>Ga0209990_10002541_pt1 | contig 14217 bp, 15 predicted proteins | sample NOAtaG_6_FD_187304 | JGI IMG/M metagenome (GOLD analysis project Ga0209990, IMG submission 187304) | Freshwater lake microbial communities from Lake Erie, under a cyanobacterial bloom - NOAA_Erie_Diel5S_2200h metaG (SPAdes) (version 2) | ecosystem: Environmental > Aquatic > Freshwater > Lake ...
ATGAACATGGTGATAAAGTGCATCCGTATAGTTTAAATGAATTTATCACCGTGGTATCAAGGTGGTAATAATGGGAATACAAGCAAAAGAAAAAGAAATTGAACTAGTTGTTACATGGGTTTGTAATTGGTTCTGCGACTATTGTTGTGTTGATACGCACAATCGTCCTAAACTTACAATGGAAGAAGTTAAAGCTAAACTAGATAAGGTTATACCAGGATACAATGTAACATTAAGTGGTGGCGAAGTTGGCACAATGAAACGTGATGATATAGAGTTTATATTATCAGAGTTGGAATCTAAAGGATGTCCAGTTAGTATCAACACCAACGGGTTGTTTATTAAACGATACCGAGATTTATTACCAAGGTTTGATACTATTTTATATCATTGTTCTGAGGATTTAGATATTAATGATGAAATTATTATTGATCCGAAATTAAATTTGCAATACTTATTAATTGTTACCAATAATAACTTTAGTAAATTAGATGCATTTCTTGACAAATATCCAAACATTGAGTTTAATCTAGTAGCAGCAACAATGCCTGAAGGCATTAACAAAGTAATACTAAGTAATGAATTAAAACATAAAATGTTAACAACTCAGCACAAAAGAATGACTGTCGAATCTAAAAAACGAGTGTTTAAAGAAAAAGATTTTGATAGTATAATATACTTATGAAAAAAGGTTTATCAGTAGAACAAATTAGAGAGGTGGAATTGGAACTAACGGGAACATGTAATCTCGATTGTCCACTATGCATACGTTCTTATGAAAACGGTAAACATCTTGTTGTAAAAAATATTAGACCTTTACAGGAATGGATCGATCAATTAGAAACATTTCCAAATTTACAATATGCTTGCATAAGTGGTAGTGTTTCTGAACCTACTTTATATGAAGAATTTTTACCTTTAATGCGTTACTTAGTTTCTCGCAATTGTGAAATAGAAATTTACACCAATGCGAATACACATGATGAATTATGGTGGACAGAATTAGGAACAATTTTAAAGCCTACAGATAAAATTTGGTTTACTGTTTGCGGTAGTACTCAAGAGTTACATGAAAAGTATCGTGTTGGATCCAATTTAGAAGAAGTATTAAGGCATGCTCGAGCATATAGAGCTTCAGGTGCCAAAAATGATTGGTTGCAATTAATTAAATTTGAGTATAATAAAGATGACCTTGAATCAAAAGCGATGGATAAAATTAAATCGGAATTTAATACAGTTTATTATTGTTTGAGTTCACCATATCAAGAAAGATTTAATATTATTAAAAATACAACTGATATTAAAATGCCAAAAATAATAGGTAAAAAATATAATATTATTAAAAATGCTTCATTAAAAAGATATGATGATGGTGTTAAATGCGAAATGAAATGTAAAAGTTTTGAATTGCGTTTTTTAAATATTGATAATTTTGGTAACATTCATCCATGTTTTCTTTACAGAATATATAAGGGAACTCCTTTTGATCATAATGACTATAGTGAAATACACGAATTTAAAAATAAATTTTGTTACGAATGTGAGAGTCTTACAAAATCTATGTTAGAGCGCAACGGTATGGAAAGAATGGGATGATTGTTAAAAAATCAGAAATACAAGAGATTGAAATGGACTTAACGGGTGTTTGTAACCTTTCTTGTCCATTATGCAGTCGCAACTATCAACACGCTAATCATATGGTGGAAAAAAATGTTCGTAGTATTGACACCATCATTAAACAATTAGATCAATATACAGGCCTAAAAAGATTTTTTGTTGCAGGTACAGTTTCAGAACCTACAATGTATAAAGACTTTATTAAATTTATAGAATATTTAAATAGTCGTGATATTTACTATGAAATTTTTACCAATGGAAATACTCGAAAGCCCGAATGGTGGGAAAAATTAGGCAGTATAGTTCCAAAAAAATGCATGTGTGTTTTTACTGTTTGCGGTAGTACTCAAGAGTTACATGAAAAGTATCGTGTTGGATCCAATTTACAACAAATTTTAAATCACGCAGCTGCGTTCCGTAAAAATGGTTTAGGTAATGATTGGATTCAACACATTCGTTTTGAATACAATGCTGAAGATCGAGAAAGTATAGGTATGAAAAACATATTTGATCAATTCAGTAATGTGCTTAAAGTTGAAACGGAAGGTATGCGTAGGGTTAATCTTCATAATAAAGAAATTGAAATTGGCGTAAACCCTATGAAAGTTAGAGACCTTACAATTAAAAAACTATTTGAAAACAGGCCAAAACCTGATGATGATAAAAAATATGAAATTCAATGTAGAAGTTTGCGAGAAAAAAAAGTTTACATTAATCAATGGGGGCAAGTAAGTGCTTGTTATATTCATGCTGAGTTTGAACAAGATTACTTTTTAAATGAAGAATTTGATTACTCAGATATATTATCATTTAAATATCCTGATTGTTTTCTTTGTGAAAAAAGAACAAGAACATTTATTGATAAGATGGGTTTAGATTTTGTGTGTTAATAAAATTGAAAGTTTAATATGGTAACATTTATTCATTGTATAGAAAATAAAAAAAATCACACGTTTGAAACTGACGCAAAATTTTATTTAGATAGTTTTAAACATACCAATCTTGATTTATTTAATGGTGTTGATATTCAATTTCTTCAACCTACACCTAATGACATTACACAAGAAACAATTAATTATTTTGCAAATAACAATATAACATTTACTTGTGTACCTACATTAAGTACAAAACAAATTAACAAAGCAGTTAATTATACAAATGTTTGTGTAACTTGTGATTATTTTAGTAATACATTAACTAGTGATTATATGTGTTGGATAGATTTAGATGTTGTGTTTTTACAAAAAATTAATGAAGTATTTTTTAAACCAACAGACAAAATAATAATAACTATTTACCCCATAGTTAATGCTTTTTCAAAAGAAGATAACAAGTTTAGAATAGATTGGAAATACCAAGACTTTTTTAAACCTTATTTGCCTAAAAAATATCAAGTAGAAAATTTAGAACACTATGTGCATAGTTGGTTTGCTTACGGACCAAGAACACATCCATTTTGGAGTGAGTGGAAAAATCTGACTTACATAATGTTAGACATTGTTCATACTAAACATAAGGACTTAATTCATAATACCAATTTTGAATCTTTATGTGAAGAAATAGCAACAAGTATTTTGTATGCTAAAAATCCTACACAGTTTGAAGATATTCGTACAATGTTTGGTAATAACACATTAAGTTTTAGAGAAGCTGGCATAGACAACGAAGAATCTATGTTATGTAAGGAAAATACTGTATTATATCATTATAATGAAATTAAAGGATTATTTGAAAATGATTTACTTAAATATCCATATAAAAAAACATTAGCAAAAATGTTAGCAAGTAACTTTAATATTGATCAATTAATCAGTTCTAAAGATATGACAACTAAAAATTTTTTAGATTTGTACAAATAGTATGTTGTCTTTACCTAAAGTTATTGATATAGAATTAGAGCTTACAACATTATGTAATGCTCAATGTCAATTATGTTATCGTAATTATACCACTTTTGCAGAACATTATCCAGAAAATAAAGTAAGGCCAATACGGGAAGTTATTGCACAACTTGAAACTTTTCCAGATTTAGAATGGGTAAGACTTGTTGGTACAATAAGTGAGCCCACCTTATATAAAGATTTTTTTGAATTAGTACAGTATATCAAATCTCGTAATATTAAGATAGAAATATGTACTAATGGTGATACGCATAAGCCAAATTGGTGGAAAGAATTGTCCACTTATATGAATTCTGATGATCGTGTATACTTTAGTATTTGTGGTAGTACTCAAGAATTGCATGAAGTGTATAGAACCAATACGAAGTTAAAACGAATACTTGATAATGCTCGTTCATTTCGTAGTGCAAATAAAAATGACTATGCTCAATGTATTCGTTTTGATTATAATGATGCCGATTTTGATAGTGAAACATTTAAAAATATGGTTAGTGAATTTAGTAATGTGTATTGGACTGAAACATTTTTATTGAAGGATAAAAAAAATTATGTTGATACTAGTCGGTTAGACAAGTTGCATCCTAATTCTAAAAAAATAGCTGATTATGAACATATGGATAAATTTGCTAGAGCTAAGTATGTTAGTCCAGTTAAAGGTAAAGCGTATTGCATGAGTTGGGAAAACAAAAGTCAACAGGTTGATATTGATGGAAAAATATACCCGTGTTATCTTTTTTTAGAAGATAGTAAAGGTAAACCATGGGATGGAGATTATAATAAAATATTAAACATGCAATATGATGTATGTAAATATTGTGATAGAGCCGTTATAGATTTGTGTAATAAAAAAGATTTAAGATACATAATATAAAAAAGAAAGTTAATTATGAAATATGCTTTGATTGCCGCCATTGAAGGTGACCGAAAAAATTTAAATAACGATATGAATATTGTGCAGTTTGAAAGACTGTATGAATCGGAAGCTGTTATTTGTTTTCAAAATTGGAGAAAAAATGGAGGTTGGTTAAAAGACATACCCATTTATGTTTTATGTCCTACTCACAATACCATTAGTAAAGATACGCAAGATAAACTTTCTGCATTGGATGTTATATACATCGAAGAATACCATCCTATTATAGAAACTTTTACTTCAGGTTTTTTAAATATACCTTATGTTGGTAAGTTAATGGAAGATCGATTAGATGTTGATGTAATTATTAAGATCGATCTAGATATGAATTTAATACAACCTTTACCTGAAGAATTGGTGAATTGTGGTGAAGTAGTTTGCGGACAATATGATGATTATAGTACAAGACTACAACGCACACTAGAAGAAGGATGGACTAATCCTTTTGATACTGGTTTTATGATTACACGAAAAGATAGTGGTTTTTACAATAGATGGTGGTCGGAAGTTAATAATATTTTAAATGATCCGGAGAGTGATGCTGAGTGGCTTAAGGTTCGTGAACAAACCGGCGATTATTATTTGGAAGAATACATTGTAGATAAACTCTTTCATGCTGATCCTAGTATTTTAAGGCCTGTGCAACGGTATCAAATAGGTGAATGGTATACTCCTGTAAAACAATTTACCGATAAAGAATTGAAAAAAGTATATTTTTGGCACGAACATTTGATTCCTGATCCCAAGTATGATAAAATTAGAGAAAAAGTTGAGTATTTTAATAGGATGAAAAAAATACATGATTAATTCACACACAAGTTTTGGTAAATTAAAAGAAGTGGTTGTTGGTAGAGAATTGTCATTAACGAAAAGACTATCTGATATTACATTCAAACAGTTTTATAAATCGGCAATTAATGAAAGTATTTACGAATGTCCAAAAGTTGGTAATATTTTATTTGATTCTTATCAAGTTAACATGGATCTAATTGATAAACGAAATAAACAATTGGATGATTTAGCTAAAACTTTAGAAGATAAAGGTGTTATAGTTCATCGGCCAGATCCGTTAAATAAAATTGTTCCTTTTACTACTCCTAGTTTTAAATCTGAATTAAGTAGTGCAAGTAATGTGAGAGATGTTACTTGGGTATATTGTAATAAAATTATTGAAACTCCAACTTATGTAAGAAATCGATACTTTGAAAATACTTTATTATATAATGTTTATAATAAAGTGTGGGACAAAGGTAGAGGTGGCCAATGGATTAGGTGCCCTCAAACAGATTTATCTGAAGAAAAAATGGATTTGGAACATTGGGGTGATAAAAGAGATTATACTAATGTGCCGGCAAATTATACCATGGCAATTGATGGTGCTCAATTTTTAAGAATAGGTAAAGATGTTATTGTTAATGTTAATAGTTACAATCAATACCTAGGTTACGAATGGGTTAAAAGTTTTTTTCCAGAAACCAATTTCCACATGATTAGTGTTGCGGATAATCATATAGATGGTAGCATCATTTCTTTGCGACCTGGAGTCTTTTTGGTTAATCCTGAGTACACTAATATTAAAGATGTGATGCCAGAAAAATTTAAAAATTGGTCTTACTTATGCCCGGAAGACCTAACAGTAAATTTAGATGTTACGGGCATGACAGATATAGACATTAGACTTGCCAGTTCAAGAGGTATGGATGTTAATATATTGAGTATAGATGAAAATACGGTAGTTGTTAATAAAAGGGCATATGGTGTTAAAGATATTTTAAGTAAAAATGGATTTGATGTTATTGAAGTTGAATTGGAAAATGGTGAGATATTTGCTGGTGGCATACATTGTTCCACCTTAGATTTGGTCCGAGAAGATGAATACATATCTTATACAAAATAAAGTAAAATTTATCAGAGAGGCTCAAACAGATTTTTTTAATCTTTATAAAATTAATTATACACCTTTTACAAATAAAATTTATTTTTATTTTTTTATATATGAACAAAAAAAATATGTACACAAACAAGCTTTAAAATTTGTGTATAGTAATGCCGATACATACACAACTGAAATAGATCCTTTATATTGTAATCTAATTAAATCTATAGTACCAGTAGATGTGTGTAATTTTTTAGAAACCTACACAGGTACACTTTTACCTAAACTTTTAGAAAACAACGATAAGTTTTTTGTTTATGAATATACAGAAGGCAATTCAATTGAAACAATAACCTCTGATGAATTTTTTACTCTCAAAAGTCATCATGAGAATATGCAACTGACACCATTTTATAATAGTATGGCATACAATTTAATTAGAACATCAAATAATATTGTACTAATTGATTTAAAGCATTTTGAAAATAAAAAAAGATTACCATTTTTTGTATATCTATACAACAAAAACCATGGTGTAAATAGACTGTATACAGAAGAACACACCAACTTAGATGAAATAGTGCAACATCTTGCACTTGATTATCCTATGGAATTTGTTAAAATTATAACATATAAATAATATACAATTAAATTATTAGGAAAAAAACATGACAATACCAAGCCCATATAGAATACCAGGAGATGAAACTCCATGGAGAAAAAATGCTGTACTTGCTTTTGAAGCTGAATTTGATACCTTTGTTGACCTTAATATGCATTGGGGCATGTATAACAGTTTTTTTATACATGAAAATTATGCGTATTATTATAAACCGGCTCTAGAAAATTATTTTTTTGGAGATAATCATTTTAGTGAAGAAATGGTTTCTTTAATAGAACCTTTTGTAAAATCAATTGAAGATTATTTGGGACATAAAGTTCCAGAATTTACAGTTAAAAAAGATTTAAATTGGGTTCGAAATGAAGTATTCGCAAAAAATCCTTCAGGTTTACCTAAACTTGTTTTAGAAACTCCTAATTTTTTCCAATTAAAAATTGAATGTAATGACCCTACCAATATGCATCATATTGATATTGATGATTTAGATAGGCCAACACTTGATAAAATTAAACAATATGTTAGTGGTGATTATAATCCATTTCTAGATGAAAAACTTAATTCATCACTTTATAATTTTGATGGTAGATATTATTGTATGGATCCTTTTGCATACTCTTATAATCCTACTCCTAACGGCCAAATTGGTATATTTTTTGAACCAGAAAATGAATCTGAAAAATATGAAAATTCTTTAAATAATTCTTATTTTTTTACCTTTCAAAGAATCACACCAGAACAAAGACAATTTATTTTAAATTTAGGTAAAGTATTTACCTCACCACCACAATACCCTAATGATACTGTCATAAAAGAATACTTTAAATTATGAAATATTTGTTATTAGGTGGTGCAGGATTTATAGGACAAAATTTAGCTAAAAGACTAATCAAAACTAATAATGAAGTTACCATTATTGATTCTTTATTTACTTCTCGTAAACCTGATTTAAAATGTGAATTTGTATTGGGTGATATAACAAAAATTGATATTGAAAAATATATTAAAGAAAGTCCAATTATTTATTTTTTAGCTGGATCAGTAGGTGTAGAAAAAATTATTGACCGACCCGAAGAATGTTTAGTAAATAATATTGATTTGATTAACACTCTTTTTCCACTTTTTAAAAAATATAAACCTAAAGTTATTTTTTCATCCACATCTGAAGTGTATGGTGATGGTCCTTTTGCTGAATCAAATAATCTTTCAATTGGATCGCCAGAAAATTTAAGATGGTCTTATGCTGCTTCCAAACTACTTACAGAATTTTACTTTACAACAGGTAATTTTCCATATATCATAGCAAGATTTTTTAACATAGTAGGACCAGGCCAACTACCACACTTTGGTATGGTATTACCAAGGTTTATTAAAGCTGCAAAAAATAACGAAGATTTAATTGTACATGGAGATGGTTCACAAATTAGGTCTTTCTGTCACATAGAAGATGCAATTAATATATTATTACAGATACAAGATTTAGAAGAACAAATATTCAATGTAGGTAATGATGAACCCATTACTATTAAAGAGTTGGCAGAAAAAGTTATTCAATTAAGTGGTAGTAAAAGTCAAATAAAATTTGTAGATCCTAAACAAATATACACCGAGAACTATGTAGATATTAATAAACGCATACCCGACCTTACTAAATTAAAACAAACAATTATACATACAAACAAATATTCTATTGACGATATTATCAAATCTTTACTATGAAAATATTATTCATTGTTGCTCATCCTGATGACGAAGCTTATGGACCATATGGGACTATTGCTAGAAAAATTCAAGAAGGCCACAAAGTTATGGTATTTTGTTTGTGTACGGGTAAACGACCTAATGCACCAGAACATGTTTCAAAATATAGAACTGAAGTTTTTATCAACAATTGCAAAAAAATAGGCGCTGAGTATAAACTGTATGATAGTGACGACTTAACTTTAGAACTTAATAAAACCGTTAATTTATTAATACCTGCGGTCGAATTATACAAACCTAATATTGTATATACTCACAATATTTCCGACATGAACCATGATCACCGAATTACTGCTGAAGCAACTTTGGTTGCATGTAGGCCTAAACCCGAATCTAGTGTGAATGAATTGTATTTTTTTGAAGTTCCTTCAAGTACTGATTGGACTTTTTCACAGATACAACCAACATTTCAACCAAATTGTTATGTAGATATTGGTGATTATATTTTAATGAAGCAATTGGCGCTATCTAAATATACCACCGAAACTTATGAATATCCAGATGCAAGAAGTGTGGAAGCTATGACCACTCTATCAAAATACCGTGGTTATCAGGTAGGTTTTAAATATGCAGAAGCGTTTCAATTGGTGTTCTCTCGCTACCATAGAAATCAGTAAAGCCGTATTTTTTAAGTAATGATTTATATAAACCATTATAGTCATTATTATAAGGAAAGCAAAACTTGGTAGGTTTAAGATTTAGATTAATTTTAAACCATTCTATCATAGATTTAGTATCATTTTCTATATAAGTTATTTTTTCATATAGTGAAACAAAGTTGATTAAATTTTTGTGGTCGTGAGAATGCCCACCAATGGACACATTAGGTTTTGACATTAATTCTTTAACTTGTTCTAAGGTCATATAATCTTCTTTGTTACCTAAAAAAGCCTTTTTGTGAGATTCGGAACAAGTTAAAAAATTATTTGATTGATTACCATCACAAATAATGTTGGAAGATACAAAAAATATTTTTTCAGTATCTATTGACTCAAAGTGTTTAAAATGATAGTATTGACTATAAAGACCATCGTCAAAAGTTAAGATATAGTTTTCCAAAGGTAGGTTGAATAGTTTTTCAGTTACCTCATGTATCATTAGAATTTTTTTGTTGGTCATCATATATCTATATTAGGAGAAAAAATGATTGAAATTACTGAGGCCGCAGCCAAACAAATTAAAGAAATTATGTTAGATTCCGAACCCAATAAATTTTTAAGGATTTATGTTGAAGGTGGAGGTTGTTCTGGTATGCGTTATGGTTTTGATTTAGAAGAATTTTCAAATGAAGATGATTTTTCTTTCGAATTAAAAGGAGTCAACCTATTGATCGATGGTATGAGTATGTCGTATCTAAATGGTGCCGAAGTTGACTATAAAGAAGATTTAATTGGTTCGTCTTTCAGTATAAACAATCCAAATGCAGAAACAAGTTGTGGTTGCGGAAGTAGTTTTTCGGTGTAAATCATAGCTACCTTAATGACTAAATAGACGATAACAGGATTATAGGAGCGTCATTTTGGCAGATTTCGTAGAACTTACCTTAGAGCAAGGTGCAACATTCAACACAGTCATTAATGTAAACGATGGTACTGGCTCTCCTCAAAACCTAACTGGATACACGGCTCGTTCTATGATGCGCCGTTCCTACTACACCTCTTCCAAAAAAGATTTCACAGTTTCAGTATCTACACCAGCCTTGGGTGAAATTACCATGTCCATGACTGCGGCCAATACGGCAAATTTAACTGCTGGTAGATATGTCTACGATGTGGAAATAGATGATGGTGCTGGTGAAGTCACAAGAATATTTGAGGGTATTATTACAGTATTACCTAACGTAACGAGATAAAAAAAATGGCCATCACAGTACAAGTTAAACCTAGAAAAACGACAATCTCATCTGTAACGGTTGCAAGAACCGCTAATTTAAATTTAACACAACTGAATAATGTTGACATTACTACCCCAGCCAACAATGAAGTTTTGGTTTATGAATCTGGAACCGGACGCTGGCTAAATAAAAGTATTGCAACAATTTCAGGCGGATCGTTTTAAATGACAATTATTCAGATAAAGTATTCCTCAGCGAATACTGCACCAGCTAATGGTTCATTAACCGCTGGTGAATTAGCTTATTCTGAAGTTTCCAAAAAGTTATTTATTGGAAATGAATATAGCGGTCAAGCCAATGTTATTGGTGGGCAATTTTATACTGATTTAATAAATTCCAATACTTCTTTATCAGTAGCAAATACCATAGTAGTTCGAGATTCGCAAGGATCATTTTCCGCCAATGTAATTACTGCAAACAGTTTTGTTGGTACTATTGTTGGTAATTTAGATGGTAGTTCAGCAACTGCTAATAGACTTTCAAATCCATTTGTTATTACTTTAGGTAGTGATGCTTCTGGTAATATTTCAATTGATGGTTCTGCAAATGTAACTCTCAATGTAGAATTAACAAATAGTGGTGTATCTTCTGGTACTTATGGTAATACAAGATTCATTCCTACATTTACTGTAGGTGCCGATGGTCGTATTACTGGTGTTTCAAATGTAGCAATTGATTTTCCTGATGCTGCCAATTTTTCGCAAGCATCTTATAATCAGGCTAACAGTTCTTACTTACATGCCAATGCGGCCTTTGCAGCTGCCAATACTGCATTAAATTCCAATGCACATGCCAACGCAGCTTTTAATGTTGCCAATACGGCCAACACTACTGCAACTTCTTCTAGTTCATATTCTAATTCTGCATTTGCGGTGGCCAATACGGCCAATGCAACCTCAACAGCAGCTTCATCATACGCAAATTCAGCTTATCAAGTTGCCAATAGTGCAAGCTCTTATGCTAATGGTGCTTTTGTTGCCGCTAATACCGGTTTGCTTTCTTTTGGCCATGCCAATGCGGCTTTTAATGTTGCCAATACTGCAATCACCAATTCTGTAAATACTTCATTATTATTAACAGAAATTTTTGCTAATGTTACAGCTACAGAAACACAAATACAAACTGCTGGTGGTTATGCTAATGCCGCATACAGACATGCTAATGCAGCTTACATTAATTCAAATACTAAATTCAGTTCATCTGGTGGTACAATTTCAGGTGATGTAAATGTTACTGGTAACCTTACCATTTCTGGAAATGTAACTTATGTAGCCACAAATCAATTAAATCTTGGTGATGCTATCATCACTCTTAATGCGGATCTAGGACAGGCTGCAACACCAACAGAAAATGCTGGTATCGAAATTGAACGAGGCAATCAAGCTAATGCTTCTATTATTTGGAATGAAACTCTAGACCGTTGGCAGTTTACAGGCAATACAGGCACAAGTAATATTGCTTCTGATGCGGCCGAAAGTTATGCCAATTCTTCTTTTGAGGCTGCCAATGCAGCTTATGCTTTTTCTGGCCAAACACAAATTTTAGTATTAGGTGCCGCTATTGCGGCCAATGCAGCAGGCTCATATGCCAACTCGGCATTTTTAAGAGCTAACTCCGCTTTTAACGGTACATCAGGTAGTCATTCTAATGCCGCTTATGCACATGCTAATGCGGCCTTTACTGTTGCAAATGCTTCAGGATTATTATTTGTTACAGGTGCTTACACTCACGCCAATGCAGCTTTTGATGCTGCTAATAATGCTTATGAATCTGGAGGTATTGTTGCTGGTGGTTATGCTAACTCTGCATATCTAAAAGCTAATGCGGCTTATACAAGTCAAAATACAACAGGTGTATATGCAAACACCGCATATCGCCATGCAAATTCTGGCTATCAAGAAGCAAATAGTGCTACATTAATTGCTTTAGCCGCTTATGCATTGGCTAATACTATTCAATTTTCAGAAGGTGCTTTAGTTGCTGAAGCAGCTTTTATTCAAGCAAATGCTGCTTTTGTTCAAGCAAATTTAGCAGGTTCTTATGCTAACTCAGCCTACACACAAGCAAATGTAGGATTCAGTACTGCAACTGCTGCTTCTTCATATGCTAACGGAGCTTTTACAGTAGCCAATACAAAATTGTCTGCTGCTGGTGGAACAATTTCTGGCGATCTTACTGTTTCGGGTAATTTGCGGGTTGATGGTGATCGTGCAACATTCCTTGTTTCTTCAATATCGATTGAAGATAATTTAGTTGATATTGCTTCAGACCAAACAGGAACTCCAACACTCAATGCAGGTTTGCGTGTAGTTCGTGGTGATGAAAGTGCGGTACAATTTAGATGGAATGAATCTCTTGATAGGTGGCAATATACAATTGATGGTTCATCCTTTATTAATATTGGTGCGGAATCAGATGGGTTATATGCTAATGCCGCTTATGCGGTTGCTAATACCGCTAATGCACATTCTATATCTGCACACAGTAAAGCAAACACGGCTAACAGTTTAGCACAAGCCGCATATGATACTGCCAACAATGCTGGTAGTAGTACAATTCTTCAGGCGGCTTTTCAAGCTGCAAACTCAGCTGGTTCATATGCCAATGGTGCATTTGGTGCCGCCAATTCGGCAGGTTCATTTGCCAACTCCGCATTAGCATCTGCAACTACGGCAGATCAAAGATCCACAATTGTTGGCATATATGCTAATGGTGCATTTGAGATTGCTAACGTAGCCAATGAAAAAGCTGCTTCTGGATGGCGTCATGCAAATTCATCTTACATACAAGCCAATGCAGCCTTTAGTGCAGCTAATAATAAATTAGATTTATCTGGTGGCACACTTACTGGTGGATTAACAGTTCAAGGTAGTGTTACTGTTATTGGCGGTTTGTTATATGCGAATTCTAGTACAGTTCTTTTAGCAGATAATATTGTTACACTTAATGCAGCTATCAATCAATCTTCTGCACCTGAGTTCAATGCTGGTATTGAAATTGATCGTGGTTCTTCAGACAATGTTTCATTACTTTGGAACGAGTCAGTAGATTCTTGGCAATTTACCAACGATGGTACAAACTATATTAATATTGCATCGAGTTCGGCTGGCACATATGCTAATGCGGCTTTCTTAACCGCTAACTCCGCTTCTTCATATGCCAATGGTGCATTTGAAAAATCCAATACTAATACTCTTTTGGCTCAGGCTGCATTTAATCAAGCCAATACAGGAAACACAACGGCTCAAGCTGCATTTAATAAAGCAAATTCTGCATATGAATTGGCTAATGGTAAGAGTACATTTACATTCAACTCATTCCCACCAGGCGATCCAAAAGTTGGTGATCGATGGATTGACTCCGATTTAGGTCAAGAATTTATCTATATTAATGATGGTGATTCAGCTCAATGGATTGAGTTGTCTGCATTTGTTGATCAAAATTTAGTTGACGATAATATCTATTATGTTCTAGAGAATGATCATATAGGTACAGATTTAAACACCGTGCAGAGTATTTACGGTGTCAGTATTACACTTGGTTCAAATGTCGTATATGAATTTGAAGCTTCTTTTGCATTAAAGAAAACTTCTGGTACAAATCCACATAGTATTGAACTTGGTTTTGCAGGTACTT
>Ga0209990_10002544_pt1 | contig 14211 bp, 38 predicted proteins | sample NOAtaG_6_FD_187304 | JGI IMG/M metagenome (GOLD analysis project Ga0209990, IMG submission 187304) | Freshwater lake microbial communities from Lake Erie, under a cyanobacterial bloom - NOAA_Erie_Diel5S_2200h metaG (SPAdes) (version 2) | ecosystem: Environmental > Aquatic > Freshwater > Lake ...
GTCAAGGACCAACGAAGCCCTGACCCCCGTCCCTGGTTTTACTTAGCCTTGTTTGTAGAGGTTTCTGCTGTAAACTTAACGCCGTTCTTTTCTGCCTCCGCTAGAGCTACCTTTGCTGCTCCTGAGAATCGACCACGTACGCCGACTGTGATGCCCTGTGCCTTTAGATATTCACGCTTTGTTGTCATTTGTTGTCCCCTTTCAAAGAGATCTTTTTTATTAATTATAGCAACTTTCCACGGATTTGTAAATAGTCGCCGTAAGACATTTTTTCTGCCCTTATGAAACTTGTTCTATCTTATCTTTAATTAGTTTAGAGATTATATTGTGTGCCTCAATGTTCTCAGTTTCGCTGCCACCCCACAAAAGCTTTTGGGCTTTGTTTAACTGATCATTAATATAGTCATCACTCATCTTCATCTTCGTCCTCCTCGTCTTCCTCAAACATTGTGTCCACAATGTAGTCCCTGCTCAACATCCAGTCTTGTACTTCTTCATGGTGCTGTTCGGCACCGTATTCCAAGGAGAACCCTTGGCCAGCCTCTACAGCCTCGCAGAGGTGATTCCACATGTCATCTTTGGTAACGTTGGCCTTGAAGGTGTCGTCCTCTAGGATGTTGTTAATAGTTGACCATGTCCATAGCCAAACCATGGATAGGCCAAGGTCCGTACTGTCTAGAATCTCAAGACATTCATTTAGTTTATCTTTATCTTCAGGCTTCATCCCGTGCTCCAATCGCAAATGATAGTTGATAGGTTAATTGATATAGTTCGACCAAGATGTCTAGTCGACCTTCGCATTCTGTACGTACCATAGAGTCCATTGCCTCTTCTGATAGTTCCTCTTGCTCTAAAGCGCTTGCTAGGTCTTGCTCAGCAATTAGCATTAGATTCTTTAGTTCTCCATGCAAGATGTCAAGGCCTGATACTCCTGCATTGACCATGCGTTGCAAATGGGGCGGGAGCCCAATGTCTTCCATATATCCGTCCATTATTCATACCTTTCGTTAGTAGAATTCATTATATCAGTTGCCACTGACAAAATATGTTCCATAGTATCAATTGCTCCTGTGTAATATGCATCTGATTCAAAGTACTCATCTTCATTTAAAGGTATGTTATTTCTAGCATCCTCTAAATCTTGTTCTAAACTAATCTTATGTATCTTCATATATTCCAGGAATGTACTAGTCTTGGTAGCCATCAAAATATCCTTCTGCCCATAGTCCTTGAAGAAAACTAACTGTCTTCTCCAACCCGTCAACTAATATATGTTGGTCAACTAAATTAGAAGTAGATCTAATATAGAATAACTTAGCATCATGTACTGAGTTAATCATTTCATTTATATCTGCCATTTCATATCCTAGCATCATAAGCAGTATTCATCTCCCTCAATATATCCATAGTATTCATTGTATGATTGTTTTAAGTTATCAGGTGCAAACTGCATAAATCTATATTCAGCATATGCTTCACCTTCATCTAAGTTAGATTGATTCCAATCTTCAAATAATGCTTGCTCAATATCTACTTGAATTGCTCCAAGGATATGTTCTCCTACTGTATCTGTAAATGCTTCTGACATTATGCTTCCGCCTTTCTATATTCGGGTACTTTAGTTTCTAAGTATATACTATGGGTCTGACAAATTGCTACAGCCTCTAGGTCTGCCTCGCCAAGCCAGTTGCATACATTACATATTTCACCACATTCGTTTTCGCAGTATTCCAGTTCATTAACTGCATCACAATCACGGCACATATTATCGTATTCTGATTCTGAGATAACTTCACCACGGAGGAATTCCATTTCCCCACCCCAGCCTGTCTCTTCTTCATATGATAAAGTAAATAGTAGTGTTGGGTATTGTGCAGATAGTTTAGATATAGCACCAAGAGGTCGTGACCATGCAGTATTAAAGTTGTAATGAACTACATAGTTCTCGCCATTCTCTGCTTCTTCCATATTAGTATCAGGATACTTATCATCTTCTGATACAGCCACGTCCCACTTAGTACCCCACTCACGAACATTAAAGTTGTACCAGTCATTGGTCTCAAACTTCATTGCCTGAGAAAAGTCGGTGGAACGAGGAGGTTGTCCATGATATACTTCATCAGTAATACCAGCATCCTTATAGTTATAGATATTATGAAAAGCAAAGATAGGATTAACATACTTAGTCTGCTTGACATCATATGATAAATCACCTACAGGTGTAATAGAATAAATAAATGGCTTATTCATCTGCTTGATTAGATTTTTAACTTGCTCAGGATTACCCTCAATAGTTAATCCATTAAATACCCAGTTTGGCATTTTATATCCTTTCGTTGATATGTTCCTATTATAGACTAGACCACTGACAAATGTAATACTATTTGGGTGTGTTTCACACCACATTTTGTATGCATGTGGTCAAGATCACAAAATTCCAGGGAAATTTTTATTGACTTCTTAAAAGAAATATATTACCCTTAGTCTTTTGTGGGCCATGCAAAAACCCCAGCTGTAGGGGCTTATTCCATAACTGGGGCTTTACATAGGCTGCTAGAGGTTCACCAACGAAAGTAAAAGAACTCTGCTTTATTTAACCCCTGGCCATTAATGACTAATAGGGGCACCTTTAGATTAATTATGCATTAACCCTTGAGTACTTATTAATAAATGAATCCAATGTCATTGTGAACATGGGCTCGTCTTGCATTCCACGGACCGTAAATTGGTTACCGTCCTCGGACCATGGCTCTTCCTCATGAAGGCTAAACGTTTTATTTACCCAATCAATTACAGGAATTTTGTGCTCGTTGTCTAGGATATTGTTAACACTTAATCCCCAGCCAGTTGTCTCGTGCCACTGGTCTCCGACTAAATGTGAAATAACAATACGTGTAGCATATGATTCGTCATCCCAGCGAGAACGTGCTGCCTCTACTGCATCTGCTAAATTGCCTAGCATTTCATGTCCAGCCCAGTGTCCATACAATACAATTGTTTGACCATTAGACTGTTTAAATCCAAAGTTTGCTCTGTCGCCCATTTTAATCCGCCATTTCTACTAGTTGAGGTGCTTCTTCCTTTTTGTTTAATTCTATCACTTCATAAGCGATTTTGTCAAGACTAGGCTTGAATTTGTTAAAGTGGTGGCCACAGAAAGCAAGCTCTCCGCTAACCATCTTAACAAGATACATTGCAGGTACTACTGAGTTACACTTATCACAGCCAACCCATTCGCTCATATTGTTCCGCCTTCAATCATGTCAGATAGTCGATCAAGAATCCATGTATCAATATCAGTGATATCAATCTCTGCTAGTTTTTCTATAATTTCTTCACGAGCAAACTTGTACCCGTCTTGGAAACCTTCTTTATAGTCTGACATTTTATCTCCTAGTATCCTGTAGTCTTGTATTCGCTTACGTAAGATTCAGTTAAGTTATACTTATCACGAATCCTGCTCACTTTCTCAATACTACCAGTTCCAATGTTGAAAGTCAATGCACCAATTACTTGTGGGTCAAGTCCAGTTATCTCTGCATCCCAATAGGCCCTCTCCATGGAGAGCCTATTAGGAGCGGTAAGTTCAAAATACATTACCCCTCGATTCTATCTACAGATGATGATAGCCAACTGATACCGTCTGAGTCATAAGACACAGTGTCAAAATCAATATCATGAATTAGATTGTGTGCACTCTCTTCATCACGAGCATTAACTGTAATTGAATATAGAACTGTTACTTCTAGTTCAAACTCATTTGTTAGTTCAAATCCACAGATGCCAGCAATTTCTTCTGCTTGAAATTCTGTAAGAGATTCGTCATCAAGTCCTTCGAGTGTGAACACCTTCATGTCATCACGTAATTTGCTTAGAGTTCCTGCAGTTGCATAATCACGCTGAGTTATACGCTGGATGTGCTCTTCTAACTGTGTAATGCGGGCCTTGTTATCTACTAACTGTGACTCAAGGAATTCTCGTGTCATGTAGTGATTATCTGTAGTTGTTTCCATTTTTACCTCTTCCGTTGTTGTTGGTGTAATTGTAGCATGCTCGACTGACAATAAGGTAGTCTTACGTCCGCAAGGGCATGTGAGTTCTGTCACACCTGAAGGAAAACCAAATCCATCAGATGATGTTAATTGAATTAAAGAATCGCATTCATCTGGGTCACAGACAAATGTATATACGCTTGATACTAGTTCGTTGGTCATGTAGAGAATTATACAGGGTCCCACTGACATTTGTCTATAGATTCCAGGGAAAATTTTATGTGATCCGTAACACAAAATTTCCTCCCTAAGTACTGCGGGCATTTTGCGATCTGTAACGGACTTGAACCGTCGACCTCTACCGTGACAGGGTAGCGCTCTAACCAACTGAGCTAACAGACCAAATAAAAATTGTGAGCAGTTTTAATTCATGCTCAGGAATTTTTTTATTAAAACGCAGAAACTAATTTTTTAATTTTATTTTTTTCTGCGGTAAGAATTGGGTCAAAGCCTGATGCACCTGCCATAAGTGTTTCAGAATTGCCACGACCTGAACGATAGTAGTCAAGGCGTTCAGTAAGTGCATTGAACGCACCCCACTTAGTTCCCTTGATGTTAGCGTTAGTTGGTGAGTTATGGTAAAGGTTATCAAGTAGCACAACCTTATTTTCCCACTTAGTTAGCGCAACCTTAGCAGAATCTTTATCTGGCTTAGGATAAATTGTCTGAATCAACTTAGAGAATTCAGCATCAGTAATTGACTGAGTGTAAAGAGCCTGAGCCTCTTTTTCGAATTCATCAAAGTATCCGAGAGCGAGTCCAAGAGTTTCACGAGCAACCTGAATACGACCCTCAACAGATTGTGTGTGACGAATCTTGAAAGATTGCTTAGCATTACGCATTGCAAGATTCAAGGTGTTTTGGCATACAACACGAACAGGAGTAACTGCAGCCTGAACAGCAACAGACCCGTCATGAGATGTCCATACGATTAGATACAACTTAGTCTCATCGTTTGCACCTTGTGGGTCAAGTACCATAGTGCGTGGAATGTCCACAGTACCAAATACAACTTTACCGCTACGCAATGAGCCAGCAGATTCCCAACGGCAATCAGCATTAGCATCATGAATTGCATCAGCAAATGCAAATAGTTCCTCATTCTGCACAGGCTTGTAACGCTTGCCAACAGTGGCAAGAACATCAGTTCCCTGATTGAATGGGTTATCACGAATAACTAACTGAGCATTAGATACATCATTCCATGTATCTGAGATGTGGTCAGTTAGTGGAGATAGGCGAACATTCCAATTGGAAAGTTTTGCCTCATCTAACATCATTTGAGTTGTAACATCTTCATCTTGTGTAAAGATGCGATTTGCGAGATTGTGCCAAGCAGGTGCGCCACGTAGAGCGAAAGCAACTTGACCGTTTTCGGTTTCGAGATTATGAGCCATTATTTTTTTACCTTTCGTTTGATTAGTTGTAAGTATAACAGATGCCACTGACATTGTCTATGATTAGTTACTATATGTCCGAATTGATCCATGTGATTAATCTCACAAAATTCCAGGCGTTTTCCACAGGCCTTCTTAAACCTGTGGATAACCCCGCACATTATTGGGGGCCAAGCTTGGGCGGGGTAGAATAAACTACCCAGCCTTTTACTTAGATAAAGATTTTACGTAGTTTACTGTCTCCATTGGAAAGAAAGCAGCAGATGTCTTTTTCTTATTCTTTTGATCATAGACAAAAGCTTTAACGTTTCCGTCAAACCGCTTTAAGTTTGAGAATACTAATTCTTTTAGGCTCTCATTGTCATAGCCTTCATCTGAATAAATAGTTAAATCGTTTTGCTTTACTTCGTCGTACATTTCAATCTTGAAACGCATTTTGTTCCTTTGATAGTAGGGATAATTGGTGAGCAGTTTTGATACTTACTCAGGTATTTACACCTCATGCAGTTGGTGCGAACTGGATAATAGTATTTTTATAATCGCCCTATTATCAGGCGAAGTCTAATTCTAACATGGGAGGCTAGATTTTGTCTAGCCCCCCAAATTATTTAGAGATAACGAGCAACCGCTTGATAAGTTGATGTGGAAACTGTTTCCTCATCTGTCATCTTTAGGATACGGATTGCGTTTTCCATTTCCTCTTTCTGCTCACGATAAGTGTGTTGATGAATAACCTCGAAATCCTTTTCAGGTTCAGCAGGGAAGTTGCCTTCCTTTACAACAATGTCAAAATCAACATTGAGAGTGTTGTTCCAATTACGATAGCCTGTGCGTAGGTTTTCAGCCTTTGAGAAGTTAGCGATAGCCCACTTTCCAATTTCCTTTTTCCACGCTTCGTGTGCTTTCTGATACTTAGCCTCGTTTGTTTCTTGTGAGGCGTAGTCCTTGTTTAGTTTATCAAGAGCAGTTTCTAGTGCCTTGATTACCTTTGGTGTTGCGATTTTTACTGAGATTGCTTTTCCTCTAGCCATTTGTTTTCCTCTTTCGTTGGTTGGTTGTATTTGGTTAGTATAGCAGAGGGGTCTGACAAATTGAGACCCCCCTGCCCTTTGCTAATTACCTGCCAAAGTGCTTGCTGATACTGATGTCCAGCGAGTTTCCTTGTTTGGCATTTCTAGTAGCACACGCACCGAGCCAGATGCTTGTGGGTGTATCTCTTTGATAACACCTGTCTTTTTTGACTTTAGGGTGGTGAATAAATCGCCAACCTGATACAATCGGTCTTGTATTGTCATTTATTGCCTCTTTTCTTTGTAGGGTAGTATTGTAGCATTGGGGGCTGACATTTATCAACCCCCATCTCATTATTTGAGAAAGTTATTGTGTGACTTTAGTCACTTTCAGGTAGCCAAAACTCCAAGTGGTGTTGGTCTACAATTGCGTGTGCGGGTGCGTGACTCATGCCTTTATAGAATACGCCTTCAGGCATAGCAATAAATCGATCAAAATCCTCGTCATAGTATGCGTCAATAGCATCTATGCAAGGTTGCACCATAGATAGCGGAACGGGTGGGTAGTGATTACCCTGTAAGTGATACGCTAATTGTGTTTCTAAATCTAATACACTATCCTGAATACCTAACGCTGTTACACTTCCCATTACTGCACCGCCTTTAAGATAGCCCATGAGCCACCCTTGTTAATTTCCTCAATTGCAGGTACAATTGCAGGTAGCAATAAATCTTTTAGCATTGACTCAAGTAGAATAATTTGATTAGCCTCATCAAGTGCAAGTAGCATTGAGCCTGTTGGGTGGTTTTCATCTACTTCTGTTACGAAGCGGAGAGAGTGTTCGATAGTTTTCATTTGTTGCCTTTCGTTTGTTGGATAAGAGTATTTTACCATAGGCCACCGACATTACCTAATCCATTATGGGCGTGTCGCAGCTTTTGTGATAATACTCACATTTTCAGGGGCTTGTGGATAACTCCCTTAAACCTGTGGAAAACCCCCTATATATGCGGGCCGAGCTGACAATTGTCAACTCGACACGCCGTTACAATTTAGTAAATACATATATCACCAATAAAATTGGCAGGATAGATATAAATATGAATGCAGATCCGCCAATGATACCTATAGCCTCATACATTATTTTTTACTCGCAGAAAATCTAATATCAGCTTTTCCGTAGACACATAGCCCACATGATACGCATGCGGAGCCCGCATTGCTAATAAGTGGAATACTCTTCATATTCTCAGGACACTTAGCGCCAGGCTTGCCAGTCAATTCTTTCATAGTATCTTCGGTTGCAGCGAATGTCTTTCCAAGGTAAGCAAGTCGGACCTTAGAATTAGTTTTCAAATCGAATGCAATTTCTTTATTCTCATCATCCGTTGAATAGTACAAGGATAGATTAGATACATCCTTAAGAATTAGAGCGGCAGACTTAACACGTGTATAGACCCAGAATTGAATATCAGGGTGCTTATCAATAACTACTTTCCATGCATATGTATAAGTATCATTGAAAAAATCTCCGTCCCAGTGTATACGGAATAACTTAGGTGCGTCTTTCTTTTCACAATCAGCAACAAAATCTAGAATCATTTCATTAAGTAGACGGACCATAGTTTCACCGTCTGCGTCTTTGAGTAATTCCCAATTGTGTAATAGATTAGTTTTTACTCCAGGGAATAACTTTTCGAGTTTTCCTGCGTAGCAAACACTTTCACAAATACTAGTGGCACCAGGGCACGAGTAAGCCTTTCCAGCAGGTAGTCCGAAGGTGTTAGCAATTGCGGCTTGCTTTCCATTTTTTGTGACAAGGTTAGCCACCTTTCTATCATTAGATCTTTTTAGTTTAGTCATTAGTTATAACTCTCCTTGCAGTTAGTGCAAATTGAATGTAGTTTACAATAGCATGACTTAGCGTCAGGGCGTATCATATCTGTTTCATAGTAGTCATCATAAAAATCCATGAGATGAGCCTTTCGTTGGTTGAATGGCAAGTATAGCAGACCCGACTGACATTATATGCAACACGCCCAAAATTCCAGGGTGATTTATATCACGTCCTTAACGACACGCCCGACCCCGCAGCTATGTGCGGGCTTTTGTGTCAAGTGTCAAATTTATTTTTATGTTTGATCTTGCGTGTGTATTTTTTTTTATTACGAACAGGTTGCGCCGCATTACTGCGGCGCAATTCCTGAATTCGTTTTACTTTATCTCGAAGTGAATTTTGGAACATTGTATCCACTCGCTTCGTGAAATCGTGTTACATCAAATCGCTCATTATCTTTTGCGAACATCTCCGCAAAGTCATTTACCATTTTAGAAAAAACAGCGGGGTGAGTTTTATCGCTAACATACTTTAGAATTTCTGCAGTTGCGACATAATCTTTACGAGTCATCATTTTACTACGACCTTTCGTCCTGCACGATAAAAAACTTTTGTGTGACATTTGCCTGCTGGCGTGTAGAGATTAACAGTTGAGTATTCATCTGCAAAACCCCAATCGGTAAATAAGAAAAAGTTTTCCCATGCCCCGTATTCGTTTTCGTATTCAGCAGACCAATGCGGAGCATTTCCGTCATAAGCGCAAGTTATTTTATACATTAGTTGTTCTCCAATTCTTCCACGCAATCGCATGGCTCGCAATCATAGTCATTATCATTACCAAAAAAGATTATTCCGTATCCGTTACAATCTATACAATCTATTTTCATTACTGAGTTAATCATAGTTTTCCTTTCGTTGTTGTTATTGCTTATTATAGCCTAAGCCACTGACATTTATTCGGCTTCGGGGCTAGTGAATAAGGCTCCCTCATTAAGTAGCCCTACCTCAATGTTAAAGAGTTCATCAGGGGTGGCTTCGGATAAATCTACCCAGCCTGCCCCGTCTTGATCAATTCTAAAAATTTCAATGTATCCCATTAGTGTTGTTCCTCGCAATTCTTTGAGTAATCAAATCCGCAAAAGTAGCAACCCATAAATTCTAGGTGTTCCTCGCAGTAATACTTAAATTGGCTCTCATCACAGCAAAAATGTTGCTCGTCCGAGATTTCATAAAAATCGGTTTTGTCGATTATGTTTAACATCAGTTTCCCTTTCGTTTGTTTATTTAGTTATTGTATCAGGTAGCACCGACAAATTAGTCAGATGTTTTGACCGCTAAATAGCGGTATGTATCTTTAAGATTTAGCGGGGCTGAATAATGAGGTCGCACCTGCACTTTGTAGGTATCTGCATTTGCATACCAGACATCATTATTTTTTTCTGCTGAGATAATTTCACCCTTTAATGATTTTGAGTGATAGGTCTTTCCTACAAGTAGGCTTTCGATAGTATAAACATTTGCGGACATTAGTTGCCTTCTTTCGTTGTTGTTATAAGAGTATTGTACCAGAACGCACCGACATAATCTAATTACTAGCCAGTAATTCCAAATAATGAGACGCTCAACCAATGTGATAAATCTCACAAATTTCAGGGGATTTTATAACGACTTCATAACGACACGCCCGACCCCGTGCATATGTGCGGGACGCATCGCCTTTGTCAAGACGACGCGCCGCTATCTATTGATAATCTTTTAGAATTTCCTCTAATTGATTTATTTGCTCATCGCTAAGATGATCTAATTGAATTGCTTTTTCAAATCCGAATAAATCGCTCATTCGTTTTCCATTTCTGCCAAATAATCTTCATGCTCTGCTAAACCAATTGCAAATGCTATTGGGTCACAACATTCTAAAATTTCGGCGGGGGTAAAAGTAGAGTATCCAATTTTTACATTAGGATAAACATCATTAAGTAAATCTATAAAGCTTTCTTTTGTTTCTATGTCTTTTTCTAATTGTGATTTCATTATTTAGCCTCCTCTAAGAATAAAGCGTACATTGGTGAACATGTTAAGCAAATTGGATACTCAAAACGGAAATCGAAAAAATCATCTTCCATGTTTACTGAGCATTCCTCGCAATAAGTTAAATCTTTCATTGTTAAGCCTCCAATTGCTTATAGTCGATTACATGAAAGTCTAATTGTCTCTCAAGTGGCATAGCCTTTAGCCATGAGTAGGCAGACTCAAAATCATCTGCCTCTACATCTACAAATAACTCAAAATTAAAAATAGCCATGTTACCAACACTCCTCACATGTAAATTTGGTAAAGTCTGCATCTTTTGCAAATACCTCTAAGTAATTATTCGCACAAATTGTGCATGATAGCAAATAAGTTTTTGCCTTTTGATACATGTATGGATTAGAGTTAGATAACTCTCTATTCTCCAATACCTCTGATGAAATTAAAATGCTCATTTAGTCACATACCAATCTGTCCACATAGGTAAACGCTCTGGGTCATGGTCGCCATAGTAGCGAGAGATGTTTTGTTCACAATCTTGGCAGAAAGTAAATTGCTCATCTCCAATTTCTGAGATAGCGGATTTCATAGGGTTATGCTCTACGCATAGTGTTGTGAGTGAGTTCATGTGAACCCCTTTCGTTGTTGTTATAGTGGAATTGTAGCATGACGGGCAGACATTTCTCTACCTACTAGCGAGTAAGTCCAAGATGTGAGACGCTCAGCCTATGTGATACTAGTCACACGCAAATGTCCGATTTGTCCGTCAAATCGACACGCCGTAAAATTTTAGGGGATTTTATAACATGTTCATAACGACACGCCCGACCCCGTGCTTTTGCGGGCCAGCTTGATCTTGTCAAGCCGACACGCCGTTAGGCTAATGTGATTCTTGCCACAATTCACGCATCTCCGCTATGAAGTCATGATAAACGATCCTCGCCATGTAGAGGGCGGGGATAGCGATAGATAGTTGCACTAGTGTAGTTAGTAGGCGATTAGTAGTCATTACTTTACTCTCATTCTCTTATAAACCTTATACGCAATTAGCGCAATAGTAGCGGGGATAATTACTTGCCAAGATAAGGCGATATAGCAGACATAGGTATCAAACTCTAAGCCGTAGTCATTTAGTTCTAATGTCATTACTTTACCTCTACTCCTCTTACATTGTAGGTAAATCCTTTACCTAGTTTATTTAGTTCGGTCATTACATTTAGTAATTCATCTGCGCTATTAGCCTTGTTATCTACTGATAGTAGTTGGCTACCTTGCCATAGTGAGTAAGTGATAGTCATTATTAGTTCTCCCATGTTAGTGCGAATAGTTGTGCTAGTTGTTCAGAATCTTCATCATAGAATTCATCTAGTGGAGGTTGTTCAGAATCTTCATCATCTAAGTGACGATAAGCATCTGCGACATCTGATTGGATAGTATCCCATTTAGATACGCTATTAGTTTGGTATGAGTATGCGTATGACATTACTTAGCCTCCTTAGTTAGTAGGGCTAGGGCTTGTGCAAGGCTTTCCTTGCGTTGCGCTTCTACAAGCGCCTTGTATTCGTCTAGTGTCATTTATTCTGACCTTTCGTTGTTGTTATAGTAGGAATTATAGCGGATAGGGCTGACATTATCAACACGACACGCCTAGGCGTGTGTGTGACATGAGACACAATGAGCAGGGAGTCTAAAGAGATACTTTAGGAGAGCCTTACGCTCAGAGGTAGTCAATTCAGGGTGGTTAGATTTAACGCCACCATGTTGGTATTCATAGACGATTGCGTCTAGTGTTTTTTGAGTGAGCATTTAATTGCTCCTTTCTTTTTGTTATACCTTAAGCATAGCAGGGGGGACTGACATTTATGCCCGTTTCTCGGGCGTGTCGTCAAAAAACTTTTGTGAGGTCCATCACATTCACGCTTAAGCCCATAATTGTATGTGCGGACTATAGAGACAAAACGGACATTTCAAATTCGTGTATCATACAAATTAAAAAAATATTAACATTTTATAGAATCTGAAATAGTAGTTGACTAGAATTATGCTATACTGATAACATGAAATGCAACTTCTGTGATAGACCAAAATACGTTGAGAGATTAAACTCAAAAGGCGTACTAGAAAACTTTTGCGTTATTTGCATCAATAAGCTAATAAAGGGCGGGAAATGAAAACTCTTCTTTGGGTAGGTATTATATCGATCCTAGTATGTATATGCGGAATACTTCTGCAAGTCTATACAAACTAGGGGATATAGCTTAATGGTGAAAGCACTTGTCTTATATACAATAGAGTCTGGGTTCAAATCCCAGTATCCCTACAATATCAAAATTACGCATGGTATAATTATTTTATAAATGACTTATTTAAGGAGAAATAAATGCAATTAGAACCAATCTTGTTAGGCAAAGACATTTTGCTGTTTAAAAATGTTTTAAATAACCCAAAAGCAGTTTATGATTTTGTTTTAAAAACAAAAACTGAAAAAGACTTAAACTTTGGCGAGTGGAGCAAGTGGGGCAATATTGGTAGTTATTCAAAAGCATATCCACAAAATTCAGATGAATGGAAAGGGCTTTCAGATCAAAGCTCTAATATAGTTAAAGAGTGCATAGATATATTTTTTCAGGCTCTAAAGATATACAAGGACTCTTACATGAACGAAGAGTACTTTAATATGCATCAATATCCTTTAAACTTTCCAACATCATATGAAGACTTATCCCTAAATAATCCAGAGAACTACTCTATGTCTGATCTTCCAATATTTGAGATTCCTACTACACAAGCTGGTAAGAACAAGTCCATGGATATACACCTTGATCGATCATTCTGGTACCAGGGTGGATCTAGACATATATTTAATTTTAATATTTATATCAACGATGATTATGAGGGCGGAGAAATATTTTTTATTGATGTTGAAAATTCAGAAAAAAAGATTTACGTTGATCCAAACGGAAACCATATTGAATATTTGTTAGCAGATGAACCACTTACATATAGAATGGAAGCTGGAGATGCTATGTTATTTAGAACAGATGTTTATCATGGGGTTAAGCCAACTATTGGAAACAAATTTTATTTTAGACAATTTTTAGATGCACCAGAAACAGTAGAAATTCAAAATATAACTGCGGGAATGAATAGCGAAGAATTAGAACAGTTTAGAAAAAATTCTGAAACAGAAGGCAAATCAAAAATGTTTACTCCAGTGCTATTTGATTCCTTAGAAGATATTGATGTAAATTCCTATAAAGATTGGCCAGGAATAAAAATGCCAATTCTTATAAGAAAGTAATCATTTTATATTAAAGGAGAAACTAAAATTAATATTATAGATTTTGGTAACGGAATTAAGGGATATGAAAATTTTGTAACTGATGAGGAACTTGCTATAATTCAAGCTGCTTGCAGGGATGAAAATTTTTGGAAAGGCCCTAAAGGAAGAATAAATAATAATGAAGTTTGGGATGGTAATATAATAGATCTATCTTTTGAGCAACATGGAGAACTTCAAACGATTGTTCAAAATTTAAACTATAGACTTTTAGAAACAGTATGCGATGAAACTGTCAGACCATCCTTGGGACCTGGTAACATAATGAGGTTCAGGTCTTCTGATGCTGATAGATTAAAGCTAAATGTAGCTATGCAGCTGCATCACGATAAGTTTAATCCTTGGTCTGTTTTAGGCGTAGTTATATATTTTAATGACGATTTTGAAGACGGAGAGATTGAGTATGTTGATCTAAATATAAAAATAAAGCCTAGGGCTGGAATGATGTTATGTCATCCAGCAGAACTAATACATTTTGTTAATAGAGTTACCAATGGAGATAGATACTTCACAACAAACTATATAATGGAGCATTTTTACTGGGAT
>Ga0209990_10002547_pt1 | contig 14204 bp, 18 predicted proteins | sample NOAtaG_6_FD_187304 | JGI IMG/M metagenome (GOLD analysis project Ga0209990, IMG submission 187304) | Freshwater lake microbial communities from Lake Erie, under a cyanobacterial bloom - NOAA_Erie_Diel5S_2200h metaG (SPAdes) (version 2) | ecosystem: Environmental > Aquatic > Freshwater > Lake ...
ACAATCTGGTGAGGTGTTTACAAGAATTCAATCAGATCGTGAATCTATGAAGAATATAGAGGTTACTAAACGTGCAACAGCTGAGCTTATTGGTAGAATGATCATTGAGCAAGACATCATTGAGAGTACACAGCTTAATATTATTCGTAGAGAAATAGATAATCCATCATTTAATTATGGTGCTCCTGGTAGCATGTGGGAGTTGTATAATTACACTACATATGCTATGAAACAGATTCACCCTAGTAATTGGATGAATAACCACATCAAAGCGCATTCATTCTTTGTTAATGAGAGTGGTATTATGGTGAGCTCTATGAACAACGAGATTGTTGTAGAAGAGCCTTCATCACTTGTACAATTAGAAATGTTTTAATATGCAATGGGAAAAATTCAAAGATCAGTTTCATGAAAGCTGGCATGCTAAAGTGAGACCGTTTATAGAAAGTGAGCAGTGTGATAAGATCTATGAGTTTCTCAAAAAGGAAAGTAAGAGGGGTAAGAAGATTGCCCCTCTTTCTTCCAATGTTTTTAGAGCTTTTAGAGAAACATCACTGGACAATCTAAAGGTGGTGATGATGGGTATGTGCCCTTATCACACATCCATAGGAGGAGAATATGTAGCTGATGGTCTATTGATGGGTTGTAGCATTACAGGCAAATTACAGCCTTCTCTAGAGCAGTTTTACAAAGCTATAGAAAGAGAGCTGTATGAAGATGTTAAACATGAGAAAACTCCTGATGTTAGATATCTAGCTAACCAGGGAGTGCTTATGCTTAACGCAGCGCTCACAACAGAAATCAATAAAGCAGGCTCACATATTGCTTTGTGGGAACCGTTCACCAGATATTTATTTGAACATGTGCTCGATACAGCTGGCGTACCTATTATATTTCTAGGTAAGGATGCTGCTAAGTATGAGCGCTATGTTCCACCATTTACATGGTCCTTCACCCTGTCACATCCAGCTTCTGCAAGCTACAAGAATACAGATTGGGATACAGAGGGTGTATTTGGTAAGGTGAACAAGATTCTTAAGGATAATAATAATTACAAAATCTGGTGGTTATACGAAGAACCACCGTTCTAAACCAACATTTATGGAAATCGATGTAACACAATTACAGATGGGGGATGAGTTCCTCTATTCTGTACAGGGAACTATTGCCAGGGCTAAAGTGATTAGACCCGTAGTACCTAAGAAGGTACAACCTACGTATAGACAGAACAACAAAGTGTATTACAAATCGGTGAAATGTAAGGTGGCTATAGTAGAAAAATCTTACAGCCTTAACAGGAATGGAAACACACGCACATGGATTAAAAAAGAATACACTGCGTCAGACAACTACACAGTTGAGAAGTTTGTAGATCTCAATCACAGAAATCTTTGGTTAATTAAAAGAGAAGACTAATGAAACCTTTAAAAATTGGTAAACACCTCACTTTAGAAGTGGGAGACTTTATTATCATTGCTGATAATAACAATACATTAAGTTTTGGATGGTATTGTGGAGAGGGTAGATATAACTCTAGTTTACAGTATTACAGTTTATGGGCTCCTGGAGCTTCTTTAAAAGAGTATGAGCAATATGAAAGAGGAGAACCAATAAGTTCATATATAGCTGATAGATTTAAAAAGAATAAAGGATTCACCTCTAAATGCTTTTATAAGAGCTATATAAACAGCTATTATGAGAGCAGAATACTCAAACCAGCTAATCCAGATGAGCTATTCACACATCCAAAGGACATAGAACAATACAACAAATCAAAAGAAGCACTAGTCAGAATTAAATTTCTAAACAAATGATCTTAGAAAAACAGAAAGAAGCCATGGTTCACCAAGAAGGTGAAACACAAGAGTCTATTGGGATGTCTCTTGACCTAGAATCAGCACAGGTGTTGATGCAGATGTTGAGTAAAAACCTGTATTCAGATGCTATTGGTTCCACTATCCGTGAGTGTGCATCCAATGCGCTAGATTCACACCGCAGGGCTGGTGTTGATAAGCCTATTATTGTTTCTCTTGGTAGAAACAAAGAAGACAATTATGAGTTCTCTGTTGAGGACTTTGGTATTGGTTTAGATGCTGATGACGTAAAGAATATCATCAGTAAGTATGGTAAGAGTACAAAACGTAACAGCTCTACAGAGCTAGGCATGATGGGGCTAGGTTTCAAAGCCCCGCTAGCGTACAGCTCAAGCTTCTATTTTGTCTGTCGTAAGGATGGAATGGAACGCAAATATATGATGTACGAGGGTGAAGATGTTAACACTATCGATCTTCTTTATGAAGCACCCACAGATCAGCCTAATGGTGTCAAGGTGATTGTTCCTGTTAAGTATTATGACAGGTACAGCTTTGAGAACAAGATCAAAGAACAGCTCGCTTATTTTGAGAGTGTCTACTTTGATGTACCAGGTATTAGTAATGACTTTGTAATCACACGCCATGAATTCTTCCAATTTTCGGAACTTGCTAGTAATAGTTATATGCATCTGTGTCTGGATAATGTCTATTATCCTATTGACTTTGATAAACTGGGGATTGATACACTCCGTCTTCCAGTGGCTCTTAGGTTTAGTTTGACAGATGGTATATTCCCCACTCCTAACAGGGAATCCATTAGATATACACAGGAGGCTAAGGCTGTGATACTCAAGCGTTTACAAGAGGCAGCTAACTATTTCATTGAGAAATACAATGAGACAGTGAAAGAAACTACAGACCTGAAGGTGGTTATTGACTACTTTGGTACTGATAGTCGTTATCTGAGGGTAGGTAAGAGTACATGGGATGTACATCCTCTGTCTAAATATGCTACAGCTAAGATAGCTACGCCTAAGCTTAAAGGAATCAATCTGTTAAAGATGGATCGCCTTGTTAAGCTTCAGGAATACATCCTTGGAGAATATGAGGCTAAGTTCTTTGTGAATACAAAGACTATGAGAGATGCTAAGCGCTATTATCAAGCTACAGCCATCAGAAGACTGCCTCACACTGTGTATGTATATCAAGATAAGATTCCTGGTATAAAGAAGGACTATCTAAAGAGAATACAACCTGATGCATATACAGAGGCATTGATTGTCAAGAAGGTTAAAGACTTCCCTTTACGTAACAAGAGAGGATTATCAGACTATGACAACTATTACACAATGCTTCAACTAGAAAACTATCCTAAGGATAAGTGGAGAGCAATTATTCAGGAGTTCAAATCTATCATCAAGAGCTATACAGATAATTTTGTAAGCATTGAGGATATAGAAGTGCCTCAGGAGTTCATTGATAGCAGAAAGAAGCAGCGTGTTACCAGCAATGGTGGTAAAACAGCATCTGGTGGTCCTCGTAGAGTGAAGCTAAAAGGTGAGATGATATGTAAGCAAGCTGAAGAGCTAGAGCGCTGGGTAGATAACAAGAACTGTAAGTGGGTTAGTAAGACTTATGATATGGCTAAGTTCCACCAGAACAAGTATTTATTCATCTATGGTAAGCAGGAGGATATGGATAAGATGGATAAGTGGTTTAAGTCAACACGTGGAATGAATGTAGAACTAGCTGTTCTTAGTGAACGTGAGCTCAAGCTTGTAGAAAAGGTGCAATTACATAACTTAATGTCTTTTAGTAAATTTATGGAAGGAAAGAATAGACCATTTGAACGCATAGCAACAGCGTGCCTGATTGATAAGTTCTATGACGAACAGAGAAGCATCTTCAACAAAACTTCTTATCTAGAGAATATATCCAAGGACCTGCATGATAAGATTGTTAGTCTTAGAAGCTACAGATCAGCCAACTTCAAGGATGTTAATGATGACTTCAGAGACGCAATCATTGATCATGCAAGAGAGGTTGATGCATTTGATCCAACTATCTATCCTACATATGTAGAGGTGAGCACAATTTGTAACAAGCTTACATTCCTGAATTCTATGCTCTCTAACATGCGTAGCTATAATACAGATAGTGATCCAATGAAGCACGCTCTTGTAGACCTATTCAAATATCACAAGCATAAGATAGATTGGAAGAACTACAGAATACGCTTCAATGAGGATCTCCCTTTGGAAGAAACGCTAACATCGGAAACTGTTGAAGAATTAGTACAACAAGATTAAACAAAAAAAGGGGGACTAAAAATCCCCCTTTTATAACATTTTAAATTACAGTAACATGAGTATTTTCAGCCTGAATTGGTTCAAATCAAGAAAACAACAAGAATTAGATGAACTGAAAGTAGAAGAGCAAAGAATAAAGAATGAGCTTCTACGTAAAGAACTGTACACAGGAGGTACAAAAACAGAAGCTCCTGAAGAAAAAACATTTAATTGGACCATCAACACTAGCAACACTAGCAACATTGAATCAGCTAAGCCCTACAAGAATATTAAGCTGGTAAATGATATGCTCACCATCGTTTTGAATGATGGTTCTATCATCACCAAAGCAGGTGCTACCAATGATGATTTTATGTATGCTCGTAATGCATCTACAGAGGATCAATTACTTGCCTTGGTTGCTACACAGGAGATTGTAGCTGAGAGAAAGAAACATGAGGCAGAAGTGGCTAGAGCTAAAGCTATTAGACAAGGCGTTGAGAAACTTGCACAGCTTGAAGACTTCCGTATAGAAGGAGATTCTGTTTATCTGGTAGGTATTGATCGCTCTTTACCACAGCTATTGGTTGAGGAGTTCCTTTTGATAGCAAACAGAAATGGTTTTAATAGCTATGCTCTTGCTAATGATGAGGAGTTTCAATCCCTCAAGCGCTTCTTTATGTGGTGCTGTCTGAATCCAAGAGCAGAGGTTGCTAATGAGCTATATCGTTTCCTTAAGGAAAATAGCTTCCGCATCACTAAGCAAGGTTTCTTTGTTGCTCTTAGGAATGTGGTTACACTCCACGGAAGTAATGAACTAGTTCAGTTTGTAAGTAATGCTTACAATAAAGTGAAGGCTGTGTGGAAGAAGAGCCCTGATAATTACAATGTTATTCTCCAGCCAGATGGTACATATCGTCTGATTGCTGTAGAAGACATGTTCAAAACTGAAGATGCAACATGTGATTATTGTGATGGAGAAGGTGTAATCTATGATGAGTATGATGATGATTCTTATCCATGTGATGAGTGTGAAGGAAGTGGAGAATCATTTAATAGTGTTAAGAACTATGAAGGTGAGGATTTGGGTATACTTACAGCTCTCTATCTAGATTTGCCTAATCGTGCAGAGAATAGGTTTACAGACGATTGGACCAAAACCTTTGATATTAGAATTGGTAGAGTGGTGAATATGCCTATGAAAGAGTGTAACTGGAGTACACAAGATTGTGCAGCTGCAGGATTACATTTCACTTCTGACCAGATTCACTATGTAGGATGTGGTGATCAGTCTGTGCTTGTGCTCATCAATCCTATGAAAGTGGTGGGTATTGGCCAACATAAAGGTAGATGTTATGAGTATTTACCAATTATGACTGTTCCTCGTGAGGAAGCAACATCTATTTTGCATGATTTGGATTTTGACACTCTTGCACTAGATGAGGATTATGCAATTCGCGAATTGGAAAATCTAACAGAGAAAGCAAAAGATGGTTTTGTAGCAGAGAGCAAGAAGCATGAATTCAACATTCCTCACATCTCTACAAGAGAAATCGAGAATATCGTAGCTTCTCTAGATGAGATGAAGAGCGAGATTAGTAAACGCATCGTTTCTCTGGATTAATATATTTGGAAGGTGTCACCTGTTGATAAAATGTTGTAACTTTACAGAACGCAATTAACTACTTAAAAGTCACATAAATTTGAAAATAGGTGACACTTTCCTTTTATAACTAATTGATTATGAAGAAGAAACGAGCTGCATCTAAGAAACCTAAGGTGGTAAAGCCTAGAAATGCTGGTACCATGACTGAATCAGCTTTCTGGTCTTTCATCCGTAGCGCTCTTAGACAGAAGAGTAGATGGTGGAAACCAATATTACAATGCAAATATGAAGCCCGTAGGCCATATAAAGGTCCTAATAAGAGGCAAAAGTTTGAATACTTATGCAACAGTTGTGGTAAATGGTTCCCAGAAAAGAAAATTAATGTTGATCATATTCATCCAGCAGGTTCTCTAAACTGTGCTGCAGACTTACCAGGATTCGTTGAAAGACTATTCTGTGAGGTGGATAATCTGCAAGTGCTGTGTGAGAAATGTCACGATGAAAAAACTAAACTAGAAAAAAATGGCAATTTACAATGATGAACATGACCCAAATGAGGTTATGTGGAACAAGCAGAATGAGAAAGAACAAGTAAATCAAATTGTAATTAGTAAAGAGCCCTCATTCACAGAGATTTGGCATGAAGGTTATGTAGAGGTGCAAGGAGAGCGCCATTACTTCTGGCTTATTAATCCTAACGGTGTAGATCCAAGAGGTAATGAATATGCACCAGAGGTGAGGTGGTTCTTTGCACGTGTACCTAGAGAGGTGAGAGTGATGTATAATTCTATTATTGAAGCGTTTAAACAGACACAGAAATGATTACAGGACAAGTAAAAACAGAAGCAAACTATCGAGCTAAATCAATAGATAGCTCATCCAGCCTGAAGGAATTCAGCATGGACAGAAAGAAGTATTACAGAAAGTATATACTGGGTGAGGATGTAGAGGATAAAGACACTCAAGCAGCTACAACAGGTAGAGTGGTAGAAACTCTGCTTATGGAGCCCCATCTGTTTGATGAGAAGTTCTATATGTCAGCTTGTGCAAGTGCTCCAACAGGACTTATGTTGGCGTTTGTAGAAGCGCTTTATAAGTTCACTAAAGAGGCAACCGATGAGAATGGTAATGTAACTAGGAGCTTTGAGGACATATCTAAGGATGCATATACAGAATCTGGATTCAAGATTAAGTATGATGCTGTAATAGGTAAGTTTATAGGTTCTGATGCAGAAATCTTCTATAACGAGATTCGTAAAGTGAGGGGACAGAATCTGACAGTTGTCACTACAGAGGATGTCACTAACGCTGAGAAGATTGTAGAAGAGCTCCGTACTAATCCTGTTACAAAGGATATAGTTAACCTGACCAGCAGTGTACGTTATACAGTGCACAATCAGCTACAGGTGGAAGGATATATAGTTGATGATCATGAGTTCAAGAGTATGATGGATAAGGTGGTAATTGATCATCAAGAGAAAACTATCCAAGTGTATGACCTGAAGTGTACATGGTCTGTAGAGAACTTCCTAGAGGAGTATTATCTATATCGTAGAGCTTATATTCAGGCGTATTTATATTTCTGGGCAGCTACACATTTTAGAGAAAGTGATGAAAATCTTTCTGGATATAAAGTGATGCCTCCAAGATTTATTGTTTGTGACAGCACCAACTATTATAATCCATTGGTTTATACACTATCTGATAAGGATCTTAAGGATGCTTATGAAGGCTTTACACACAAGAATAGAGAATACAAAGGTGTAAAAGAGCTGATTACAGATTTGAAATGGGCCTTAGAGAATAATGTTTGGAACATAAGCAGAGAAAATAATATTAATAATGGACTCGTAAACATCAGATGATAATGGATGTAAAAAAGACAATTACCAGTATTTTTATGGTGCCCACCTTGAAGATTCCTAAGGGTGAGCTAGTAGATAATGGGTTTGTCAATGGTTATGTAAAAGACGGAAGTAGAGAGGTGCAGTATGAAAACTGCATCTATCTCCTCTTCCATCCTAAAAGCCTAGATAAATTCAGGGAATTCTTAGATAGTGAGTATGAACGAACCAAGAGTTTGATTGATGACTATGATTATGAAAATGGATTTGTGGTGGTTGTTTATCAACTAGATCCTAAGTTTTCCAAAGACTTTGCTCTCGTTAGGCAGGGTAAATATTCTAAAACTTCTAGCGCTTTCCAGGCTCTCTTTCCAAAGGTGATTAAGATTAAGAAAAACGGACTGCAGAAGGATGAAATAAGCCTCCAGTATCGCGTCTTTAATAGGACAGAAGATCTAATTAAGTTTTGGGAAGATAAGCTGGGCGTAGAATTTGATGATGACCAAGAGGTGTGGCATGGGTTTGAAGAGGAAAATGAAATTCTTAACATTCAAAAATTAAAAGAACATGTATAATCAAGAGCTTGTAGAAAAAATGACCAAGCAGTTTGGTATCAGAAAGGTGACTGAGTTTGCCCAGATGGTGAGTTTCATGCATGGTGTCCTGTATGAGGAGGCTATGAAGAACAGACCAGATGAGTTCACTGAGCACAATTTTGAGCGTGACTGGTGGATGGAAAAATATAAAGAACTAAAATTAACAGAAGCATGTATCAGCTATTAGAAAAGTATCCCTACGCTACAGATGTTGTAAGGCAGTGGTTTATGGAAAAGATGATTGAATCATTTAAAGACCAATCAGTTCCTCAGGATTTCAAGGATTTTATGCGGACGCAAGGTGTCCCTAACGAGAACATAGTTAAGATTCTAGATGGTAATCCTAGAGTTTTGTTTGATGTGTTTGATGATAATGAATTGATTATCAGTGTTGTACATACAGAGAATGGGTTTACATGGGATGTTAATCATGTTAAGAACATTAGCCATTATTCCTCTAGAAAGGAAGCTGAAATGGCTGCTGTTGAACGTGCTTTCCAAATGTTGGATGATAAACTAAACATAATCATTTCTGAAACTCCAAACGATGAAGGACAAGATAGTACAACAAGTAGTGAATAAGTACACAGAGCGTAGTGAGAGAGGATTTTCCAAATATGGTACCACCTTGCAGGAAAATAACAGAGATAGTTATCTCAAACATCTGCAAGAGGAGCTTATGGATGCCACTCTCTATCTGGAAAAACTTATTACGTTAGATCAAGAGATGAAAAGGCTAGCTGACAAGTATCCAAATGACCAAGAACTAGGTAGAGTTATAAGAGAATTTGTTAGGTAGAATTTTTCAAATCTCTTGGAATTTAAAGGGCAGTGAATTAAATTTGCTGCCCTTTATTTTTCACTTAAAAATACAATAAATTTATGGATTTAGGATTGGATGCACTGAGTAAATTGACAGTGTTTAGTAAGTATGCCAAGTATGTCCCTGAGCTAAAGCGCAGAGAGACTTGGGAAGAGATTGTGAACAGGTACCGTCAAATGATGATTAAGAAGTATCCTAAACTGGAAGATCAAATTATGCAGACTTCTCAGTTTATTTTGGATAAGAAAGTGCTTCCTTCTATGAGAGCTTTACAGTTTGCTGGTCCAGCGGCTGAAGTGAACAATTCAAGGATTTACAACTGTTGTTATCTGCCTATAGACAGCATTCACAGTTTCAGTGAGACTATGTTCTTGCTGCTAGGTGGTACAGGCGTGGGCTATAGTGTTCAGAAACAACACGTTGCGCAGCTTCCAGCTGTTACAAAGCCTGGAAAGTTACGTAACTATCTTATCGAGGATAGCATTATGGGATGGGCAGATGCTGTAAAGGTGCTCATGAAAGCCTATCTAGAGGGTGGGTTTATGCCTAAGTTTGACTTTAGAGCCATTCGTAAGAAGGGTGCTAGGTTAATTACAGCTGGTGGTAAAGCTCCTGGTCCTGAGCCTCTGAAGATATGTTTGGCTCACGTACAGGCTGTATTAGACAGAAAGCAGGAAGGAGAATCATTGAGTCCTCTAGAATGCCATGATATCTTGTGTCACATTGCAAACAGTGTTCTGGCTGGTGGTATTCGTAGGTCAGCTATGATTTCCCTGTTCAGTCATGATGATGAGGAAATGATCACATGTAAGTATGGCAATTGGTGGGAGACTAATGAGCAACGCGGTAGAGCTAACAACTCAGCTGTACTATTAAGAGGATCTGTAGGAGAAGAGGAATTTAACTCCCTTTGGAAGCGCATTGAAGCATCTGGATCTGGTGAGCCTGGTATCTATTGGACTAATAATCTAGACTGGGGAACTAATCCATGTTGTGAGATTGCTCTCAGACCCTATCAGTTCTGTAACCTTTGTGAGGTGAATGTTAGTGATATTGAGAGCCAAGGAGATTTAAACAACCGTGTTACAGCTGCTGCATTCTTTGGTAGTCTGCAGGCTGGATTCACAGACTTTCACTATTTACGCCCTATATGGCAGAAAACTACACAGAAAGATGCCCTATTGGGAATTGGTATGACTGGTATTGGTTCAGGAGAAATTCTGAAGTATAACTTAGAAGCTGCAGCTCACGTAGCTAAGCTTACTAATGCAATCATCAGTGAGCAAATTGGTACTAATGAGGCAGCTCGTGTAACATGTATTAAGCCCTCAGGCACTACAAGCTTAGTGCTTGGTACAGCATCAGGTATTCATGCGTGGCATGCTCCATATTACCTACGCACCATGCGCTTTGGTAAGAATGAGGATGTTGCAGCCTATTTGATGGTGAATCACCCAGAACTCGTTGAGGATGATGTACTTAGACCACATGATACAGTGTGTGTACGTATTCCTGTTAAGGCTCCTGAAGGATCTATATTCCGTACAGAAACAGCAATTGATACGCTAGAGCGTGTTAAGAAGTTCTCTACAGAATGGGTTAGAGCAGGACATAATATAGGTGATAATACACATAATGTGAGTGCTACAATTTCTATTAAACAAGACGAGTGGCCTATTGTAGGAGAATGGATGTGGGAGAATGCAGAATTTTACAATGGCCTATCAGTATTGCCTTATTGGGGTGGTACATACAAACAAGCTCCTTTTGAAGACATTACAGAGGAAGAATATATTTCAAGACTTGCTACATTACATACACTAGACCTAACGAAAGTTACGGAACTAGATGATACTGTGGAGTTTGGACAGGTAGCAGCATGTGCAGGAGGTGCTTGTGAAATCCAATAAAGAATTTGTGCAGGGTAAACATTTCTACTTAGAGAATGGCAAAGTGGTGTTTACAGAACTATACCATAAGGAACGTGGCTGTTGCTGTGGTAAAAAATGTAGACATTGTCCATTTGAACCTAAGTATGAAAAGGGAAACACAAATGTAAAAAAACCCTGATTTCGACGGTTAATAATAACGCCCTGGTGTGTCTACACTGGGGCTTTTTTTTGTAAAAAACTATTGGTTTTCCAAGGGAAAATCGTTATATTTGTAGATAAAAAACTCCAAAAATTATGGCAAAATCAAAACAAGAAAGCACAGAAGCAAAAAGCAAATTTCAAGAAGCATTAGACAAATTAAACAAGACTTATGGTGTAGGTACCGTACTTGCACTAGACAGCAAAACAGGTGGTGATTATGACATCATTAGTACAGGATCTATTGGTTTTGACTACATCACACTGGGTGTGGGTGGTTTTGTAAAAGGTAGATTGTATGAACTGATGGGATGGGAAGGTACAGGCAAGTCAACAATATGTGGTCATGCTGCAGCAGAGTGTCAGAGAAAAGGAGGCACTGTATTGTATATAGATGGCGAGCATGCTGTAGATAAGAATTATTTTCAGGCTCTAGGCGTAGATACAACCAAGATGTTAATTGCTCAGCCATCATGTGGTGAAGAAGGTTTTAACATTGCTATGGAAATGATTAACACTGGAGAAATTGATCTGGTGATTATCGATTCTGATAGCAGTTTGATTCCTAAGAAGGTGTTAGATGGTGAGGTAGGTGATAGTGCTATCGGTAAGAAAGCTGTATTGAACAGCAATGCATATCCAAAACTTAAAACCGCTGCAGCTAACAATAATGTTTGTGTTATTGTAATTAGTCAGTATCGTGAGAAGATAGGTGTAATGTTTGGAAATCCCACCACCACGCAGGGAGGACATGCGCTGAAGTTCTATTCAGATGTTCGCATCGAAGTGAGCAGGTCATTAGCTAAGGAAGGTGATGTAACCTATGGTAATCTTACTAAGGTGAAGGCTACAAAGAATAAGATGAATCCTCCTTATCGTATGGCTAGTTTTGAGATTATCTATGGTGAGGGTATTGACAAGGTGGGAGAAGTGCTTGAACTAATGAATGAGTACGAAGTGGGCAGAAAGTATGGAAAAACCATGACTTTTAACGAAACTAAGTATGATTTAGAGGAATTTAAGGGTATGCTCTTAGATAACCCTGAGTTCTATGCAGAGATCAAAACCGCTATTCTTAACAAAATAAAACAAGCAGATGCCCAGCAAGAAGTTGTTGAAGATCAAATTTAAAAAACTATATGCAACCAGTAAGCTCCCCTTTAAAGGGAGTTTACATGCTGCATGTTATGATGTGTATGCACACAGTGTAAAGATTGAACGTCCTAACAAGATGATAGTAGGTCTAGGATTTGGTACAGAAATTCCTGTAGGCTATAAAGGAGTAGTTGTTCCTCGTAGCAGTCTCTCTAAAGAGAATTGGGTGCTGGCTAACTCTATAGGTATTATTGATGCTGACTATCGTGGCGAATGGATGATGATGTTCAGATGTTTAGGAGACATGATTCACCATCCCCTGCCATTTGGTGTAGGTGATAGATGTGGCCAAATCTATTTCGAGAAGATAGAAGACTTTGATATAGAGGAGGTAGATGATCTGTCTGATACAGAAAGAGGAGAAGGGGGCTTCGGATCTACAGGTAAATGAAATCACAGTGTAAGACCTGTGGAGTGAATTGTGAAGGAGAGTATTGTTTTAGACACAAGCCCAGAAAACCAATGCCCAAAACGTCCAGTAGATTATCTAAAAAACTGGACAAATCTGATGAAGTAATTCGGAAATCCTCCGAGATGAAGGACTTTTTCTTACAAATATGGAGAAAACGTCCACACTATTCAGAGGTTAGTGGTAAGTGGTTAGGATCTGAGCCCTTAACAATATTCTTTCATCACATCCTCCCTAAGGAAAAATATCCTGGTGCTTCTTTGGATGAAGAAAATATTGTACTTTTGACACTCGAAGAGCATGAGCAGGTAGAGATGGACATGTACAGGTTTGAAGAAATCAATCTTAAACGTAATTATTTAAAAATCAAATACAAATTATGACCAATCAATTCTTTTACACAAGAGTGGTAAATGACAAGTCTTTTACAGACAGCTTTAACCTTAACAAGGTAATTCGTTCTATTGAAAACGAGGATGGTACATTCCTTGTACTGTTGGACGACATTCATGAGCGCTCTCATGAGGTGCCTGATATTGATCTGAGAACAAACAAGATGAAAGGCACTAAACGTCAGAGAGATGTGTTCCAAAGTGAAATTACATTATCTGCAGAAGACGGACAAAGATTTAAAAACTTAACACAAATTGGATAAAAATGGCTAAAGAATTCAAGAAATTAATAGGAAATCGCATTTATGTAGAGCTTCCTAAGAAAGAAGAAAGCAAGCTTATTGTGGATGAGAACACAAAAGAAGCGCTGCAGAAAGAGATGCTAAAGAAGATGTCAAAGCTGAAAGTGTATGCTGTAGGAGACCTAGTGACTAATGTTATTGAGGGAGATGTAATTCTTGTAGATCCATCAGCTCTATCTAAATCACATGTTATTCCTTTATCTGATGACAAGGATGTACTATTAATATCACCATTTGATGTAATTCATGTCTGGTAATCTACCTTTTATATCCTGTAAGTGCATCACTTATGGCCGAGTGGACACTCTTGAGGAGAGCTTAAATGCTTTCCTCAAGCAGGACTATCCTGCAGATAAGTGTGAGCTAGTGATAGTTAATGACTATCCTATGCAGAAGCTTAGGTTCAATCACCCACAAGTTAGAATCCATAACATGGACTTCACTTTCAGTACAATTGGTGAGAAGGAGAACTATGCAACAGATCTATGCATGGGAGATATCATCTGTCAGTGGGATGATGATGATGTAGCTATGCCTTGGCACTTAAACAATGTAGCTAAGTATTTCACAGATGATGTAAATATTCTACACTGGAACCCTGGTGTGTTTTATAACGGTGATAGTATCACTGATATTACATGGATAGGAAACTCAGGTATTGTGTTCAGGAAGTCTGCATGGGAAGCTATTGGACATCATCCTATTGAGAATGCAGGATATGACATGACGTTCATAGAACGCCTACATAAACATGGGGGAAGACTATTTGCTACTCCTTCCAAGGCTGAAGCTAGCTGGTTCTATATGTGGGGTGGACGTGGTTATCACATGTCTGGTCAAGGACATGATAAGCCTGGTCAGCCTAATGTTATACAAAGACACAGC
>Ga0209990_10002550_pt1 | contig 14180 bp, 14 predicted proteins | sample NOAtaG_6_FD_187304 | JGI IMG/M metagenome (GOLD analysis project Ga0209990, IMG submission 187304) | Freshwater lake microbial communities from Lake Erie, under a cyanobacterial bloom - NOAA_Erie_Diel5S_2200h metaG (SPAdes) (version 2) | ecosystem: Environmental > Aquatic > Freshwater > Lake ...
TTAAAGAATATCCAACTGCATCAGCATCGGTAACGCATTTCAGGACATTACTAAATGAACTCAATCTTAAGAAGAGCTTTTTACCTGATATTATCTTTGTTGATTATCTCAACATTTGCTGTAGTGCTCGCGTTAAGGCAGGAGCAAATGTCAACAGTTACACCTATGTTAAAGCTATTGCCGAGGAACTGCGAGGTCTTGCAGTTGAATTCGGAGTCCCAATTGTATCTGCTACCCAAACAACAAGATCCGGTTTTACTTCATCCGACCCCGGACTTGAGGATACAAGTGAGTCTTTTGGTCTGCCAGCAACCGCGGACTTAATGTTTGCATTGATTTCTTCCGAAGAACTGGAAGAACTTGGTCAGATCATGGTGAAACAATTGAAGAATCGTTATTCTGATCCAACAATGTATAAGAGATTCACTGTTGGTATTGACAGAGCAAAGATGCGACTGTATGATATCGAACAATCTGCACAAGATGGGTTGGCTGATGCTGGTATCACCGACAAACCATTAAACACTTTTGGTAATAGAGAAATGAAAGCCAAAAAATCTTTTGAGGGTTTTAAGGTATGAAATTGACATTTGAAGAAGCAGTGCATTGTGCAAAAGCTTTCGAAGATTACTTTGGCAATTTTCATCGTATTGATGAATATATGCGTGACCAAAAGTTAAATTCTCTTTCTGAATTACCAACCAATCCTTTGTTTCCACTTGAAGATGATCTCTTTCAAGATTTCTCAACGCATCCAAAAGATATGAATTTTGAGGTGTGTGAGATTGATGGTGAAACATGGATGAATCTTTTAAACATCACCTCCTCGCACGTGAACATTGCTCCAGTTGGCCGTAATGTCAAACTTGCTGTGCGTGAGACAAACACAGATAAGATCGTAGGATTCATTCGCCTTGGTTCTCCAGTCATCAATTGTCGTCCACGAAATCAACTTCTCGGTCAGGTGTTTACACAACAACCTGAATGGGGTAAAAGATTCAATGATTCTGCAATGATGGGTTTTGTTATTGTGCCGACACAACCTTTCGGTTACAATTATCTTGGTGGCAAACTTCTGGCTGCAATCTGTACATCACATGAAGTGAGAGAGATTGTGAATAAGAAGTATGGAATGAATCTTTGTCTATTTGAAACAACTAGTCTCTATGGTAGTTCAAAAACTGTATCACAATATGACGGAATGAAACCTTATATTAGATACAAAGGATTGACAGACAGTGATTTCTTGCCTATGATGCACGGCAAGCCATATTCGGACTTGCGTGACTTTGTTGAAGAACGTGTTGGTTCTTTAGTTGAGGATGATGCTTCTAGTAAGAAACTTAAAATCTCTATGAAGATTATCTCACTCACTAAAGCAGCACTTAAAGGCACTCCTGATGGGGATACATTCCAAGCAACGATTGAGAAGGCTAAAGGGTTGACAGAACAGAAGAGATATTATATTAGTGACTATGGTTTCAAAAACATGGTAGACTATGTGAACTGTAAGACGGACGTGCTTATTCCTGGTGAAAACTATGAAAAACATAAAGTGGTAAACTTGATTGAATGGTGGAGAAAGAAAGCTTGCCAACGATATGAAACTTTATATAATGAGTCTCGGTTAAAAACCGAATTGGAAATTTGGACTTCCGGGAAGGAGATTCAAATTATAAGATAAATACTTTTAAAAGTAAATCATGTCATAAGATAAATACTTTTTTTGAAAGTAACTAATGGCTTATACATTTTTTCCAAAGACTGCGACAGAGATTAAGCAAACCTTGAAAGGTGATAAAGCAAAGATTAACGAAATTATCGATGTTTTTGTATATCTCAAAAACAAGTTTGCGAAAATCGGATCACCAATCAATATTGATCCTGGTTCGATCAGTAAAATTAATGTGACCAGAAATTTACAAGGTGACATTGAACTTAGTGATATCAAACGAGCAACCAAAGTTAGTAAAATTACTATGAAATTTGGTTCCGGTTCTTCCGGTGGTAGAGGTGTGCAAAACAAAGGTAATGCATACGAAGGACAATTAGCAGAAGCAATTAATGACTGGTGGTCAGGTAAAAGTAGTACTGATCCCAAACTATCAGAAGCAGTTGATGATCTTGTCAAATTGCATAAACTAAACAAGGTCAAAAAACTAGAAGTAAAAATGGTTGGTGAGTTGAATAACAAACGACCATTCATTTTCACTCCGCAAGTTCTTATTTCATCTGAGATTACTGTAACCGATAATAATCTGGGGCCCGTTGTTAGCGATATTACATTAATCACAGATGAAAAGAAAATCTATCTAAGTTTGAAGACTGGTGGCACAGTTACATTCTTCAATTCCGGTATTCGTACAGTGCTTTCTCCAGCTGAAATTAAATCTGGACGAATTACCAATAAAGATGGTTTGAAAATTTTAGATATGTTCAATATCAATGATGCGGTATTCTGTGATATCTTTAATGGTAAGCTTAAAAAAGGTTACGTTGACGATGTGTGGAAAACAATGTCACAAAAACAAAAAAATCAACTTAAAAATTTTCTAATTTCGGGTGTGGGCCATGGTTATACTATTGTTCATAAATTGACTGGTAAGACCAAGGTCTATGAGATTGATAAGACATACATGACATCAGCCGCTACACCAACTTCTTGTAATGTATACTATGGTGGTAAGTCCGGTACAGGTAAACGTATTGATATGGAAATAGAAACGGGTCACTACATTCTTAAACTTAACATACGTGATACGCAAGGTGGTGATGGTTATCCCACTCGTATGATGTGTGACTACTCATACAAATAATGCCATTAAACGAATTTGATAAAATTTTAAAAGATTATAAAGAATCCGATTTCGATTACGGTTTTTCTGCCGTATCGGAAGAAGAATATAATTCAGCAATAAACAAAACAGAACAGACAGCCGAAGATTACAAAAAAAGACTGGAAGATGTAGAGAAACTAATTGTGCCTCTCCTGAAGAAACTACATAGTACAGGCGACAAAGAATATATCTACTGGCCAAACCGCAAACCGATTATTGAAAAACAAATAGAAATTATATTGAAACTAACAAGAGGTTAAATTATGAGTGTGACTGTGATTATGCCAACTACTGGTGCACCAGAGTTGAAAGATGCTATTCGTAGCGTACTGAATCAATCTTATGAAACAAAATGTTATATTGTTGCGGATGGACCAAAAGCACATGCTAGCACAAGAATCATTACAGACGATTTCTTGGATAGAAAAAACTTAACGCGATGTTTTCTGCCACTTAATGTTGGTGCCAACGGATTCTATGGGCATAGAGTCTATGCGGCTTTCACTCATCTAATCGATACTGATTATGTGGTTTACCTGGATCAAGACTGTTGGTTTGAACCAGATCATATAGAGAACTGCATCAAAACAATCGAACAACAGAACCTGGATTGGTCCTATTCACTCCGCAAGGTGTGTACCAAAGATGGGCAATACATATGTAATGATGACTGTGAATCTTTAGGTAAATGGCATTCATATCATGGTATTAATCATATTGATACAAATTGCTATTGCATAAAAACTGAAGTTGCGATAAAATTAGCACAGGTTTGGCATGGAGGGTGGGGTCAAGATCGTGTTTGGTTAAAAGTGTTATCACAACATTTTCCCAAATTCAATTGTACAGGAAAATATACTGTCAACTATCGTGTTGATGGCAATGCTGGTTCTGTCAATGCAGACTTCTTCTTAAATGGTAATAAAGTGATGAATGAAAAATATAATGGAGAATTTCCGTGGCGAAAAATTTAATTATTGGTGGTTTTACTAATTACGAAATCAATCAGTTAAAACCTTGGGTACTATCGGCAAAAGAAGTTTCTGGTGATAATGATGTTGTTCTGGTGACTGGAAAAACATCTGTACAGACAATCGATTGGTTGAAGAATCAAGGTGTGATTATCTTTCCAATGAAACAAGTCGATGGTGTGCCAATTCATGTACTACGTTTCCTCTCAATCTACGAATATCTAAGACACAATTGGTCAAAGTATAATTTCGTTGTCACGACAGATGTGAAAGACGTTTACTTTCAGTACACACCTTTTGCTTACATGGATTCAATCATTGGACACGATAGTTTCACACCAAAGTTAATCATTGCATCTGAAGGTCTGCGTTACAAAGACGAACCTTGGGGTGATGACAATCTCAAACAGTCTTATGGTCCGTATGTTTACGAACAATTCAAAAACAATACGATCTATAACGTAGGAACTTTTGGTGGCACATCAGAGTATGTCAAAGATATGGTCTTCAATATCTTTACGAACGCAATCAACAGGCCAATTCCTATTTGTGACCAAGCGGTGTTCAATGTCTTAATTGGAACACAACCTTTTAAAGATGTTGTATATCACACCGATAATTGGGCGTGTGAAGCTGGCACTGTTGCTGATCCCACAAAGATTGATCATTTCAGGCCGAACCTTCTTTGTTATGAACCTGTATTCCGAGACGGAGTGGTTTATACGAACGACCAATATGTTTTCCCAATCGTGCATCAATATGATCGTGTTCCTGAATGGAAGAAATTCGTGATGGAAAAATACAATCAAGAAGATGAATCTCAATTTTTTAAATACAGGACTATATAATGAGCGATATTATTACATTCAACACTGAAACACAGGCTTTCACACCACCATCTTCTGCATTTAAATGTTCTGGTTATGGACTTGGTGCAATGATTAGAGAAATGTCTCATCCCAAAGTATTGGAAATTGGATGTGACATTGGTGACACCACACAATTTTTACTTGACAGTAATCCAGATTGTGTATTGACTGGCGTAGATCCATATACGAACTATGTTGACTGGAACGGAAACAATCTAAATGAACGCGAAGCAATCTATCAGAGGTTTATGAACCGTTTGATAGGTTACAGCAATCGTTTTGGTCTATTGAGAGATTATTCTGACAATGTTGTAGATCAAGTGTTAGATGATTATTTCGATGTTATCTTTATTGATGGTTTACACACCTACGAACAACTGACAAAAGATTGTGCAAACTTCTATTCTAAATTGAAGACTGGTGGTATCTTTGCTGGCCACGATTACAATGCCATTTCTGGTGTGCGCCAGGCAGCCAATGAATTTGCCGAAAAGGTTGGTAAAGAGATTCTTTTCACAGAGTGTGATGTTTGGTACTGGGTCAAATGAAAAATTGTATAGTTTTATCTGGTCAATATAGAACATTTGACCAAACATGGGAAAACATCAAAAGATTTATTGATTTGAATCAACTAGATGTTTATTGTCACCTTTGGTCGGACAGTAAAGAAGAATTTGACAATATAGTTGACAGATTGAAACCCGTCAGAATCAAAGCTGAAAATTATGAACTGCATAAAGAAGAATTCGAAGAAATGGAAAAAAGGATTCGCCTAGCACATCCTAAAAATCCAAATCAAGATCGAATTGCTGGTAATGCATCAATGAATTATAGTCGTAAGAAGGCTTTTGATTTAATTGAAGAAGAATACAACACACTTGTTTATTGTCGTTATGATATTCAGTTCGGTCAGTTATTTGATTTCAAAGATGTTGATATGTTAATCACACCTTTTGAAGAGTCTTATAATCTAATATCCGATATCTTTGCAATCATGCCATTCTCATACGCAAAGCATTATTTTCTATATGATCAATATGAAAGACTACATTCTACACCTTTTGAAAAAGAATTCGAAGATCATCTAAGACATGATCGCAAATATGGCGAAGAGAATATCAGAATACATAAAGAAGACAGATATTGCCCACACATGATGTTGTTGCGTAATATATACATGAACAAACTCCGTGGTGTTACAACAAATCAACTGACTGTATCAATACAAAGATGAAAATTGCATTATGTTTTTCTGGGCAAGCCAGATCATTTGACAAAGGTTATGATTTTTATAAACAGAACCTACTAGATCATTATGATGTGGATGTGTATATTCACAGTTGGAAATTCGATGGTGAAAGAAAACTTTTGGAACTTTATAGACCAGCAAGTTATAAATTGGAAACACCACCACTAGCTGATTACGACAGTAAATACACGAATACACCAAACGCAGAGAAGTATCCTCCACGATTTACGTATCGAATGTTCTATTCGATGAATGAATGTAGGAAATTAATCTTTGGTGACTACGATTGGATCATCCGTTCACGTACAGATTATGCATTGAATGTCAAAATTCCTTTTGAAGAATTGGATAACAGTAAACTGTATATACCTAATTGCAGAATGGTACCAACAAGAGACTTTGGTAATGATCAGTTTGCATTCTCATCAAAAGATAACATGATGAAATACATGTCGACCTATGAAAACATTGATGAGTACTATAATGGTGGTAATCAATTCATTGGTGAAGACTTGATGCGAGCCAATTTACATAGACACAACCTTCATGGTGAAAATCTTGTGTATGTTAATATGCAAAATCCTTTTCCGCCTGGCGCACACAACGGAACATGGCATTCATTGATTCGGGATGATTACGAACAATGGATAAAACAGTAAAGGAATTTTCCGGGCATTCTGGCAGCAAAATATACTTGATGGAAAATGCTCAAGGATTGTTTGTAAGAAAAGTCAACAATATTGAAAGAAACCTGGAAAGGTTAACATCACTCCATGGTGCAGGTTATAATGTGCCGAGAATACATCATTCCGAAGACAACCTGATTGACATGGAGTATATTCATGGTTTAGATATGAAAAACTATCTAATTCATAATACAACCACAAAATTAGAAGACTTCATAATAGAGACATTCAGTTCTTTCGCAAAAATTTCCGTCAACAAAGATTATTCTGGTGTTTATGATAAGAAACTTGATTGGTTGAAAGACAACGAAGAATTACCATTCACCAAAGATCAGTTGATCGAGAAACTACCAAAAGAATTACCAAGTTCAACTTATCATGGTGATCTGACATTAGAAAACATCATCTATGCCAAGTCAAAGTTCTGTATGATCGATGCTGTGTCTGTAGAATACGATTCTTACATTTTCGACATTGCAAAGATGCGTCAGGATTTAGAATGTAAATGGTTCTTACGGAAGACTGACGTTCGACTAGATATCAAATTACAAAACATACAAGATAAACTAAGAAAACTTTTCCCTTTGGCTTTCAACGATAACTTGTTGATACTAATGTTGTTGAGAGTGTATCTACATACTAAGAGTGGTGACTTTGAACGTGAATTTATTTTGAGAGAGATTAGAAGACTATGGAAATAATTGTACCAGCAGCTGGTCTGTCAACCAGATTCCCAAACATGAAACCGAAGTATCTGTTGTATGATTACAAACACGATATGATGTTGATGAATGCACTAAGACCTTTCATAGAAAAAGGATACAAGATTCATATAGGCATTCTCAAAGAACATGAGGAGAAATACAATGTTCGCGAACAAATCAGACACGAATGCCCGGACAATATTAATTGTATCATCATCGATAAACCAACCAGAGGTCCTGCCGATACTGTCTATCAAATCATAAAGGCTGCTAACTTAGACAACTGTGAGATTTTCATCAAAGATTGTGACAGTTACTTTGACCATGATTTTTCTGATGGTAACTATGTTTGTGTTTCAAAAATCTCCGAACATGAAGTCTTGAAGAAACTTGCATCAAAGAGTTTCACCGTCTCAAATGAAAATGGTATAATCACTGACATTATTGAAAAACAAGTTGTCTCCGATACATTCTGTGTTGGTGGTTATAAGTTCTTCTCTGCAAAAGTGTATAAGAATGCATTTGAACAGATAGAAACCAGTCGAGAAGTTTTTGTTTCTGATGTTATCTCGCGCTGCATCAATAATAAGATGGTCTTCACCGAAAAGATGGTGACAAACTATGTTGATGTTGGCACCGCACAAGACTGGTTCGAACACAATAACAAACCAGTTATCTTCTGTGATATTGATGGTACTATCATTAAGGCGCAGTCCAGACTGGATCTGGAATCTGGTGTACCAGAAGTGCCATTGAAAAACAATCTGGAACGTCTACTTAAAATGCAAGAATCTGGTTCTCAATTCATTTTCACTTCTGCAAGAGAGAACAAGTATACACCACAAACCAGAGAAATGTTGTACAGACTTGGTTTCAAGAGTTTCAATTTGATTTGTGGATTACAGAATTCATCTAGAATATTGATCAACGATTTCAACGAATCTAATCCTTATCCTAGAGCAGAAGCAATTAACCTTTACAGAGACTCTGATAATTTAAGCCACTATCTATGATACCTAATACACCTTTATTCATCATAACTTCATCATTAAAGCCTGCAATGGGTGTTTTTAATGATGATGATAGATTTGCACAAACCGTTTCAACACTCAAGTCTGTGCGAGAAAAAGTGCCTGAAGCCATCATTTTATTTGCGGATGTTTCGGTTAGACCAGTCTCTAAATTGGAAAAAGAAACTTTAGCTGGCCTCTCTAACTACTATCTGGATTTAAGTGAAGAATCAAACACCAGATATTGTGCAGTTAATGGTTTAAAAAGTCATGGAGAAAACTGTTTGTTGTTTGCGACACTTTCGACAATCAAAACAAATCCAGATTTAAATAAGATGTTGTCTTCAGTTAATCGTATATTTAAATTCTCTGCAAGATCACAACTTGATGATTCTTTTAGTATTAAAGATTATGACAATACTTTTGGTAAGTTTGTTTTCAAGAAAAGAATACCAACCTGGACTGGTAATGTTAAGTTTGGTGCAGACCACCTATTAATTACTAGACTGTGGTCTATGTGTCCATCTTTGGTGGATACTTATTTATCAGTAATACAAGAAAATTTAAAATTATTATCTAATGGGCTTGCGGATACTGAACATGCACACTTTGTAAATATACCAAAAGAATATTTGGTCGAATATGAGAAAATAAATTGTTGGGGTTGGCTCGCAGGAAACGGGCAAATCGAACATTATTGAACTCTATATATCGAATCCAATATTTGACAAATTTGTTGGTGTGTGGTATAATCCATTATAAATAAGTCCACGGGCAACCAAAGTGTGTTGCATTCAAAGGCGTATTAATGAAATCTTTCAAGTCATATATCAGAGAACAGGTGGAGCCTGAAGAAGAAGGTGCTAGCCGTCAGATTAAACATTTGACGCACGTTGAAGATCGCCCATTACAGAATGGTGAAAAGGGTGCAAAGCGCGCACTGAAATCTCTAATGGCTGCAGCTGAACACACTAAACAAGGTAAAAAGACTTCCGAACTAACAACAAAATATGACGGTTCTCCAGCCATAGTTTATGGTCACCATCCAGAAAACGGTAAGTTTTTTGTTGCATCAAAGTCTGCATTCAATAAGACACCTAAGATCAACTACACACCCGCAGACATTATGAAGAACCACGGTCATGCACCTGGTCTTGTTGGAAAACTAAAAGAAGCACTAAAACACTTACCTAAAGTTGCACCAAAAGAAGGTGTTTACCAAGGTGATATGATGTTTACGGCTGAAGACAAGAAGAAGTCAAAATCTGGAGGAACTTCTTTCAATCCCAATCCTTCTGGTTTAACATACACCGCACATGGTGATCATAAGAAAGCTGTTGATAAAGCAAAAATTGGTCTTGTCACACACTTATCTTATCACGGCGAAAATGCAAAAAGTCTAAACGCTTCTCACGAAGTTAATCACGAAAAGTTCGCAAAACATTCAGATGTATTTTCTGTTGATCCAAGAGTGGATGCCGGAAAAGTTCATTTTGGTCCAAAAGAACAAAAAGAATTTCAGAAACACATCAATGCTGCACAGGCAATACACGATACCCATGGTGATGACATGTATGCGGGTACAAAAGCTCACCACGGAGTTGGTGGGCACCTAGAAACCTATATGAACCACACAGTTCGAACTGGTGAAGAACCTAATCACCAAAACTTTAAAAACTGGTTAGAAACCAGCAAAAATAAAGCTATTGATAAGTTGAAGACTGAAAAGAATAAAGTTGCAAAACAAAACGAACTTAAAGATGAACTTGGCAAGATAGAAAGAAACAAAAAACATTATAATAACCTGTTTAAAATGCATGGGCATCTACAGACAGCAAAGAATGCACTGATTGGTGTTTTAAATCAACATCAAGAATTCGAACATGAACATGGTGGAGAAAGTGCCAATCCAGAAGGTTATGTTTTCCATCACGATAATGACAGTGATAAATTTGTAAATAGAGCCGAGTTCTCTCGTAGAAACTTTGCTGGAATGAGGAACTTCTAATATGAAAACATTTAAAGGTTTCTTAATAACGGAAGGCCGAGGAAAAATGACGGCTTCTGGTACAGCAGGTGAAGATCACCTTAAAAAATATATACAACCTCATATAGGTTCACAAGAATTTACGCATACGTTAGCTGCCGACCATGAAGATTTGCCTGCCGGTTCAAAAATAAAAATAAAAGGTGCATTTAAAAATCTTGATGGTAAGATACACGTTAATGCAGAAGATCATGTTGGTGACAAACACATCATACCAATTTCAAAATTGTACAAACCAGGTGAGGCAAAACCCAATAAGGGACATGATTATGAAAATAAATTCGTTGAGCGTTTAAAACACCATGGTGTCATGCCCCCACACCTGTCTGGAGCAGGATCTACCGCAGGTACAGATTTTGCTTTAGAAAACAGAAAAACTGGAAAATTTCATCCAGGAACAGTAAATGGTAATCTGTTAAACGGCGAAACAAAAGATGGCGTTTCTGCTGCAATGGGTCAATTAACTATTCACCACACAGCTGAAAAGGGTTGGCACATCGGTGCCGATGCAAGAAAGAAAAGACCACTTTACGCAAAACAAATTGAAAAGTCTGGCATATTGGATCACATGAATCAAAATTTTCCAAATCCAAATAAAGTCAAAACAACAGAATCTGGTCGAGCTAAAACAATAGAGATTAAACATTCAAATTTGGATCCTGCACACGCCTATTTACAAGATCACCATGTACATGTCCTACAAGTCGGTGGTTTTGGTACTTACAGTGTAGGCAAAAAAGATCAAACTGGCCATGGTCTACCAAAAATTTCAGGTAAAGGTGTTTGGAGAATTAGAGAGAAACAAAAAGGTAACAAATCAGCAAGAACAGTTGCTTTTCATCCAGACGGAAAAGGTGGATTAAAAAAGAGTCATGTTGATTTGGATAATGATGAACATTTGTTTAATTTTAAAAAGAGTTTAGGGTTTAAAGAATAATGAAATCTTTCTTAGAAAAACTAGAAGACGATTCTAAGACCAAGAGTCCTGTTGTCATGGCTTTTGGTCGTATGAATCCTCCCACCATTGGCCACGAAAAACTGGTTAATCGTGTGAAAGATATTGCAAAAGATTATAATGCACCACATCATGTGATCATTTCACATTCTGTCGATTCAAAGAAAAATCCTTTGGATGTTGCAACAAAAGTAAAACACGCGAAAAGATTCTTTCCTAACACAAACATTGAATCGTCTAGTAAAGAACTTCCTTCATTTTTGCATCACGCACAAAGATTGAATCAAATGGGTCACGACCACTTGGTCATGGTTGCCGGTTCAGACAGAATACCTGAATATGAAAGCAAGTTAAAACAATTCAATGGTACAGCCAAAGGATCTCTTTTCAACTTTAAGAAAATTGAAGTCAAGTCTGCTGGTCAAAGAGATCCCGATTCTGAAGGTGCGGAAGGTATGTCTGCATCAAAAATGAGAGATCATGCTATCAACAATCGTTTCAATGATTACATCGATAGTGATGGCAAAAAGAAACCTGGTTTCAAAAGTGGTATTCCTTCTCATGTACCAGAAAAACACGCAAAAGAGTTATTCCGTGATGTTCGTAAAGGCTTAGGTTTGAATGAAGATAACAATCGTGGTCTGTTCAAGGCCATCTTTGTTACTGGTGGTCCAGGTTCAGGTAAAGATATCATCATTCGCGAAGCAATTGCCGAAAGTAAAACTGTTGAACTCAATTCAATTCAAGCTTTTGATATTTTAATGGATAAACAGAAGTTGTCTGAGAAAACTGGTGATCAACGCAGAGAAGCTATCCGCAATCGTGGACCACTGATTATCAATGGTCCTGCTGATGATCACAGAAGAATGATTACGATTAAAGAAGAACTAGAAGAATTGGGTTATGAAACTTCTATGGTGTTTGTTGACACCACAAACGAAGCCAGCAAAGAGAGAAATGAAAAACTGGCAAAAATGATTGCCGAATCTGTCAGATACGATAAGTGGAAACTTGCACAAACCTGCAAAGAATCTTATTATCAAAAATTTTCCAACTTTATCGACTTCAATAACAGTTCTTCTTTCGAAGAAATCGAAGAAGATATTACTGACACCTACAAAAAAATAAATAGGTTCATTGAGAACAAAAATTACAATGAAATTGCGTTCTCTTGGTTGGAAAGTCGCGGTAAAATCAATATCGCAGAATCATATGGTTTATTATTTAAGGAAGATGAAAATGTTAAGAAAAATTCTAGATTTTTTGAAAATTACAAGTCCAAGCGCAACACCGGAAAAACATCCACTGGATATCCAAAAATATCAAGCGGCGCCGGTCCAAGAGCCGCAGGTCCAGGAGATATCCCAGCCGACAATCGTGCAGGAGACCCCAACGCCGACAATATCAAGTGGGACGCCAACAAGCGAAACGGTAGTTACATCTTCCGAACCTACACCGAAGAAAACTCCGCGCAAACCCGCCAAGACTTCCCAGAGCCAAAAGAAACAAACTTCAGCAAAGACAAAGAAAAAATAAAGAAGAAGGGACTGGTTAATGTTCCGACTGCTAGTTACAGACACAGAAACATTACAACCATCGGTCCGGAATTCGATACGCGCCAACAAGGAACAGTTTATCCTATGTCTGGTCTGGGGGACGTAACGTATAGAGAAGAAACTAATTTTGTTTCTTTTAGAAATCGTCTAAAAGAATCTTTTATGGATCCAGGCGACAATGAGATGGGTGTTGCTGGTGTGTTAAACGGTGCGACAAACAAAGAGCCAATTCAAAGTCCAAAAGACAATATTGGTATAACAATTTCAAAGAAAAAGAAAAAGAAATGAAATCATTCCTAGACTTTGCCAAAGATCAAGAAAAAGAAGAGGTTCAGAGACAAATATCTCACTTTGAACAAATGGCTAAAGACAATGAAGAAAAAGCTAATGACGCTTTGATGAAAGGCGATTTAGATGGACACAGATTGTTTCTCGCAAAAGTCAATCACCTAAAGACCCAAGGTGAACACCTAAAGGGTATGAAGGAAGAAGTTGAACAGGTTGAAGAGGGTGCAATGCCATCATCCGTCATCAAAGCCAAAGAAAAAATAAGAATGACTAGCGATGAAGAAAATAAGAAACGTTTTGCAGGCAAAAGCAAAGGTGAATTGTCACAGATGGCCAGAAGACATGGTTACGGCGACAAAAATCCATATGCTAAGTTCCATGATGGTATAACAGAAGAAGTTGAACAGATTGATGAACTTGATACGGGCACACTAAAAAGATATACCAAAAAAGCTTTGAGTCAAACAATGAGTTCTGCCAAAAAAGGTGACATGGAGACTTCTGATAAGAGATTGGCTGGTATGTCAAAAGCTCTGGATAGAATAAAAACAAGAGAACCCATGGACACGAGCCGTTCACTAAAGAATATTACAAAAAACTGGCACAAAGAAGAAGTTGAACGGGTTGAAGAGAATCATGTTGCAATCGCAATGGGCAAAGAACTTGACGATGAAGGCAGCATGGTTATGAATCAACTGGATCAGATTCAGCGTTCAATTAGCACGATGCGCGACATAGTAAAAGATCCAAAAATGCAATTGCCTGGTTGGGTTCAATCTAAAGTCACTCTAGCTGCCGACTACATGGAGACTGTTGCTGGTTACATGTCGAGCAAAAATGAAAAGGTCAGCGAAGAAGTTGAATTGGACGAAGCCACACCTGCATGGCAACGCAAAGAAGGCAAATCTGAAGCTGGCGGTTTGAACAAAAAAGGCATCATGTCATATCGCCGTGCAAACCCAGGATCAAAATTGTCGATGGCTGTCACAACCAAACCATCAAAGTTAA
>Ga0209990_10002555_pt1 | contig 14166 bp, 44 predicted proteins | sample NOAtaG_6_FD_187304 | JGI IMG/M metagenome (GOLD analysis project Ga0209990, IMG submission 187304) | Freshwater lake microbial communities from Lake Erie, under a cyanobacterial bloom - NOAA_Erie_Diel5S_2200h metaG (SPAdes) (version 2) | ecosystem: Environmental > Aquatic > Freshwater > Lake ...
TCCTTGTTTTATTCCATGCTTTCTCATAATATCAAAAAAAAGTCCCATACACTCTTTTAGTGTTTTTGAGTTATCAAATTTAATTTCTATAATATCTTTGGCAACCTCTTTTATGTCAGCACTATGCTTATCTTTTTTCATTTTAATTTTTGTTTATTAATTTCATTAAAACCTTTAACTCTTTTTGTAAATTAATTAATTTATTTATTTCAGATTCGTACACTTCTTCGAAAGAGTATCCTCCACTATAAAAGTTATTTTTTTGAGTTTCTAACTCTAAATTTAACTCATTAACTTCATTTACAATTTTACAAAATCTATTTATATTTTCGTCTATCATATTTATTGTTTTTTACCTAAAATAATCTTATCTAAAATATTGTTAGAATAATCATAATATTCAATAGTGATTGTTTTATTATTTTCGGACAATAAAGAGTTTATACAATTCATTTTGTAAGAACCCTTTTTCCAATATAAAGTATTTTCAATCCTAGATTTTCCTTTTGAATCAGTTATAATACAATACATAATAATTATTTTTTTTCTTTAAACACAAAACAGCTACAATATTTACATCCTATAGCTTCCATATTTTCATATGAATCAAAATGTCTATGATATGGATGTCCACATTCACAGATTTTATTTTTGTCATATTTAGGATTATATTTAAAGTCAGTTTCTATATAAACAACTTTTATATAAGGTTTTTCCTCTTCGTCACTTATTTCTTTTTTATTTTCATATTCAGAAATAAGTTCTTTCATTTTTAAATAAGTTTCTTCTGAAATCATATTTTATTGTTTTTACTAGAAACCTTTAACCATTTTTCGTCTTCGTATTGTTTTTTTCCATCTGAATCAAACAAAAACCATCCATTTTCATCACAATAAGCTTTTAAGCTATATACTGCATAATTCATTTCTGAATTTGGGATGTCAAAATAAACATTTTTCATTATTTCAACCAAAGAAATGTGATTACCCTCTCTGTCAAATAATTCTATATTTTCATTCATTTTACTATACACTTCTTTTAAAAATTAAAATAATACAAAAATAAATAAAATTTTTAATTTAACAAATTATATTTTTGATACAAACCAAAATGTTCCGTCTTTGCATTTTACAAGAACATCATTATGATTATGTTCAACACCTTCTTCGTAAGCTAAATGCCTTATTATTGCCCTTTTACTTTTGCCTTCTAAAATTCTGTCAGTGCCTTCTATTGGCTCAAGTTTTGAGTTGGCTTTCCAAGCATTATATATCTTTTTTTCTTTTGTCATTTTTCCAAATGCTTAATTTCGCCTGGATAGAATTCGGCTTCATATCTGGCATATTTAGGTCTAACTAAAACATAAAAACCATCAACGTTAGTTACAGTTCCAAGTAATGGTTTTTGTTTGTCTTTTAACTGGAAGGGTATGTTACCAATTATTTCTATTCTATCTCCTTTTTTAAAGCCTTTTTTCGTTTTCATTTTCTATATTTTCTTTAAAAACTTGTTCAACCTTAAGCCATTTTACATCATGAAAATCTATAGGAAAAACTCTGTGTTTAATTTTCTCTTTAATGTTTTCAGCAAATTTAATGGACTCTTCTTTTATGTGTTCATTTTCCAAAGCCAATGTTCTCTCTAAGTCTAAAAGAAAAGCTCTATAAGTGCCTAATTTGTCTTCTAAACGATTTTTTTCATTGCTTTCGTCTTTGCTGTTAATAACAATTTTAGAAAGCGATTTTATTTTTCTTTTATAATCTTCAATTAATTCTTCTAAAGGTGTCATATTTTATTTTTTTTATTAATAAAACGTAATAAGCATTTAAATATTACAAAAAAGGCTTCAATGTGCAATTTTGAAGCCTTTTTTCAACAGATGATAATGAAAGATATTATCAGTCATGACTATACCAATTTGACTCTTGTTGTGAAATTCCATGCTCCGCAGAGCTACAAAGCCAAATAATGTCTTCATTTGAAATGTTCAGACCTTCTTTGATTTTTGTTCTGATAATTTTGATTTTTTCTCTATCAGATTTATATTTTTCAATTGCTGAACGAAAAGCTTCGTTAGCATGTTCGGTATTTACAAATTGACTCATTTTTGTTTAACTTTAATTTCAACTTCAACAATCTCGAAATCTTCTTCACCTAAATCATCTAGAATAGGCTTATCTTCTGTGTCATAAACCTCATCACAATTTTCTAAAATGTGCTCCAGAGGCCAATCAAGATTAAAAATACAGTCTTGGTTTATAGTTTCAACAAGACCACATTCATACTCACCATCTCCCATATAATGGACTTGTAAGTAATTTCCGCTTTTTGTGTGTTTATAAGAAATCATAATTTATTTTTGTTTTGATTTTTTTATTTTATCTCTTACCCAAAAGTAAGCGCTGGCAATAAGAATAAATGCTATAAATAAAACTAAAACGACTCCAAAAAAAGCTTGAGTCCTATCATCTGCATTTTCATATAGATACCAAATCATTACGTAAATTTAATGAAAATATTTTATAAAAAAAATAATTATTTAGAAAATTTTATTTTTAAATATATATCTACAATCTTTTCGGCAATTTCTATTTGTTCTTTTGTTGGCTGTATCCACAACTTTAATTCATAGGCAATTAGAGCTTCTCTTATGTCATTAACAATAGGTTGATTTAATTTACCTTTAAGTTCATTTAACTCTTCCTTTAATTTTTCAATATAATTTACTTTATTGCAATATGATTTAACAATACTGTCAAAATTCATGTTACTTAATTTAGCTTCTGCCTCTTCAATAGTCATATAAACTCTTTTTTAACTAAATTATTTTTTAAGGATTTCCAGTATTTCAGAATAATCTTTGCATGAAGCAGTTTTTCTAAGAATTGATTGTTTTTCTTCCACTAAACGTCTAAGTTCTAACCATTCATCATGTTCTAAATTAAAAGTTGTATAATTGTAGCTTATACTTTTATGCCAAATCATTTGTGACAACTTAAATTTATGAAATTTTATAAATGAATAACCTCCAAAAAATTTTTGAGAAGAATACTCAATATCTATATCATTATAATTGTCTATTTCTGACAATTTTTTCTTGAACGCTTCTATTAGCTCTTCTTTCATGTATTGCTTTTTTTGTCTGGAATTATTTTCTTTCTGTCATTCCATAGTCTTCTCCAGCCTTTAAGCATAAAGCAGCTATCTTTCTTAATAAATCAGTAGTGTTTGGATATGGTTCTGTTTCTGAATACCATTCTGCTTGTGCTTTATTTAAGTTGTGCTGAATAGCAGTTAAGATTCCTCCCATATTCAAAGAACTAACAATATGAGAACCGCTTTTATCTTCAAATTTTAATTGATGATTTCTTTCTGCTTCGATAACTTCAATAACTTTATTTCTTTCCATAATATTAAAATTTAATTATTACAAAAGTAATAAAAATTAATTATAAAAACTAATTTTTTTAATCTTTTATTATCTCATAAAAATCTTTGTCTACATATTTTTCAACTACCCAATACTTTTTGCCTTTATGATAAACTTTAACTTTACTTGGGTCATTTATTTCTCCAGCACAGAAACTACGCATATCATCTTCGTCTGGATATGTCTTTTTGCAAATTGCTAAAACTTTATAGTCAAACCATTTGTTTGTTTTAAATTCTTTTTTTAAATTCATATTATATTGGCAGTTTAATTTTTGATAATACTTTGTTTGATACATGAGTGTAAATCTCAGTAGTTTTAATACTGTTGTGACCAGCTAACTTTTGAATTATTTTAGTATCTATCCCAGACTCTAACATTGTTGTAAAAGAAGAATGTCTAAGTAAATGAAAATGATATTCATTACCAATATACTTTTTAACTATTTGTAACTAAATATAACAAGTGATAAACAACATTAAAACGATTGTTTATCATAGGACGTTAGGAAACATTTTTACAAATATCCAAAACGATTGAATTATTAAATTCAGCTTCAAATCTATATCTTACATCATCAATTGATTTTCCATAGAATCCAATAGTGCCAACATTACCATTTAATTTACTTTTGTATTTTACAATAAAACAACGTTTCCTAACAAATAATTGGCGTAATGCCTTTAGTTTTTCAATCAAATATTTTTTCATAATAATTAAGTTTTGTGTTTCAAATTAAATTTTGGTTTGGCACTACGCCAATTATCAGCCGTTAGTGATAATATTATTTAATCCACCCAATTACTCCACCACATTTTAAACAAAACCAAGCATTTGTTTCTTGTCCTTTAATTATGTTTGTGATTTTATCTTCATCTTTGTTATAGCATATTGTACAAACTTTTGGTTTCGTATTAATACTATCACTAACATCAGATATATGTAATTTTTTATCTGTGTTGTCAAGGTCTGTACTCTTATTATTCCTTTCCATATTATTTAAGTTTATCGTTTTGATTTTAGAAAAACTACATATATCTGCGTCCGTTAGAGGCAATATTAATGGTTTTTACAATTTCCTTTATGCGTCACTCCGTCATATCTAAGCTCATCATCATTACCATAAAACAAGATGTACTCACATCCTTCAACTTCCACTATTTTATATTCACTCATTGCTTCTGGTTCATAGTATTGTCTTTTGTTATTATCACTACAACCAACCATTAAAAAAGCTACTAACAATATGCATAGTGTATAACTTAGTTTTGTTTTTAAATTTTTCATTATTTCTATTTTTACTGAAGTTATAAGATATTTAATGTCCTTTCAGTTAAACACTCAACCAATTTAATAAATCTATTAATCTCGGTTATGTTTAATTTTTTTCGACCTCTTTTTTCTTCACCATCCCATTCTATTGTTTCGCCATTACTTCTAAAATAATACCCATCAATATCGAATTGCCAACAATATGGTTCAACATAAACCTTTTTAAATCCAATTTTCTCAATTTCTTTAATTGTAATCATAATAAACATTTTATATCATTGCCTACGCACAATTAGTTTTGCTTTTCATTATCGTAATAATCAATAAACACCTTTTTAATAGATTCTAATGGAATTTGTAATGAATTTGGTTCACAAACTCCCATTATAAAACCATGATTTTTTTTACATCTATACACCTCGCCTTGTTTCATACTTTCTTTAGTACACATAGGACAATTGCATTCAGTTTCTTTTTTGTTATTTTCCAATTTTAATTTTATTTTTTAATTTTATAAATTTGTCCACCCAGCAAGACTCGAACTTGCATACTATTATTAAACTCGCATAAGCTACCAAAGTTATTGTTGGTCTTATGAGGCGGCTTAATCGTCATCGTGTTTTGCCACGTTAAACTACAGGTGGATTATAACATTTCTTGTTTAATAATTTCTCTTAGTTTATCCTTATTAATTTTTTCACATTTTCCGTTTCTACAATCCAAAATAGTTCCAACTGTTGAATAATCACCATTCCAAATGTCTTCACTTCTAACTTCATCATATGATTGTCCTGCATAACCTCCAATTTGTAAAAAAGAATAACTATAAGACATTAAGCCTTGTCCTGAACGACAACGCATAAATCTTATATTTAATTTTTTTATAACATCATAAAAAGGAATAATATTGTCATTAAAATCATCAGCAACTTGTTTTGCTTTGCTCTCATATTCTTCAACAATTTGCTTTGCTTTTAAATATTCTTCTTCTGTTGTCATAAACTTTTCAATTCAAATTGATATACTACTGCTTTTACGCCTTTTGAATTTTCTACAAGATAATCGTGTCTGCCAGTTTCTAATATAGTAACTTGTTCGCCAAATTCAAGTTGAGTTGCATAAAGTTTGAAATGAGATATTTTTACAATATCTCCAATTTTAAATCTTTTTTGTAATGGAGTTGTGTAACCCCAATTATTATCAAACTTTTCTAATAAGAACCAAAGTATTTTTTTCATATAGATTTTTATTTTTTATCTGGGAATTCTGGTAAATGCATCCAACATATTGGTGGATTTATGTGATTTAATTGCATGTCTGTAACCCAGCAATTTTTATGCTCCATCCATAGTATAACATTTATTCTTTTTTGTCCACAGAAATTAATAAATCCTAATATCTTTCTGTCTTTTGGTGGCTCATCGCATCTCCATTCCATGATTAAAATTTTAAGTGGTCATTACAGGATTTGAACCTATAAACTGTGGAGACTTATGTGGCTCCTTCACGCTCCTATTCGGGGCGCCGCCTCTACCAATTGGGCTAAATGACCAATAATGTGGGCTACTGTCCTTTCGTCGCAACCGCCCACCCGTTGTGATTTCAGACTGAAGTCAGGACAGGATTCGAACCTGTGTCATGTCGACTCAGCGTCGTTTTACGTATCGCATAATAGATACTAAATGCTCGCCCGCTACACCACCTGACTTTAAAAGTTATAATTTCTCTTTTTCTCTTTTAAAAAACTTTCTATCTTATTATAATAACCCTTCCCAGACAATAAATCATCACACCTTTCAGGGTCAACTTTTCTTCTATTCGTAAAAAAGTTAATACTATATACAGAATTTTTAAAATCAGAATATTCATCTGAATCAAGAATGTTTGAGCGTTGAACTAAATCAACAAGGGCAACAACATCATATAATTTTTTATCTTCCATATAAAATATTAATTTATTATAAAAACGAATAATAAACAAAAATATTACAAAAAAATAATTAAGCAAGGACTCGAACCTTGAACGCCGTTTTTAACTCAGCCTCTCCAAAAAAAGGATAGCATCTACCAATTTCGCCACTTAATTACTTTTTAAACACAATAATAATAGAATTTTTCCTTTAATTCTTTTATTTTATAATCTTTTATGTTTTTTGAACCAGAAAAGCTATCTTTAACCATCTCAAAAGCACTTTTCTCATCTTTAGCTAGAACTACAGCACTTTCCCAGTGTGTATCTTTTTTTGGTATTATTTCAAATAGTTTTTCCATATTAATTTTTTTTATTATCATGAAATTATGATGTTCTAGATATTCTAAATTGGATAGTAATTTATCGCTATCGCTTTCAATAAATTCTTTAATGTTTTTAATTTCCTTAAATTTACCTTCTCGAACCCAGTTATTTTCATAACTCAAATCCATAATACTTATTTTATGTCCCAACTCATAAAATAACCTGTCACCTTCAGATATTTGTTTAATATCTCTCATAGGTATCATATTTGGCAAAATTGGTGTTATCATAATTTTTAATTTTAGTAGTCGATAAAATAAGTTTGTTCATTTTATTACTTATTTTTATTAATTCTTTGTAAGCAAAATTTACAATTTCCTTTATGAGTTAATACATCATCATTATGACCAACCACCTTACCAATATATTCACAACTGTCAACAGTGTATATCTTTAAGTCACTTTGAAGACCGATTCCTTTTTTTGCTGTTGGCAATTCTTGGTATTCATCCATTGCGTCACATGATGTAAATAAGATTAAGATAATTAGAAAATAAATTATTTTTATTTGTTTCATAATTATAATGTTATAATTCATAAGAAATTGTTGGCAAAAGCCCCAAGTAAACTTCGTCTCTTGAGTCTACTGTTTTTTTGATGGTTTTTAACCAAACCCATCCTGCGTTATTAGTTTTTACTGGAAACCATGCAAACCAATTATATGTAAATATGTAATCTTCGTTTTTCATTTGTTATTAAAATTTAACTTTTACATCTAATGACTTCTCATACTTTTCTTTAAGACTCAAATAATATTTAATGTCCTTTTCTTCTTTTTCTCTTTTTTGTTTTGCTTCTCTTAATTTTGGCAAAGTCTTCTTCGCTCTGACAATAAGTTCGTGATATCTTTCAAATGCCCTTTCAAAATAATCTGGAGTGTCTGTATTTTCTGTTTTTTTACTTAAAAACATTTCTCCATCAATCTCAACATACCTTTCTAAAAAGAAAGTAAAATTAGACACATCACAAAGTCCACAAAATGGAAAATTATTATGAGTTCTCGCATCTGCTTTATGGATTTCAACCATAAAATCATAAAGCTCATCTTCGTTATTAATTACTCTAGTTTTGGTCCACGTATCTTCTGGGTACATATAATGACCTCTATTTTCATACATGGCTATTAATCTTTTTTTAATCATATATCAAACGTTTTCAGTAAAAGTTAATTGCATTATTAAAAATTTATTTTGTTCGTGTATTAATTCAGAATACAAATCATGCCTTCCTACCTTTAAATAAGTTTCATAATCTGTACCAGCCGTCCATTCTGAGTATCTATATTCCTCTTTGCTATAACAAGCTTCAACGTTTCCAAACAATTTCTTTAAAAGCTCTTCTTTAACTTCATCTTTCGAGCAAGGCTTATCAGAAATCCAATAACTTACTTGCATAATTTGATTTGGATAGTTACCCAAAGCCTCTTCAATTCTGGTGACAAGGTCAATTTTATAGCCATCTTCTTGAATGAGTTTTATTCTATGAAAATCTCCATAATACTCAAAAAGAATAGTCCCAGAAAAATCAATTGTTATCATATTTTATTTTTTAAAACGAATAAAATGAAAAATTATTACAGCAAATATAATTAAACTGTCTCTAATAACAAAAATTTATAATTTTCTGAAAGCTTAAAGCAGTTTCTAATGATATTAGAAGTATAGTCATTTTCTTTTGGCTCTAAAAAAGTAGACCTTAAAAAAAACGTTTTATCTTCCTCGTCTTTTAATACATAATAAAAATCTCTATGCACTCTCTTTTGTTCTAATCTTTCACTAAAATGATAAATCTTATATTCATCATTAAGTGAATTCATTTTTACTATTTTTAAAATTTCATACATTTTGCCAGGAGCAAATTTAACTTGAGGTCCAAATGGCAATGCAAAATCATCAGGATTGTTAAAACATAAAAGTTTATGTCCAATATCTAAAAGTCTTTTACTCATTTTTAAAAATATCTTCTTTTGTTATAAAAGTTCTTAAAATTTTAGTTTCAATTAACAAAGTTCTGTTTAACACAAATTCAAATTCATAAATATTATTGTTAACCAAATCTTTAAGTCTAAAATCGGCAGGAACAGAATTTTCATCAAATACAATTGCAAAAAAATAAAGCTTTTTACTAAACTCATCATTATCATCCCAAGACAAAGCAACATTTACATCTTTTATGAAATATTTTTTGCCTACCTTAAAATTATATGCTCTTCCTTTCTCTACATTAAAAATTGTATTGGCATTTGATACATTTATCAAATAAGAACGTTTTAATAATTCTTTTACTTTGCTTATATACTCTATTAAAACTTCTACTCCCATGAATGTTTTTTATAATTTTCAGCCATCAAAACTCTTCCGCACAAAAGAAAACAATCATAATTTTGTGATTTAATAAATTTATCTTCAAGTTCCCCTGTAAAATAAACACTATACAAACTTACAATTTTACCTAAATCATCAATTAAAGTAACATCAAACATATCATAATGAAGTTTATAAATCTTATTCAAACTAACGCTTATTCTTACCTCTTGAGTGGTTCCCAAGCTTTCGTCTAGCCTATTAATACATTTTACATACTTATAAACAGTCATATTAATATTATTATATAAAATGTCTCTTCTCTACCATTAAATGTTTATTGCTGGAGGGTACGAAATATTCATTTAAAAACTCATCATCATAAAAGTGAGCTCCACCAGTTTCGCTTATAAAGTATTCTTCAGAACGATTTATAAGATATATTTTTCTTTTGTGAGAAAAAAAACCATTAACTTCAAAGTCTGAAAATTTTCCATCTTTTATGCAATATATATATTCTTGACAAATGGACTTTTTTAATTTATGTTTTGACATATTTAAACGTTTCATATGTTTATTCTTCATTTGCAAATGTAAGTTTTTTTTCTATAATAACATGTCTTTGATTTGAAAAAACAAAATTCATACTCGCACACATTTTTATATACCTTCTTTTAACTTTAGAATATCTAATTACTATTATTAGTTTATTATCACATAACACATAATAGTGATTGTATGCTTCAGAAAACATTAAAATATAAATTTTGCCTTTATATAAGTCTCCGAAGGTTTTTTTAGGAATTAAATATGTATCTTGAAGACATCTATTTATCATTGTCATGTTATTGTTTTTTCTGTAAGTACTCTTTTACCTAAAGTAAAATGACTGTTTTGGTCAACAAGTAAACGATATGTTTGCAAAACAAAATCAGCCTCTCCATTGCCGACTTGAATATCACCATTTTTAAATGTATAATTAACATTAACTTTTTCTCCTGGACCAATTTTTTTTCCATTTGGCAAATAATAACCAAACTTACAAAATACATGTTTTATTTTATGTTTCATTTTAATTTAGTAAAATACATTTTTTTCTCAACAATTAAGTGTCTTCCTATGTTGTATGTGTCGTGGTCACCATTATATAATGACCATTTACGAACTCTAAATAATGTTGGAAATTTACCAATACATATAAAAGCAGCACTTTCTTCATGCTTTATTTTTATCTTGGTTCCATCGTAATGATTTAAAAAACCTTTATTAAGAATTAATTTTCCTAAATAATCTTTCATTTATTAAGTATTTTTCAATAATTAAATGCTTTCCATACGTAAAATGTGGGTGAGTATCATTTAACAATTTAATTCCATCCAGACCAAATCCCCAAAATGATTTTTTTAAATAAACACAATAGCGATTATTTTCGTAAATAACGCTATGTGAAACTTCATATGACTTTCCTTTCTCATAAATAATTTTGCCTCTATCATTATTAAAATCCTTAAAACAAAATAATTTTTTGCTTATATTTTTTATCTTACGTTTATTCATATTAAAGTTAGTACATTATTCTTCATCAATACCATTAGAATACACTTTATAAGATTCATCTTTTTTAAAAATTATTTTTTCAACCATTAAATGTTTTCCAAACTTTAAAAAGTGGTTGCCGTCGCAATAAATTGTTTCTTCGTGTTGTGTTATATATTTGCCTTTTTTTGAACTTAAAAGCCTAACATATCTTTCTCCATTTTCAAAAGAAGATTGTAATATAAAAGTTTCAACTTTTATTATTTGTCCTTTTTTAAATTTTGTTTGAATATATCCTTCTCCTGGAACAAAGAGATTATTTACCAAATCTTTTTTGCAAACCAAAAAATCGCTTATACCTCTTGCTGGAATCCAATTAATTTCGCTCATATTCTCTTTATATCTTTTCTTTTTTTTAAATCGTAAAACTCCTTTTCAACCATTAGGTGCCTTCCAAAATAAAAATGCTTATGTTTACTAAAATATATTTCTTCTTCTTTAATTCTTATTCCATAACTTTTTAAAATAACATATATAAGTTTATCATCAGCTTGAAATCCATAAGGTATTCTTACTGTTTTCACTTTTAATATTGTTCCTTTTTTTACTTTTTCCACTCTTGTAGTTCCATCAGATGATGAAACAGTCCAAGAGTAATCTTTGTAACATATTATAGAATCACTTATTCCTTGTATTTCTTTAAGTATCATAATTTTACAAAATTTCCAACATTAAATGTCTTTTATACTCAACAAAACTTTCATCTCTATTTATTACAGATTCATTAATTGAAAAATAATATTGTTTGCCATCTAAAAAACCATAAGGCATTATCACTTTTACATTTTCAAAAGCATAATCATCATCATAATCTTCAAAATTTTGTGCGAAAGCAATTATTTCTAACTTTTCTCCTTTTAAAAATTTTTTAGTCTTAACAGTTCTGTGTAATATTTGTGCATTACCATTAAATAACATGTCTCCTTCAAAATAAGAGCCAGTCAAACAGCAATTTTTTTTAAAATAAACATATTTACTCATCCAATGTTTTCTTTTTAAAATTTCTCTGTTTTCAAATATTCTTTCGTCTTCTATTATCAGATTAATAAGCGATGCTGTGGTTAACATTTTTATAATTTATATTTAAAGTTTATTAATTTTTTTTCATGCAACAAATATCTGCCATAAAATCTAATTCCATATTTTTCAGATAGTATATCACTTTGAAAATTTGTAGCTATTCTAAAGTCTTTAGACCTAATTGTAACATTTGTAAGAGTTTTTTCTATAAAATTATCCATATCAGTTACAGTAATTTTTAGCCCAGAAACAACTGGGATTATTTCATTTTTGTTAAAAATACAAAAACTTCCATGGTCTTGTTTGTCTGGTTCAAAACAAATAACTTTATTGCTTATCCAATTTTTTTCATCTAAATAATCAACATAATTAATGACCCCATCAAAAAAAAACTTTTCAGTATCTTTATTTGGTTTGTATATCTTTTTATTTTTATTCATAATCTTTAACTTTTGTAAAAACCTTATTTATCTTTTGTATAAAATTTTTAAAAAAATATCACTTACAAAGATAAGAAAAATAAACACAACTCCCAGAAATAAAAACATCAAATATAAAACCCAAACTTTTTCTCTATTAATAAATGCCTTCCTATACTGAAATTTTTAAGCTCTTCCTCAAACAATAAATGAATATGTCTTTCTTTTTTTATTGATAATTGTATCATATAATTTTCTATATAACCTTTTTCGTTAACCCAAAAACTTATAGACGCAGATATTACTTTATATCTTTTATTATGTCCGAATACGCTATCGTTTTCATGCCAAGGAATCTTTTTAATCTCTTCTAATCTGGGACTGTTGTAAGTTATGTGTTCAGAAATTGTTTTTAAAAATCTAAGATAATATTTTCTTCCAAAACTATCAACAGATATAAGTCTGTCGCCAATACGTGCTTTATATTTCCTCATTATTAATACCTTTTAATTTCTACTAATAAATGCTTTCCAAAATCAACATTTATATTATCATATAAATTCTTTTCTAGAACATTAATCTTTTCTTTATTTTCATTTTCTATATCAACATAGTAAAGCTCGCTTCTAATAAACCCGTTTACTACTACTAACATTTTTTTTGTGTTTAGTATTTTATATTTTCCTTTTTTTACTAATTCTTCCCGAAAATGGTCTCCTACAAAAAAATCTTCAAGACAAATAAATTTATCCTTTAATCTTTTAACTGGCCTAAATAAATATAAGTTTTCTGTTCTTATCAGAAAAAATTCATCATATGTGCTTCTAAAGTATTTTTTGTATCTCATCTTTTTTTGTTCTTGTTTTTTCTGTTAATATATGTTTTCCATAATCTAATTTATTATTATGTTCATAAATTTCATATTCATTAATTATTTCTGAATTAAAATAATTTAATTTAAACTCACTAAATATATCAACATAAAAATTTTCAAACATAACATAACCTTCACTGTCTACAAAAATAGCTTTATAAGTTTTCTTAATTTTGTACTTTTTATTTTTTACAAATACTAATTTACTTTTTAATATACCATTTATTGATTGGACCACATGATAGTCTTCTAAACAATATACTTCATCTTTTATATTTTTCAATTTTCTATAATAAACACAATAATCTCCAAAACTTCTTTTAAGTATATCATCAATATTTTTTAAATATTTCTTTTTCATTTTCTAAATATAACTTCTCTTAAATTCTCTAACTTTTTCAAACAATAAATGTTTACCAAAAGACATTTTTTCTTCCATTATTCCATTTAATATTTCTAGCTCTGGTACAGTTTTCAATTCACCATTTTCATCAAACAAATAAACATGATTAGTTTCCCAAAGAATGTTGTTTTCAATATTTACACAAATAAGTTTCATGGTCCTTAATATTTTATACTTTTTACCTTTTATAAAATAAGTCACTCTATCTTTATTCGAATCCAATTTTTTTGTGAAATTTAAATAACTAACATTGTGTAACTCGCTAGAAATAAGGCTTTTGCAACAAACTTCATCATTTATGTTTTTTATAATTCTTGAATAGAATCTTTCACTTGCATCGTAGCTAATTTCAGGAATATCATTAAATTTTTTAAAATATTTTTTCATATATAATAATCATGAATTAAACTCTCTTATTTTTTCTAACATCAGATGCTTGCCAAAAGTTACTTTATTATCTAATGTAATAATTGCACTTTCTGGAATAAAAAATTCTGTTTTTACATCCGTAATTAAACCAACATAAACAGTTTCATAGACAATTTCATTTTTA
>Ga0209990_10002557_pt1 | contig 14148 bp, 7 predicted proteins | sample NOAtaG_6_FD_187304 | JGI IMG/M metagenome (GOLD analysis project Ga0209990, IMG submission 187304) | Freshwater lake microbial communities from Lake Erie, under a cyanobacterial bloom - NOAA_Erie_Diel5S_2200h metaG (SPAdes) (version 2) | ecosystem: Environmental > Aquatic > Freshwater > Lake ...
CTTGATTGATCGAATGTAAGAAAATTGTTCTGGCTACCCAAGTCGTAAATGGTGGTTTACCTGCCGCTTCCCACTGGCGATCGTGGACTTGAGCATGGGCAGGCTTTCCTTCAGCATTAAAAATATCCGCTTGAATCGGATTACGCATCAAGGGTCTTTGTAGTCTTGATGTAAACTCTCCTGTCACTCCTTCATCTATCCCAATCGGAATATGATGCGGATGAATCATTGGTATCCATGCGTTTGGATCTTGCCATAAATATCTCACCACCATTGCCAATAGGCGCAATGCCCCCCTTGTACGTTGAAAGTTTTGAATTGATGCAACTTTTTTTGTCAGTAGATCAAAGAGTTCAGGAGAAAAAGGATAGCTAGATTGCAAAATCTGAGCATGATTGGCATCTTTACAGCTATCTGGCAAATTAATACGACTGGCTCTATAGGTCTGTAAGTATTCCTGAGCAGCACTCTTAGCTATCTTTTCGTCAATACTTTTAAAAATTCTTTGCTTAACAATGTTGTAAATTTCAATATCTGTACTTGGACTCAGCACCCGTTCTTGTCGAGCCGAGGTTTGTAATGCTTCTCGCAAATCGTTGGTTTCTGCGCCAAAGGTATCGGATATTGAGGCTAGGGTGTAGACAAATACGATATTTTTACAAGCAGCCGTTAAGTCCATCAGTGTGAACAAGAATGCCACGACTTGTTCAGATAAATCACTATTCCCCACAGCGATCGCTTTAGCACGTCGCAAATACTGAGCAATTTCATCAAGAATGATTACCGTTGGTTCTTTGTTAGTCAGCTTGTCGATTACCACTGTCCCAGGACTAACTTTCTGCTCATCCGAACCTCTCAGCAAGCTATAGCCTTCTACCCCGCCAATTTGATAGGCGATTTCACCCCACAGTGTATGTACTGTTATCCCTGACTCTTCATGCAATACACCATTTACAGGGTCAAGGTCTTGACAGGCGATCGCCGCCACTTGGATCGGGCGATCGGGAATAATTGTAATGTCATCTACAAATCTATCTAACCCACTTATTTGTCTTCCATTTCTGGCAATATGCCAAATCGCAATTTCATCGTGGGTTTTACCACCGCCAAAACTGGTTTCCAAGCGAATTACAGGCGAACCAGTATCCACACCAGTTAAACGCCCAAACACCTCGGATATAAGAGTCTTGAGTCCATTTGTCGGAAAAGTATTCGCGAAAAATGTATTTGGATCTTGATAAACCAAGGGGGCATTACCATCCACAACTTGCTTTAATTTTGCAGCAAATACATCCTCTGATAGGTTCCCCCCAAGCACTTCATCGCGTGGTATACAGGTTTCAAAAATAGATCGGAGCATAGATTCAATTTTTTGAGTTTTTTTATCGAATGCTTGAGATGCTTTTGGCTGAATGCAGAAATATGTATTCGTAACCCATTTAATTCTTAGCATATGCTGTCGAACCTTAGACCAAAAGGTTGAATGGCTCTGCTGTTTTAGCTTTTGGAGTTGCATCGCTGACAAGAATAAGCGCTAGATGGTGAGGAATTGCCACAACTTCCACAATTAGAACAAATATAAAACTGTAAATTATTATTATCAAAACAAGGGACAGCTAGTACATCACGTCCAAATACGCGATCGCACCAACCAACCGAGCGATCGCTAATTTCAGGACTAGCCCCACCAAGTTTAATGTATGGATAGTTAGTTTGGCATTGCCCACATCTTTGCAAGCCCCAAGTAGTATCACATTGTTGACAATGAGCTTTAAAGCAGTCATTCCCTATATGCTCAAAACTGCTAGTTGCCGAATACCTTTCTTGGCAAGTAGGACAGGTTAAGCATGACTCAAATTCCAGATCAATGCTTTGAGGTAAATTTTCCAGTTTACGAAGTTTAGTAACTTCTCCATTACTAGAATTACCTTTAGCCTCTTCTCGCTTGATCATGCTGTGCAGATTACTATTAAATATATTGCGATCGCTAAAAGAAAGAGGACGTATAAATAGAAGTTGATGGTTTTGAAAATGTTGACCTATCACTGCCGATCGCTGAAGCTGTTGCAGTAATTGCTCAGGTAATCGCAAGTCTTTCTTGATGGGATAAGCGCTGTACTTTTGCGAATAAATCCACCATTGAACTGCTCTAGCAACTCTCTCTGTACTCAAAATATCAAAGGGACTAACGGGCAACAAAGCCAATTTGCGATCGCTTTTAGAATTAGAATTTAGATCAGAACTCAGTAAATCATTACCAATAGTATTGAAAAATCGTTGAAACTTAGGAGATATTTGAGACACATCCTGAGCCGTTCCAAAATAGAGAATAATTATCCGATGTTGAGGCGAGTCAGCTTGATTAACTAAGCTTTCAAGCAATTTCAATATCTGTTCGCTCGTTTGTTCGTCAGGAGATTCTGCTAATTGTGCAACTAAAGGAATAAATTTTAAAATCCCTGATTTCTCAGATTCCAGTTGAATTGAGCCATCCTCTAGCCATTGGAAATTTAGAGATTCAGATTCTTTAGCCGAATCTTGCTGCAAAGAATATGATTGACCGCGTTCAGGTAAAGCTGAATCTGATGAGTAGCCAAATCCCCGATCTCGATCGCGATCAGTTTTCATCAACACCTTAGAACAAAGCAAACAGCAAAAAGCATCAAAGCCATTAATGGTCTGCTGATAAAAATCAAAAAGTTGCTGTGCAGGTTTACTTTTTTTACTGCGCCACTTGCTCCACTCCCGCCACAGTTTGGCAATCTCGCGATAGTGGCGATCGCCAATTAGGATGTTGGTATTTCTGAGCGTACCTTCCACCTCCGCACTACGAGGAATTGCTTTATAGAGGTCTGTATCGGTCAAAGTCAAAAGCTTTTGTTTGATTTGCTGCAAAAAATTCAGCGTTTTTTCCGCTTCTTTTAACTGTGGATCCGCATCAAAGTTTTCACCCCAAAGATGACAAATTCTCTCGCGATTGCGCCAATGAATTGACTGCGATACTTCTGAGAAGTTAAGCACTTGCTCTAGTTCACTTCTTAGCTTCTCAACATCACGAATCCTTTGTCTCAAATAATCTAAAAGATGATCAATTAACCGCACTGTAACTCGATTTTCATAGATATCGAGCAGTTCTTCACGCACAAGGCTCAACACATTTTTAGGTCGGACTCCTCGGAAGGTCTTACATTCCCAATCTTCAGTATGACTGGTTAAATAGGCGATCGCGTGGGGTGCAATACGCTGAACCCTTCCCACAGGAAGTTTTTCAGTTTCCATCTTCAGATAAGAGCGCGGACGATGACAAATTTCTTCTAGATGAGGAATTGCCTCTTTAATGATTTTCTCTAATGGCTGTATCTGAATAGCAATGTCAATTTCAGGTACAAGGGGAGAGAGATTTGCCCAATCTTGCCAAGTGTTTTGCTTTGAAAGCATTTGTTGATATTGTTTTGCAAAAAATCCCAGACTATCGGCAGCACTATCTACAGGAATTTGCCAAGCAGGGAATTTGTTAGTCAATGGCGCTTTACTATCTTGTAAAGTCCACCGTTTAGTTGCATCAGGGACAAGATAATTACGAGTATTTTTCTGAACGTGAATACCATTTAGTTTTGTCCCGCCATGATCAGATTTCACCTGCCATTGTCCTAGTAAAGCATCTGGTATCGCTTCTTTGGATGTTAAGGGAACCTGCACAAATTTTTGTTGTAGTCGATCCCAAATTTTCATGACAATCCTCCTCCTGATAAGCGATGAATTTCTTCTTGTAAAATATTGAGAGACTGATCTGGATTAGATGATTGGTCGAGTACTTCCCAATTTTTTTGAATATAAATTTGTAGCTGTTTGAGATCGTCAATAGGGGTGTCGTGGCGATCGCGCAGTTTACGGAGAATTTTGGTAGCAAAAATATGATCGGTTGCCTCTCCCACTGTGCCACCTGCGGCAACGACTACAGGCACAAAACTATCAACTTGCCGCTTCAATCGATTTCCCCAGCCTAATCTAAATCGTTTTAGTAAATCGCAAAGTTCAGGCTCATTGATAAAATCCCATGCCTCTTTAGATTGGGCATGATGAGCATGTTTGGCTTGATTGAAAGATTTGGTTAAAGCACTATAGGAAACAGGTTGACGGGATTCTATTCTCCCAATATCAAAACGCTTTGCTTGCTGATGTAATTCCATCACATGAGCGCGATCATAGGTTTTATCGGCAAATTCCAATGTTGTTTCATCTTGGTTAGCAGTACCAATAAACCAAATATTCGGAGGTAAAAGTAAGTCTTCCTTTTGAAATAATGCGGGAAAAGGTTTCTTTGGATCTGATTGTAATTTTAGGGCTGGAGTCTTACCTAATTCAGCTTGTTCTAACTTTGAGAGAAAGTCAGCAAAGTACTGTTCTGGACGAGAAAGATTCATTTCATCTAATAGAACTATATAAATTTGATCGCGATAAAACGGCGTTTGGGCTTTGTAGATTGCTTTCAGAAATTCATTTTCGACAAACCGCCCTTCAAAGGCATTGAAGTAACCAATCAAGTCTTGTTTATCGCGCCATCCTGCCTGTACTTCGATCAGTTCGTAGTTACTTTCCTGAGAAAATCCCACTGCATCAGCAAAAGCAACAGGCAAGCTAGTTTTACCAGTGCCGCTAATCCCTTGCAAGATATGCAAACGACTCATTGCTAACCCACCAAGGAAAGCCCGAATATCCTGCTCTGAGTAATAAAGCTCTTTTCCTTTTCCTTGAGACAAAGCGATGCGATCGCGCAAATCTTTAGCAAATACACGCAGATCGGTAATTTCCTTGTAGAGTTGTGAAGGTTTTTGCAAAAGTGTATTGTGATCCATAGCAGCACAATGTTCAAATTGACTACGTTTCTGATCATCAGCAATAGAGAGTGCTAAGTCACCGCGAAGATCTTCGAGAGCTTTACGAAGACGTAAATTACTTGCCTCCATTGCTTCTTTTTCATTACGCAATGTTTCAAGATTAGAGACTTCAACACGGCTCAAAGATAAAGCTCTCTCTTGTTCTTGAACTCTAGTTTTAAGCTGGAGCCGTTCACTTTCCCAAGTTTCCTGTAAAGTTTCTAGTTTCTGTAAGCGTTCTAGACTAGCTTGGCTCGGTTGTTCAGACAGTTTTTGTCGCAAAGAGTGATTTTCTTCCCCAAGACTAGTTAATTCTGCCATTACTTCATCTGGTGTACGACTACCAAAACGGCGGTCAGCTTCAGTTCTATTGATCAATTTCTGCTCAAAGCTTTCTCGTAGCAAGTTAGATTGTTTAAGCCGCTCTTCTAAAATTTGAATTTTTACATCCGATTTTTCAATTGATGTAGATAATAAATGCTGAACTTTTAAATCAATTGATTCTTGATCTTCCAGCAATAATTCACGTTCCAACTTTAGATTTTTCTGTTCTCGTCGCACTGTCTTTCGCAAATTTTGCAGGTCTTGATTTTCAGTTTCAAGTTCTGATTGTCTTGCTGCTAAATCATTTTCATGCTGTTGCCTTTTAGCATTTAGTTCTTGCGCTAATCTATCTTGTTGTTCTGCAATTTCAGAATCCAAGCTGCGACGGCGTTCAGCTATTTCTTGGTATAGGCGATCGCGTTCTTGACGCAAATTTTCTGTAGCTATCTCTAGGGCTTGAAGAGCAGTCTGATTTTGCGCGATAAATCCTGCTTCAGCATTCAACTCCCGTTCTTTAAGTTGACGTTCTTTGGTAGATAGTTCTAAGATCTGCTCATTAAACAGTTGACGCTCTTGAACAAGCAAACTTTGGTCTTTCTCAAATTCCTGTTTAGCTTGCTGTAAGCTAGTTTTCTCTAACTCAATAGCTGCTTCTTTTTTCTCCAAATCAGCAATTTGCGACTCTAACTGTTTAGTTGTCTTATCCAACTTTTGAATTGCAAGTTCAAAAAGTTGCGCTTTTTCCCAGCAATCTTGCAAGTTAAAAGCTTCGGGTGGTGGTGTAGTCATAACTTGATCAAGTTGTTCAGTGACAAAATCAAGTGCTTTATTAGCAAGAGTTTCTAATTTTTCTTGATTGAGTTGACCTTCATTATTGGTTTTAGACTCTGATTTAGCAGGTGTTTGGCTTCTTTGTGCAGAAGCTTGGTTATTTCGTCTTTTTGATGCCATGAGGGTATTTAGTCAGGAGAGTAAGAAAGATTGAGGATACTGGAAACTAGATGATAGACAGTCTCGATACAGCGATCAACTTCAGTTAGATTAGGAGAAGCACGACTAGATCCATGACCACTGTTATTTCGTAGCTCTGCCAAATCATCTAATCTGCTCAAAATATCAGGGTATTTTTTAGCAAGACTATGTAAAGGATGATCAACAAAAATGCGTGTAGCTAAGAGTGATGCAAGTATGTGAGGGCGTAGAGACTGATTACCATATTCAGCAGCATTACGAACTTCTCTTTGTTGAGGACCGGTTAACTTAGGAGGTATTGGGACTGTAAATTTAAGCTTCTCTGCAAGGGCATTAATAAATTTGCGATTAAAAGCCTTATCATTATTTGATAATTGTTTCCATTCCTTATTTGGTGAGTATTTGGGACGAATATAGTCAAATATTTGCTCACAGACTTTCTGACACTCGATTAAACAACTATTAATCAGAGGATTATATTGGTTAGCAGAATCTAAATCTCTAATCTGAGATCGATATTGTTCCATCACAACTAGAGAATCATAAATAGCGTCATAACGCCTAATTGCAACAGTGAGCTTAACTTCTACTTGTTGCTTTGCGTCCGAAAGATACATTTCCATTAACTCTGACAATGTACCCTGATCATCTCGTGATTCATTCATACTAAGAATACGCTTTTGCAATTCTCGAAAATTATCTTTCTCAAATTGCTTATTAATCGCCTTATGCAACCAAGGGCTATCACCTAAACCAAAGGGATCACAAACTAACCAATCAGGATCATCATTAGGAAGATAGAGGAAAGTTGCTAGCCAGATCGCCGTAGGTTCCTCTTCAATAAATGAGATGCGCTTGAGAGAGAGAATTTGAGAATTATGCAAAGACTCTTCAGGCATATCGTCATCATCAAGGTCTGAAATATTGCTTGCTAATTTGCCTAATGCTTTACTATGACTGCGAACTGCTTTAAGAATATCTTGGGAATTAGGAGTTTGGGGACTAAGATCGCGGACACGGGGCATAACTAGAGATTGGTAATTTGGTTGCCCGACATCACCTAAATTTAATTCAGGAAATCCTGAAGAGTTCAGTCGCGTATCCGCCCGTTCTTCTGTATCGATAAAACGAGGCATAAGTTCATTTGTCCAAACATCTTGAAAGATATAACCTGCTACAGGTTCTTCAGTGGTAAAAATTTCATCTTCTAACAATCGCATACCTTGCTTAGTGGGAATACCATAGTTATTAATTAAGATGCGATCGCTTAACTCGGAAAGGATTAGAGCCGCCAAATCTTTGTGAATTTGTAGATATGTACCGATCTGTTCGGCTGACTGCACACCAGCATTAGCTAGTCCCAGAACTGCCTTTTCGAGAATATTTAGCTTGTTATAACTTGTACGCGGCGCTACTACACGGTACATCCAAGCAGGATAAAGAAAAAATCGGCGATCGCGCCATTTTTTCTCTCCCTTTAACTTTGGATCGTAATAGAGTATTGGGGTGTCTTGGGTAAATGTCATAATCTAAAGCCTCCAAATCACGCCATGTTCGCTCTGGCAAAGTTGATAAAAATCAATAAATTCGCGCATGGCAAATCTTTCAATCTCAGGTTTCTGAGCCTCACTCTTCACCATTCCTAAATCTCCAACAACGACCAATAGCCTTTGTTGACGGCTCATAGCAACACAGAGACGGTTTTCAAGGAGCAGAAATCCATATTTTTGTTGATATTGCTTAGGTTCTTTAGCAACAATGTCATTACTACGGGTCATAGACAGAAACACTACGTCAAACTCTTTACCCTGAAAAGAGTCAACCGTCCCAATGCGTAAACGTTCGATCAGTTTTCCTGAATCTGCTCTTCCCTCTTCCCATTGACGTGAAACTTGATAAGTCCCTTCATCATTGCGTTCAGCAATTCCTTCCGTACAGAGTGCTTCCCAAATTTCTGCCACTTGGGCGCGATAGAAAGTAATCACCCCAAATGTCAGATTTTGGGAAGCTTCCATCGCTAGACGTAACTCATAGGCGAGATGCTTTGCTTCAATAGGGCGGGACTTACTTTGCCCCGTTTTTTCACCACCCCGTTGCCAAGTAACATCAAGCCAAGCGGCAACCTTATCCTCATAATTGGGAATATTATGCACAAAATCTGAGTCGGGTCTACCAGTATTAATCTTCGATTCACCGTGATATTCGTAAAAAGTACGACTTACAAAATCACCTAGAATTCGATGCATTCGGTATTGAGTATCAAGGGTAATCGTGCGTTTAATACCATCTTCGGCTTCTCTCGCTCTAAGTTGTTGAAAGAGTCGCTCAAATAAACTTAGCTTCAGGACATCACGAGTTTGCTCATTAGATGCTGCTAACTTACGTTCCACTTCTTCTTCCAGCATATGAGGCAACTGACGGTGATCCCCCACCAAAATAATCCGCTTTTCTGCCTTTGCCATCGGAATAAACAAGTCTAATGGGTTAGCACGTGCAGCTTCATCAATAATTACAGTTTCAAAAATGCTATCAGGACTGCCTGTAATCATTGACATATCCTTACCTGCGACCTGTTGGCAAGTTGATGCTAGTACTGCCGTATACTGTCGCACCATCTTATTAACCCCACTAGGATCATTTTTGAGATCATAGAGATATTCTTCAAGGACATCACGCACACCGATATCCTTTTGACGGACATACTGATAAAAGGCTTCCCGAACTTGTTGCAAAAGGCTTTCTATTTCTGGGTTAGTAATATTGACGATCGCCTGTGGTGCATTGGTAGGGGTTAGACAATCGAGCAAGCGTTCCTGTAAAGCTGCCAAATCAGACAGAAAAGATGGCGAATCTTCTCCATGATCTTCTGGTTCCCAATCAGCCGCCGTTTCGAGTAAATGGCGATCGCTAGGTTTCAAGACTTGTAAGTTATCTGGCAACTTATCTAGACGGGCTAAAACTTTTCCTGCTTGCAGAGAGCCATCATCAGCAAAGCTGATCGGATCGACACTTAGCGATCGCACCGCTTTAATCGCTAATTCCAACTCAGGGCGATCGCTATTCATGCCATTACTGACACTGCTTTCTGGGCGAACGTAAATTTGCTTCTGCTCTAGCAGTAAATCACTGAGTTCACTAGAAATTTTTCCTAATGTGAGTTGGTAAATTTCAGCAAGCATTTTTGCTGTTTGTAAGCGATCGCTGGGGGTCAGTAAATAACTAAAGATTAAATTTTGTACTCGCTTTAGCTCTGAATATTCGGCAGTTTCAGGCATTTGAGCTAGTTTAATCTCAAGTGTTTCGATCAATCCGCGCCGCCAGCGATCAGTATCATTAACAGCATCAACTTGATTATGTTTACCGCCAATTCGCGCCACGGGCAAACCATAGACAAAAGTGCGACTCGCAGCATTATCCACCGCATCATGTTGATAGCTGGTCAGCAAGATTTTCTTAGCAACCGATTCCTGATTTTGCTCAGCGATCTCGGCTAGTCTAGTTTGCAAAGCGGCGATCGTGCCTGTTTTGCCTGTTCCAGGGGGACCTTGAATCAAGGCAATATCAGGAGTATTGATCGCAATGTCAAGGGCTTCTTTTTGTCGAGCCGTTGGTTTACCGCCAAATCTCTCAATGGTTGCGGGAGAAGTGGGTTTGAACTTTTTCGATCGCCCGATTTGCACAGCACAGTTTTCTAGAATCTTGCCTAACTGTGGCATCGGACACTTAGCTTGTTGAATCCGTTCAGCAGCTTGAAGTCGCCGTTCCAGACGGATGCGATCTCCTTGGGTAGAAATAAACAAAAATCCAGATCTAGGAGGTTCAATCCCTTCTTCAGGATTACTGGGACGTATATCTATGGATAAATTATTGAACCTAGATAGATCGATGCGATCAACTTGACCAAAGAAGCTTTTATTTTGAGAATTTTGTCCAGACTTTTTCCCAGAAGATTTGCGTTGAGTGGCAAACCCAGACAAATCAGGCTCGATCTCACTAGCTTCTAAAGCAAATTCATTAATTTCCCGAATCGCAAGTAACTGATCGCGCCCATCCGAGCGTACGAAAAATCGATAAACTCCATCAGATAGCAGATTATAACTTTCATAACGTATCCAGCCAAATTCTTGAGCCTTAGCAAGAATATTTGCACTTTCAATTTCGTTATATTCTTTCCATAAACGCAAATAACTATCTGCACTCTTAACCAATAAGTCTAAATCAGTACGCACAGTTTCACGCATTGCCCCTGCGATCGTGAAATCGCAGAAGTCAATATCACCAAGCACCAAAATAAATGGGCGAATTTCTAAATTATTACGATGTGTTCTAGCTTTAGTAATCATCTCGATCCTCAGCTTACCTTCAGGAGTTGGTTTGACATCCACTGTAATTTCCTTACCTCTGATTTGAAAAGAAGTTTCGGAAACATCTGTAACATCCTTTCCCGTTTGCACAAGCATACGCTGGCAAGGTTTAGCAGTTGAATTAGGGTTTACAAAGGGTTGAATTAATAAATTGCTCTTTAACCACTCAATAATTTCTTCTACAGGTTTACTTGAATGTAGGTGTTTAGCACGAATATCTTCAATTATTTTCTCGTCAACACCAATCTCAAACTCACCAATACGCCACTCCTGCACAAATTCATGAACTTGAATCGTTAACTTGTCAGGATTGTTTTGCTTAGGATTTGTGGCTAATACCCAACTAAGAACAGAAAGGTTGCGCTCAAGTAGCTTTTCTAATTCTGTTTGAGATCTTTGATCAGTCCCACAAACCGTCCAGATATTAGTTCCATGTTGCAGCAACAGAGCATTATCCGCTGTTGAACGTGACAGCCTAATTTCATCTTTAATGCTAATAACAGCATCGCCACCTGCAAAGGGAGATCCATCAGTTCGCTCTAAATCTAGAGTAGAAATCTTGCCACCTTGTAAATCACTGACTCTCATGACACACCTCCCTTAACTAGATTAAATTTGGCAACTCGATGAGGACGATCTAATGCACCAAAATGTAAAAACCAAGAGCCGAAACGTTGCGGATCAATCGGAAATCGTTTTGGGCGATCGCCAAATTCTACCTCTAGTTTTTCTCTACCATCAGAGGTTAACCAGTAGCTTTTGCCATCAAGACTTTGCACAGTTATATGAAGACCTGTGGATTCTTGTTTTGCCTCTAGTCTAATACAAGCCTGATCTTGCTGATTTTCTACCCACCCCCTAGTAATGCGACGTGTTAACTCCCTTGGTTGATTAACTTGTAAGGCGATCGCCTGTAATATCGGCAACATCGCCCCAAATTGAGGCTCCCACTGAGAAATAGCTAATTGGACAAATGAAGATCTAGGCGCATTACACCAAGAACATAGTTTGTTTGTTGCATAAAAAGTACTCTCACAACTCTGGCAATGCAGGATATAGCCTGCTGCTGAATGTAATGTTTCCACCCATTGATTAACACTCGGTCTCACCGATGGATTTGTCAAACCTTCCCCAAAGGTCTTAGCACAAAGTCTTTGCAGTCTAGGCGATAAAACCATATCGCGGGGAAACCCAAAACTTGAACGATTGCGATCATCGTTAGGAGCATCAACCCAAGTCAACTTACCTTGCACAGCCTGATTAATCATTTCAGGCTCACCATTTTCCACAAAATCACCCATGAGAGGATGAACAAAGCTCAATGTTTTAAAGGCGATCACCGCAAAAGCATGGGCATCAGTTAATGTATTTGCCCCTGATATCCCCAACTCGATCTCTGGTGCTGCGTAGGGTGTAGTCCGCAGTCTACTCGCGATCGATGAGTCTTCAGAGCGCAAATTATCAGAATCAATTAACCAGACTTCTTCTGAATTATTACTTGATGAAATAAAGATATTGTTAGGGGATGGATCGCCGTACACCAAACCTTTAGAGTGTAATTTAGAAAAAATCTCAGCACATTTTGCCAGCAATCTTAATCGGCGATCTAGACCACCTCCTTGGAGATACCACTCCACAAGATTGTCAATTTCTCTAAACTGAAGAGGAGTCGGAATTAAGTTGCTGAGAGGTTCCATGCCCGTCAGTAATTCCATCACATAACCTAATCTAGGTTCTTTTAATAAAGCGATCGGACGAGCAATATTTAATCCCTTTAAATCCAACTGGCGTACTAGCTTTATTTGACGGCGCAATCCTTCTCTCTGTGACTGATTAGCCTGTTGTAAAACCTTGATGGCATAGCGACCATTCTTGACAGAGTAAACTCTGCCCTGTCCACCCTCGCCCAACTTGAGATCGAGTTCATAGACTGTGCCATGTTCATCAGTAACGCATTTTCTGTTGTTTCTTGTGTTGATATCTACTGTGTTATTCATGGCTGCCTCCAAAGCATAGCAAGGGTTTTATCGTCTAAATGATTAGGAACAGGAAATTCACGCAGTTCTCGACACAAAGCTTGCCAGCGTTGATAGGGCGGCATTGGCGCAAAATCTGTTAACAGCATGGCAATAAAATCACTTAGGCGATCGCTTTGTAAATCTTCAGCAATGCCATCCGTAGCCAATAAAATTGCATCACCAATTTCTAACATAGGTAAAGTTAGTATTTGCCAATCTTGAGTAGAACGCGAGATCCCTAAACCTGTAGTTTGATTACTAAATCCTGTTCTCTCAAAATTAAGCCGATGTAAAGTACCATCAGCTTTACGCATTGCTACTAAACCATCCCCAATCTGAGCCATCACCAACTTTCCCTCAGATGAAATAACGGCAAACAAGCAGGTAGTCGCACTATCATTTTCACTGGCTGGTAAAACATATAAGTTCCAAAGAATATGAATTAAGCGCAATAAGAGCGTTGGTGAAGCATCGACACTATTTCCCCAATGGCGCAACGCATCTTTAACCGCACGGCAAGCCATCTTTGCCCCTTGGCGAGCATTTGGCTTTGAGCCTAATCCGTCACTGATAACGATAAATGAGCCAAATTTACTCTGACCTCCCATCCATGCATCTTCATTAGGACGGCGATCGCGCTTGTGCTGTGAGCCAGTGACCGAAGCACCGAAATAAATTAATTTGTTACTGCATGTTTCCGCCATTAGAAATCAATGTCATCCACATCAAGAGTATTAGGATCAACTAGTTGCTGTAATTGACTGGGATCAGCGCTGCGCGATCGCGTTGCCACAGAAAAGGTCACCCAACGAAAGAATCTCTGGATATTGGTTTCATCAGCCGCAAAAACAGGAATTTGCGTACTTTGATTAGCAACAAAGGCATTGAGAACATCTCGATCAATATCTTCACCAATTCCCATTGCAAACCTTACAGCCTTACTTGCTCGGTCTGATGTTAGTAATTTATTCAGGGATTCTTTCCAGTTTTTACTAGCTTTTCCTTTGTCGTCAGTAGGCACACCATCGGAAACCAAAATTAAATTCGGGTAGTATGAACGGCTGGGAATAGTATCACGATCCTCAATCAATTGATTGACAAGCTCAAAGGCTGCTGCCATAGGAGTCGTCCCCTCTGCCTTCATATCTTCCCATTGAATCTTAGAAGCAGGAGTTAGGGGAATGTGGGTTACTGCGCCCCCTTTACCAAAAGTAATCACAGCAACATGAATATCCGCAAGCGCAAAGTTATCGTCCTTGAACTCTTGAATCATAGAAGCGATCGCCCGATTCAGAATGGCTATTTTGCCTTGCTTAGTCATACTCCCACTAACATCTGCCAAAATGATCACAGGCATCATCCGCGCCGTCGGTACTGTAAAACTCTTAAATTTACTACTCATAGAAATGCCCCCGATGATCAATATTTAAAATTCACTGGTTTCTAGATTTACTACTTGCTATAGGCTAAGGACTAATGATGTCTGCTTAGCTGTAACATAAGGTTTATCAAGTGTTATAGGCACTGTATCAGATGTTATTCACTTTTTTGATGACAAAAAAGCAATGTTTACGAAATCACATTTTTTAAGTT
>Ga0209990_10002569_pt1 | contig 14113 bp, 9 predicted proteins | sample NOAtaG_6_FD_187304 | JGI IMG/M metagenome (GOLD analysis project Ga0209990, IMG submission 187304) | Freshwater lake microbial communities from Lake Erie, under a cyanobacterial bloom - NOAA_Erie_Diel5S_2200h metaG (SPAdes) (version 2) | ecosystem: Environmental > Aquatic > Freshwater > Lake ...
GATGTGCCTGTGCTCCGCCGGCATTTCCGGGGGAGGACTGCAACACGCGGGCGACCACCCGCTGTTCTCCGCCTCCGGGCGGCACGACCACAACCTACGATCCCTGCGGGCCGCCACCGACCACGACCACCGGCAATCCTCAGAACTGTGAGGGATTCTGCCGCTGGAAGTGGAATGGGACCGCATGGGTGCTGGACAAATCCACGTGCGCCAGCTTCTGCCCCTGCGAGGCTGAGCCTCCGTTTGCGGGTACGGTCAGTGGTCAGGTGCAGTTGATCCGTTGCACAGCCGTGGAAAACTGCTGCAAAAAGTTTCCTGAGGAATGGGACCTGAATATTCAGGGAATCGGTCTGTGTGCGGCTGAACTTGGCCAGTCGCTGCCCATGAAGCGCATCAGTGCCGATTGCTGGCAGTGGTCGGACATTGTGAATTGCGGAGACTTCATGCAGCTCACCGTCTGCTGCAAGGAAAACGGGACGGTTCAGATGACGTACAACGTCCCCTGTGCCGTTCCGGCGTCGGGCTCCTGCACCATCACGAATGTGAACTGCGACAACGATCCTCCGACGTTCAACTACCAGTGCGTGGCGAATGAAGTGGGCGGCTGCCAGTGCTGCAACGGCGATCCCACCTCGACGACGACCAGCAGCACGACCACCACTACAACACCGGTCCCCACCACGAGCACAACCACCAGCACCACGACCTCCACGACAACGTCGACCACCACCTCGTCAAGCACGACGACGACAACGCCGGCACCCAGTACGACGACGTCGAATCCGCCTCCGTGGACATCCACGAGCACCAGCACGACGGCCGCACCGACTTCGACGACGCAGCCGCCGAACACAACGTCCACCAGCACCTCAACTTCAACAAGCACGTCGACGTCAACCTCGACCAGCACCAGTACTTCGACCAGTACGACCACCAGCACCAGCACCAGCACAACCACGACGACGCCGGCACCGACGACGACCACCTACAACCCGCCGCCATGGACTTCGACAACCACCACGGTTGCTCCGACGACCACGACGAATCAGGGACCGGGAACAACTTCGACCAGCACCTCGACGAGTTCAACGTCCACCAGCACCACATCGTCGTCCAGCACGTCCACGACGACCACTCCGCCACCAACAACAACGACATCGTGGCCGCCAACACCGTCTACGTTGACCACAAGCGTTCCATCAACCACAACAACCAGTGGTCCGGGAACCTCCAGCACGTCCACGAGCACAACGTCGTCCACCACTTCCACCTCGTCCAGTACGACCAGCACGAGCACGACGACATCGGCCCCAGCCACGACCACGTCGGGACCGCAGCCTCCGGGCACCAGCACAACCATGATTCCGGGGACAACAACGTCCTCCAGTTCCACCACATCTGCCAGTCCGTCATCGACGACCAGCAGCAGCACGACCAGTAGCACCACCAGCACCACCAGCACAACGAGCACCAGCAGCACGACGACCAGCAGTACAAGCACGACCACGAGCACCAGCACGACTCAACCACCGACGAACACGACTCCAGGCGGTTTGATGGGACTTGAATAGAACGGAGATGAATATGCGATTGACGATCGGAATGGCCACATATCGAGACTTCGACGGGGTGTACTTTTCCCTGAACGCGCTGCGTCTGTACCACGCGGATGTCATGCCAAAGATCGAACTGGTCGTCGTGGATAACGATCCCGACGGCCCACAAGGGGAACGGCTCCGCGGGTTTCTGGCCAACATCGCTGACGGTGCCGGCACGTTCTACCCCGCAAATCAGAAACCAGTCCGTGACTTTCCTCAGCCGTTCAACGTGCAGTATGTGGGCATGCCAGGAAATACCGGCACGTCCGCACCGCGGGATCACATCTTCAAGGTCGCCACCGGTGATGCGGTGCTCGTCATCGACTCGCACGTCCTGCTCTGGCCGGAATCAATCTCACGTCTTGTGCAGTATTACCAGCGAAATTCCGACACACGGGATCTGCTGAGCGGGCCGCTGGTTCTGGATAATCTGGCCGGCGTTCACACGCATTTTGCCGACAAATGGCGGGACGGCATGTGGGGAACGTGGGACACCGATCGACGTGGAACGTCCGTTCATAACGCTCCCTTTGAGATCCCGGCACAGGGTCTGGGACTCTTCACCTGTCGACGCGACGCATGGCTCGGGTTCAATCCGCACTTCAGGGAATTCGGCGGTGAGGAGTGGTACATCCATGAGAAGTACCGTCAGGCAGGAGCGAAATGCCTGTGTCTCCCATTTCTCCGCTGGCAGCACCGATTCGCCGATCCCGCCGGCGGGCGCACCTACCGCCGCAGCGTGGAAGGCAAGATCCGCAACTACATCCTCGGTCATCAGGAACTGGGTTTGTCGCTCGATCGGCTGCGTCGGCATTATGTGGACGGGCTGAATGAAGATCCGCAGTCTCCGATCAATTCGGATGGTCGGCTGACGGCTGAACAGTTCGACGCGCTCGTGGCAGATCCTGTGAGCTACCCGCCAAAAACAGGCTCCTGCGGCAGTTGCCAGTCCGCTGTGAAATCGCTGGCCGATCTGACTCTCGAACAGCTGTTTGAGAAGGCCCGCAGTACGAAGTCCGACATCAACGAACACTGTGACAAGCTGCGGGAACTGGCTGCTCAGGCGGACTCGGTCGTCGAGTTTGGGATGCGGCATGGCGTGTCGACCGTCGCTCTGCTGGCAGGACAGCCCAAACAAATGATTTCGTACGACCTGCATCAGGATCCCGTAGCAGACCTACTGAAATCCCGGCAGGGGGCAACGGCGTTTTCGTTTGTTCAGGGGGACTCGCTGTCTGTCGACATCGAGCCGTGCGACCTGCTCTTCATCGACACCCGCCACACGGCTGCTCAGCTGACTGCCGAGTTGGAACGCCACGCAAGGAACGTCCGTCGTCGGATCGTGCTCCACGACACTCAGATCTTCGGGGAACGCGGCGAAGACGGAGGCCCGGGGCTGCTCGTGGCTTTAAGAGCGTTTCTCAAGGCAAATCCCGAGTGGTCTGTGATCTACCACACGCAGGTCAACCACGGTCTGACGCTCATCAGTCGGGACAAGGCTGACAAGCCGGCTCTCCCCGGGCGAATCACCATGGCCACAAACCTAGCCCGAGCGGTCGCTGCTCATGTGGCTGACGGGCTGCAGAAAGCGGATGCACCGGAGCTCCAGCGTCGGCTGGAGACCTGTTCAGTTTGTGAACTGCGAAACGACGACCGCTGCACGGTTTGTGGCTGTTACCTCGCTGAGAAAGCCTCGTGGCGATCCAGTGAATGCCCCCTTGGAAAATGGAATTTGGAGGTGTCTGATGTCCAGTGAGCTGCCGTTTGTTTCCTGTCTGTGCCCCACATACCGTCGGCCGCAGATGATGGCCAACACGATCCCGTGCTTCATCACGCAGGACTACCCAGCAGATCGCCGGGAGCTGATCATCCTCGACGATGCCGGCGAGCTGAAAAACGAAACCAGCGAGGGCTGGCAGATCATCAGCATTTCACGCCGATTCCGCTCATTGCCGGAGAAATTCAACGCCCTTGCCGGTCTGGCACAAGGGGACATTCTGGTCGTTTGGGAGGACGACGACATCTATTTGCAACACCACATCAGCACGCATGTGCGGGCGATGGAGGGGCGTTTGTGGTCAAAACCATCCAGCGTGCTGAGCACATACACTGGCAAGCACGAGGTGGAAGACGCCACCGGCAGATTTCACGCCAGCCTCGCGTTCCGGCGGGAAGCCTTCGAACGCATCGGCGGCTGGCCCCTGACCAAACGCGGAGATTTCGATCAGCAGCTGATCGCACGCCTGACCGCGATTGAAGCTCCGGGCGACCCCTGCCAGTTGGACTCGCCGTCCTACATCTTTCGCTGGAGCCAGACGAACGCGTACCACGGGCAGGCCTTCATGCGAGGGCCGGAAGACGAGGGATGGTACGAACGGGTCGCTGCAAAAGTCTGACGGCACTTCGCACACACGAGGTTTTTCCAAACCGAAAGTGGAGCTTTTAATTGTATCGATCAAGTGGCAGCGCTAATCGTTAATTGACAGGGATTGAATCAGCCAGTACCATGCATCTGTGAAAGTGTGTATGTGTGCGTGTGGAAAGAACTGCTGGAGGGATTCAAAAATGAATAAGACCAAAGTGGGTTTGTCAGAGAGAGCGATTTTGGCTCGAATAAACAGAAAGCTCGTTGCGGAATGTCGTCAGGTTCGCAAATGCAGGGTAGGGACATCCGGCCATGCAGAATTGGGAGACTATTACTGCGTGGATTTGCAGAGCAATTTTGTCGACAGCAAGCATATTGACTTGCAAATATGGGGTCGCAAAATGAAAGTGCTGGCTCCGTATGAAGAACTCATCGAATAGCAGGATTGCTCTAGAACTGCGATCGACGCGACACCGCACACTCAGCGTTTTGATATCAAAAATCCGTGTGAGGTAAACTTTATCTGCAGGGCAAAGGTTTGACTTTGAAGATGAGTCTGGCCTTACGGTGGGCGGCGGGCTTATCGATGCGGGTTTGCCGGAGGTTGTGGCAGTTCACAAAAAGAAACGTGGTCGTCGGTTCGGATTTGCTCTTGAGGTTCGAAGCAAAACAAGGTCAATTCAATCATGAATGGATCAAAGCGGTTGCAATTGCCCGAATTGAATCAGTTCGCTGAACTGCTGTTCGACTTTTCTAGCCATTGCTCCGCCCCGGATCAGCATGCCCAGTTCCATGTTGATTGTGAAGGCCTGTTGAGTCAAATTGGCTGAGGACAGAAACAGCCACTCTCCGTCAGCCACCGCACACTTCACGTGCAGCAGGCCCGGTTTATTGCTGTCGCTGACAGCGCGGTGTTCCTTCGGCCAGTAATACAGAGTGGCACATGCTGCCACCTCGTCACCCAGCGCCCGAATCGTGCTGTATTCGTGCTCCCCGCCCAGTTTGTCCGGCGTCTCTATAATCACCGTCAGACGCACACCCCGCCGCGCGGCCTGAACCAGTGATCTGGCCACGTTCGGTATCGAATACACCGCAAAGCTCACCAGCGTGATGCGCTCGCGGGCCGCGTCCAGCAACTGCAGGATCGCCTGTTCAGTCCGTCGGAATGTCGTCACACCCGCATCCGGTCCCGTCCAGACCAGCTCGACAGATTGCGATTCCCGATGCGCCTGCACCGAGATCGCTGCCGTCTGCAAAGCCACCGCCACCGCCTGTGCGGAAAGATGACTGCCCTCAACCCGCCACTGTTCCAAAAACTTCAACACCAGATCCCGGTGATGATGCTGCGGCACACGCTTCGAAATCTCCGCCCGCAACATGGCCACCGGAGTCGTCAGCACAGCCTGCGCAACGGATTCCAGCACGCTGCCCGGAAGGCCGCACGCCAAGCCATACGCAGACTCTGCCAATTGACGCTCAGTCAGCATCGGTTTTCCTGAAGAACATCACATCCTGACGCTGCACCGTCGGCACCAGCACCGCTCGGTCCAGATACTTGTTGCCACGCTCGCACGACGTCTCCGGCAGAAACGAACACGCATGGCAGCTGGCACCATGCAGCGTGTCGTCAGTGCCCACCACGTGCTCCGAACACAGCGGATCCGAGGCACACAAGGCCACCTTCTCCAGGGCCCGCCGAATGTGACGTCCAAGCTTGTCCGGTTCACCCAGCGAACACAGCCCCCCCAGCGTTCCCTCACTGTCAGAGGCCGCTGTGTAAATCAGCACGCCGGCCATCGGCTCGCCAATGTCCGGCGTCCGCGAATAAATTCGCTCCGTAATCGAAGCACTCGTGTAACCACACTCAATCGCCAGCTGCCGGATCAGGGCATGCGAAAACGTATGCAGCAACACGTACCGAATCCCCGGATAAGACACTTTTCCCGACAGATTCTTCGATGCCTGCCACGAACGTGCGGCCATCTCAAACTGCCGATCATACCGGTGCTGCTGCAGCTCCCACTCCCTGATTCGCGACTCGGAAAACTGCAGGAAAATGCCTTCCCCACGAGTCTCGCTGGCGGGCAGCCACGTCGGCTTCTTTCGTGACAACGCACACCGGTGAGTCTCCGGCACATCGCCGACGTTATCAAAATCCCTGGGTGACATCAGCCGAGTAAAGCCGATCAGCGATCGCACTTCCCGCAGCTTCTCTACCAGCACAATCTTCTCAAACCACTCGGCAAACTCCGGCGGTGGCGACACCGCTCGCAGCTTGAAATTCCTGCTGGGCTCCAGCTGCTCCGGTTTCGTAAACACCAGCCACTCCGGCAGCTTCAAATCACGAGGATCCTTCTCATCAACCGTTCCCGCCTGTTTGGCCTGCACCGCCGCCCAGATCTGATCGTCACTGTACTTCACCAGGTCCTTCAGCAGGTTGATCGCCCGGAAAGCCTTCACGACCTCCACGCTGGTCGCTTTCTCCAGCATCACCCAATTGTCTTCCACCAGCCGCGGCAAGTCGCCTTCAGACTGCGGCACCGACAATGCTGTGATCAGCACCGGAAACCACAGATTCGATGCGCCCTGCAGCATCGGCCGCACAAACTGCTCCTTGCAGCCATCCTGTTCCGACTCCCGCAGATGCGGCAGCCGGCCTCGACACGGTGGCAACACGCCTTTGGCGTTTGGCCCGAACGCCTGCCCCATGCGTCGACGCGCACCACAACCCTTGCACTGCACCTCCACATCCAGTGCCTCGCCACTGGCTCCCAGCTCCCGCAGGAACAGTTTCACCTGCCCGCAGTCCTGCTTCCCCAGATGCACGAAATGCACCCATGGAAAGTCGTCCAGATGCCCGCGCTCGCACGTGACCATGAATCGCGCAGGGACAACCTGAGCTGGTCCGCGAGCTGTGCCACCCGCCGTCGGGCAGTTATGCACATACCCCGCCTTCTCCGGGCGGTTTGCCGGAGTCTTCGGGTCAAACAACCCCGAACTGATCGGGGCCAGCAGACGACAGCGAGTACACACCATCCAGCGAGGAAAGGGTGCCACCGGCACACCAATCTGCCGCGATGCATCCAGCCAGTTCGGTGCCGGACCCGCCGAATCCGCGATCCGCGGCGGCGTCCGAAAACTCTGCACCTGCGCACCCAGAATGTCCTGAGCCGTCCGCAGCAGTCGCTCTTCCCCAATCTCCTGACTGTGGGCAATCGGCCAGTCGTCCAGCCCCATCACAAGTGCCGACATATTCGGCAGGTCCACAATCGAACCCACACCATAGGTGGTCAGCATCTGGCTGGGCCGAGCTTCACCGACCTCGCATTTCGGCATGTGCTTCAGTCTGCTCATGTTGCGTCTCCCGCAGCAAAGTCCGATCCCTGCCTCGTTCCATCGTCCGCAGCAGACTGACGGCCCTCGCTGCCCCCATACACGCCGTCCAGCTCATCCAGACCGCTGTCATCCACAATAAATTTCACCGTCGGCTCCACATCCCGCAGCGAATTCAGACAGGTAAATGGATCCCACTTCCCGACTGCAGGCTGCAAAAGCAATTGCACCATCTCTCCCTTGTTCACGTCTTCCGTGCTGGCAAACGGAGTGTAAGTCAGCACGCGGCCACCCGAGCGGTTCTGCGCCTCATGCTGCCAGAAATCAACCTTCTGCTTCAGTTGCCCCCGGCAGTACTCACCGTCAGCCACTCCATTCAGGCCGATCAATTCAGCCCGCCTGGCAATCGTCTCGATCGCCTCCTGAACCACGGGATCATTTGCCGACACACGACCAGCTCCGCTGTTGGCATTGAATTTCTCTCCCGCCAGCCGCACCAGCGATACCAGCAGCCCCGACAGACCACGCTGCAGAGCACCAGGCGAAAACGGAGTCACCGACAGTGGCTCCACGTGCTTGTAAAACGTCGAATGGTAGTGCTCGAAGGTTTCATAATGCGACAGATCGCGAGGCCTGGCCCAGTTGAACACCGTGCACACCAAACCCGGGAACGTTCGCCCCACACGGCTGGTTGCCTGAATGTACTCGGCCGTCGCCTTCGGCTGTCCGGCCACAATCATCAACCCCAGCCGCTTCACGTCCACTCCGACTGATACCATATTCGTTGCCAGCAGCACATCAAGCGGCCACTTGCTGACATTACGACTGTCCCTGCCGGCACCAGACTTCCGCTGCTGTTCCAGATGCGGATCAAACACGGCTTCCAGCCGGTCCAGAATCTGCGGAATATCCTCGGAACGCATGCGACTGGTCAGTTCAGCGAGGTTGTTGCTGAAAAGCCGGCGTTTGGCCAGACCACGACGGTCCTGCTTCAGACACAGCGACGTCACCGAATCGTCCACCAGTCGCCGCATGCCTCCCAATTCCCGCATGGAATTGAAATAGCCCACCAGCGTCATCCATGGGTCAGCCAGATTCTCATACTTCTCATACAACGCCTGAGCCGAACACAGATAGGCCGTGTACACACGAATCAAAGCAGCCTTCAGCCGGCGGCCCGGAGCACACAGGCCCATGTACCGCCGCCCAAACTCCTGCTCTGATGGCTGCCGCTGTACCGAAAAGAAATTGTCGCGAATATCCAGGCCCGGAGCCGGGAAGATGTTCACTGTCCGCAGAAACAGGCTGTGCACCTGCACGTTGGCGTTCTTGATCGTGGCTGTCGACGCAATCACCTTCGGCCGAACCGAAAAGGTGCCGGAAGAAGTCTCACGGGAACCCGACGCCGGCGATTTCCCGCCATTCGCCACTCGCCACGCATGACTCACTTCCCACGTGCACAACTTGTCAATGGCCGTCTCGTACAACCCCACCAGCGTTCCCAGCGGACCGCTGATCAGGTGCAATTCGTCCTGAATGATCAGATCAGGTGGCCGCAATGGCGGATGCTCACGCAGCTTCGCTGGCGGCAGGCCCGTGCGAGACTTCGGGTGTGATGTCGAATCCGTGATCTCGGGCGACTTGAACCCGTGCCGATCACAATAACCATTCACCTGCCCGAACAGCATCTGCACTTCACCCTTCCAGGGCATCTGTGCAAACTTGTCCACAGTGGCCAGCAGCAGCGTCGGCAGGCGTCGGTAAATTTCCTCATCCACCACCACAATCGGCAGGCCCTCTTTGGCAGCCTGCTTTTGACTGAAAGGGCAGGTTCCGAACTTGTCACCGCAATATGTCAGCGTTCTGGCGGCACCATGCGGGTAGGTGTCCACTGCAAGATGCTTGCCCGCTTCGATGGCACTGCCACACCACGGACACGTGGTCAGTTGATACGGGCTGCCGGAACCACTGCTGAAATACTCATTACCACGCAGCTGCTTGATCGCTTCCGCGGCTTCGTCGGTGCGATTGGGAGTCGTCTTGCGGCCGACCCACAATCCGATGCGGAAGGGAGTTCTGCCCCAGCGCGAATCACCCTGTTCCATCGCCTTCCGGCGAATCACCTCGCACGCACAGATCAACGCGGTGGCGCGCTGAAACTGCTGAATCGTCAGCAGCCGCAGCGTGTAACGCATGAGCACCGCGACACCCTCGTCACCAACTCGACCGTCCACGACCCCCTGCAGGCGTCTGAGCCCCATGGTGTAGGCCGACAGCCCCAGATAGGCTTCTGTCTTGCCGCCCCCGGTTGGGAAGAACAGCAGATCTGCCAGTGCTTCCGGCCCCGTGCTGCGGTCCGGGTGATCCAGCCGAGTCACACCGGGGATGTTCAGCAGAATGAAAGCAATCTGAAATGGACGCCAGCTGCGGTTTTGCGGCTCATCCACGTCCTTATCGAAATCGACCTGTTCACCGCGACGGATACGTTCGGAGAAAATGGAGTGCGTCCGCTGCATCCACATCGCCCGATTCATGAACAGAAACGCTTCACAGGCTTTCGAATCCTTCGTCAGCAGTTTCAGCCCTTCTTCGATACGCTGCAGCGTCTGGCGACAGTGGGCGATCGCCACCTGGCCCGCATCTCCGAACTCAGCCAGTCCCTCAGCCGGATCCTGCAGTCGCGCTTCTTCGCGGCTGATCCAGTCGCGATAGGCCACCACCAGCGGTTCCAGTTGCCTGATCAGCTTTTTCGCATCGGACTCGGCCAGCACCTTCATATCCAGCACCAATCCCTGCAGCCGCCCGAACGCCGGATTTTCGTCTGCATTCTTTTCAGTGGGTGGTGCAGTGCGCGGTACCTCGTACGTCGGGATCACGGCGGTTTCGAGGGAAGTGGCGTGGCGGGTGGTGGAGTTCGCGTGGTGGGTGGCGGGTGGCGAGTGACGGGTGCCGGAGGGCGAGTCACCAGCGACTTCAGCATGCACTCCGACGCCATGGCCAACGGCGAACTCGATCTGATGCCGGTACAGCATGGCTGTCAGTCGTTCTTCCGGATCATCCTGATTGCTGACGGTGGCGCGGCGGCAGAAAATGGCCTGACCATCTTTGCCGGTAACCTTCAGCTTTGGCTGAAACAGGTGACATTCGTCTTTGGGGCGGCGTTCCTGCTGGTTGTTGACCAGAAACAGAGTCACAATGTAGTGGGCGTCTCGTTTGCGGATCTGCCCCTGAATCTGGACATCCTGGAAGTCCGGTACCGGTGACCGCATTGCCACCGGCCCGGCGATCACCGGGATCGTCAGCGTGCCTGACTGCGGGTAGCGTTTCCAGACCTTCTGCGCCTTCCCGTCATGGTCCGACTGCGCTTCTCGTATCTCTCGCTTGTAGTGTCCCCATTCGGCTGTCACCAAGAGCTCTTTCGCGGCGGCATCGACGCAGAAGCTAAGCCCCACTGACGACGGCAAGTGTGCCTGGGACACCGACACGTCGGCATCCGTGGTGCCGTCATCGATGGAGTCACTGCCGCCTTCGGACAGTTCGTCGAACACTTCCGGATCATCGTCGGCCTCGTCTTCTTCGTCGGCGGCGGGGACCGTGGTGCGTGAACCGGGGACCGTGGACTGGGCATCTGATCCTTTGCGACTGGGGGCAAGGATCCCGACGAGGTAACGTTCGCGAACCGAGCGCTCAACCAGTTCTTCATCCGGCCCCTGAGCCGGCCCGAGCAGGTCACGGATAACCATGGCCTCGAGTTCGGCTCGCAGCTGGTGTTGGGACGGCGCTAGTGTTTTCACTGTATCGGTCATGTTCTATGGCCCCGTGAGTCTTCGCTCAGCTTGCCTGTGCACCCGCTTGCCGTCCCGTAACGGATACCACGCAAAAGCACTCTGCGTATGGCTCAAATTCGAGAGAGCATCAACGACGTTTCCGACAAAGTATGCTGAGGCAAGGTGTTCAAGTTCATATAGTCGCCACTTCTGGAAGTTCATCTCTTCAGAATCGTCTCCCTGTTCGAGTTCGCCCTCCTTCCAGAACCGAACGAAGCGATCCTTGCCGTATGCGATGCAGTCGATCACCTCCCCGGTCTGCCTGTAGGCGGCTTCAACGGCATCGAGAAGTGGGGCATCCTGCTGAAGCGTTCCTTCATAAGAGAAAACTCCGAGCCACGGTACTGCCCCGCCATTCTCTCGGCAGAGCTCTCCAATTTTTGCCAGCTTTATCGCGCACTTTTTCACGTCATCGGACGCTGGTAGAGTAGTTTTCACTTCGATTACTGCACGGACACAATCTGGCGTGACGAACATCAAGTCACCATCCCGAAACAGGGTCGGCTTTCCGCCGTCAGCGATGAGCAAGTCGATTTGCGACGAGCTGGACTTCTCCGTGACAATGAACCCCCTTCCGACAACCAGCGAACTCGGAAGATGACGCCGCAGGACCGTTCGGAGAGCGGCCTCCTTGTATTCGCCATCGGACGGCCAGTGTTCTGCAAGGTTCCTGATCCGATCCTTGAGAGCATGAAGCTCGTCGGTCAACGACTTGTGGTACTCAAGGTAGTTGGGCATCTCAGTCATCCTCCCCAAGGTCGAAAAGGGTAGATTCAGGTTTAGCGGGGTTGCTGGTCGCTTTCTTCTTCGCGGCGACTTTCTTAGCGCCACCCTTCTTCCCATGCAGTCCCTGCTTCACTTCTTCGGCGTAGCGTTCGTGGTTGAGTTTCAGCAGGCGTTGCAGGACTTCCCGGCGGGCGGGTTCGCTGATGGTGAAGCGGATGCCCTGCTTGGTTTCGTGGAAGCCGTGGTCGAGATTGAGGTCGGTCCAGCCGTAGGCGGCGGCGACGGCGTTGTCCATCTCGACGTGCAGGTCACGGAGTTTCTGGATGTCGGCGGAAGGTTCGTTGGGGGCGTGGAAACGGTTGTAGGTCTTAGTCAGTCCAGCATTTGAGGCTTCAGTAACTCGCTGTCGGTGTTCGTAAAAGACCTTGCCGATTGGGCCGAGTGCATCGTGTGACAGCGGCGAAGGAAAGGTCTCGAAGCAATCCGTGGGAGTATATCTCATTCGAGTTTCGAGCGTGGAACCACAAGCTCTCGCCCATGACTCATGCATATTGCTTTGAATCAATGCAAATCTGGCATCACGTTCGTCTGCGATTACACCGAGGGCATGAGTGAATACAATAGTCGTCGGTTTCCAAACAGCAGTCAGGTATTTTGATACAAGTGGAATAACAAGCACTCGTGACAGATCATGCACAGCCTTTGCTAACTCAGGTCTGACTCTCCAGAACTGCCACCAAGGGGCTTTGGCAACATCTGCTGACTTCCCCATTCGTTCCGGTTTTACCTCAGCTTCGAGAATCGCAAGGCAATCCGGGAAGTCTGCGGCAACTGGGCCAAGATAATCAGCCGGAGCGAACTGACGATTCAATGGCCAATCTCTGAAGTTGACGATAAAGCGATTGCCATCCTGCATGACGGTTGAGGTAATGTCATCGCCGTTAAGGCAAGGCCATAGTACCTGCCTGTTTCGAGGGGATTTAGTGAGCAGGCTTTGTACGTCGTCTGCTGAAACGAAAAAGCCTTTCCCCAAGATCACGGATCCTTGAAATGCGATCCCTGAACCCTCGGCGAGCTGATTCGGTTTTCCAGTGATTGGAGAAGGGATCTTCAAACGATCGTCTATGCCAGAAACCGTTTCTCCATCAAGGCAGAATCCTGCATTCCATGCTTTCTTTACGCCCCACACTTGAGCCACTTCGAGATTGGCCTGCCCGGGCCATTTTGAACTTGAAATTGCCCGAAAAATCGACGTTCCTGCCTGTACTAATCGCTGCAACCCCACGGAACGAGTGTCGCCTTGAGAGATGGAGTTAGTTGCTAGCAAACCAAATGTCCCGCCACCGTTGAGAAGTTCGTTGCACTGCAAGAAGAAGAAGGCACAGTAATCAGCATTACCGCTTTGTTGTTCGAAAAGTGTATTTGTAAGCCATTCGAAGTATTGATCGCCGAAAACAGACCGCATTCTCCTGCCACCAACAAACGGCGGATTCCCAACGAACGCATCGAAGCCTCCCCGCTTCACGATCACCTCAGGGAACTCTAAGCACCAGTGGAACATTGACTGTCCATGACGTTCCTTTGCAGAAAGAGCCTGAAACTCTTCGAGGTCCGCCGTCTCAAAAAGCTCCACTGACTTCAACGAGGCGTACTGAACCTTCTGAAGTTTGTCCTTGGCGTTCTCGTTCCAAAACTCGGCCGATACCAACAAGTCAGCAGCACAACGTAAACGTGCGATCTTCTCATTCGCTTCTGCGAGTAACTCCTCCTGCCTCTTTACATCCTCAACGGAGTTGCAAGGCATGTGTTCGAGCTTGAGCCGTAGGTTGATCGCTTCCTCAATCGCCTCATCCAACGGTCCCTTGAAGAGCACTTTGTCATTCGGGTCAGGCTTCAACGAAAAGTGCTTCAACTGGTCAAGTCTGTGCAAGCCGACCAACGAATCGCCGCTGCGAATGCTGTGGTCCAGAAACTCAAACGGCTTGTCTTTCGCCATCGTCAACAACCACAACGACAGCTTCGCCATCTCGACCGCCAGCGGGTTCTTGTCCACGCCGTAGATGCACCGTTGTGCGATCAGCCGCATCGCGTACAGCTTGCGTTCGGTCGGATCTTCAGGAATGAGCGACTCTTTTACACCCCCGGCGGACGGTTCGCCCTCCGGAGTGATGTACGGAGTCTCCGGATTGGCCTGCCGGGCCAGCTCCCATGCTTCCAGCAATCGCTCGGCCATGTACCGCGTCGCCTGCACCAGAAACGCGCCG
>Ga0209990_10002571_pt1 | contig 14107 bp, 13 predicted proteins | sample NOAtaG_6_FD_187304 | JGI IMG/M metagenome (GOLD analysis project Ga0209990, IMG submission 187304) | Freshwater lake microbial communities from Lake Erie, under a cyanobacterial bloom - NOAA_Erie_Diel5S_2200h metaG (SPAdes) (version 2) | ecosystem: Environmental > Aquatic > Freshwater > Lake ...
TAGCAGACCGGATCCTTCTCCCAGGTGATCCGTTGAGAGCCAAGTGGGTGGCAGAGAACTTCCTCGAGAACCCGATGCAGTACAACTCAGTGCGAAACATGTTCGGTTTCACTGGCACTTACAAGGGCGAGCGGGTGTCCGTGCAAGGGACCGGTATGGGAGTCCCTTCGATCTCGATCTATGTGCACGAACTCTTCGCCGAATACCAAGTCCAGAGGGCTATCCGGATCGGCACATGCGGCGCGATCCAGGATGAGACCAAGGTCGGAGACTTGATCCTCGCAATGAGCGCGTCAACGGATTCTGCAGTCAATAGGCGGGCAACCAATGGTCTTGATTACGCACCCCATGCCGACTTCCACCTCTTGAGCGCCGCATACCAAGCCGCGAAGCGACTGAACTCATCTGTAGGACTTCATGTCGGCGGAGTCTCATCGATGGATCAGTTCTATGACACCACTGATGCCCTCGAAAAGTTACGTACCTATAACGTCCTTGCATTGGAGATGGAAGCGAGTGCGCTCTACACACTCGCTGCACGCTTCAAGCGTCAGGCTCTCGCCGTCCTCACCGTCTCAGACCACGTCATCACGCATGAGGCGATGGACGCAACCGCGAGAGAGAGAACCCTCAAAGAGATGGTCGAGGTAGGACTGGAAGCGCTGATCTCCTAGCCGTTCCACTTTCGAAGCTCGTTCTCAAAGGGATCGAGGCCCATCGGTCCCAGTGCGAGTGCATAGCGATGGAATTCTTTGAGACTGAACTTCGCACCCAGACGCTTCTTCGCATCTTCGCGAGCACGCATCCAAACCCTCTCGCCCACTTTGTAGGAGATCGCTTGACCAGGAAGTCCTAGGTAGCGATCGACCTCACTTCGAGCCGAGACTTCATCAAGTAGGGCGCGATCGCGAAGTAACTCGAATGCTGACTCTGCATTCCATGGCTTTCCGTCAGGTCCGGGAAGCGAGAGATGCATGCCGATGTCGACCACGATACGTGCCGCGCGGAGCGCTTGCGATGAGAGATAACCCATCTCATAACCAGGGTCAGAGAAGGCATCTAGTTCATCCATCAAACGTTCAGCATAGAGCGCCCATCCTTCGCCGTGTCCCGAGGTCCAGGCATCGTTGCGTTGATACCGGTTGAGACGATCGGTCTCGACCATCGAGGTGGCCACTTGAAGATGATGGCCTGGCACAGCTTCGTGATACCAAGTCGAGGCGATGTGCCAGAAACTGAACTTCTCCTTGGCCATCGTGGGGAACCAGGTAGTTCCCGGACGCGAGAAGTCCTCCGAAGGTGGCATGTAGTAAGCGGCAGATGCGCTTCCCTCCGGCGCTAACTTGGCATCGCAAAATCTGATCCGAGGATCTATGTCGAACTCTTTGCCATCGAGACGTTCCACTGCCTCATCGACGAACTCACGCAATCTCTTCAAGAGCGCATCGCCGCCGTGGATGACATAGCGAGGATCATCTTCGAGGCGATCGGCCACTTCACGAAGCGTCTTCGCATCAGGATAGAGCTTCGCTGCCGCCCCCCACATACGCTCATTGATGCGATCAAGATCCTCTTTGCCCCATTGGTAGGTCGCTTCCAGGTCGAGCTTTGCACCCGTGAAGTGGCGTGACCAGATCTGATAGCGCTCAAGTCCAGCTGGATCTTCGGGATTGGAGAGCGGGAGATATGTATCCCGCAGCCAGAGCGCAAGGCGGGCAGATGCCTCATCGGCGCTCTTTGCAGCCGAGAGCAACTCTGCGTTCTTGCCCTCAGTGTCGAAACGCTTCGCGATCTCAGTGAAGGCACCCTTGGCAAAGGTCTCCAGCTGCTCTGCGACTCCGAGGACCTGTCGCTTTGCAGTCACCTTTCCTTCCTTCGCAACTTCGAGGATCGCGCCACTCCAGGTATCGAAGGAGTGAGAGACCGCCTTCATACGAGCGGTGATGTTCTGGATGTGATCAGGGGATGCGGGATCCATCATCTCGAAGACCTGTCGGATGCTCGATACCGGCGACCAGAGGACTCCCCAGAGAATGAAGGCTTCGCGTGAATCGTGAAGATCGAGTGTTGATTGCATCCGCTCCAAGGCGACATCCTTGGCAATTCGATCGTAATCGTTGAGCGGGGTTGCAGCTGAGATCTTCGCAATCGAATCACGAAGCAATGCGGCGCCCTTCTCAGCATGAGCGAGTGAGAAGTCATCCAGTTGGTCATCAAGACCAGGTAGCCCCAGATTTGTCGATGCAATCGGACTGAGTTTCGCCGACTCGGTCACATACTCCTCGGAGACCTTCGCGATCGTCGATTGAGCCTGCCAGTTTTCCATCATCTCACTCCCTTGATGAATCGTTTTGTTGTCACCTTGAACCTTCTCCGTAACTCTGTGATGAGGACTGGCACTGGGATGAATCTCAACAGAGAAAACCTGTATGAGGATAGGAATTCAGCCGCCAATCGGATTGTGATCTGCTCCGGAACCTTGTAGCCACCCGTCAAGACTGGTGCGTCGACGAACCCCTCTAGTTCGCCTCGGATTTCGATCTTCATCTCCTTCAACCTTGCGAATTGTCGATGATTGATCTGACGTGCTTCGTCCACCGCCCACTCCGGAGTACGTAACCGCTCAGCACCCGGTTCTGCCTTGGTGTGATCTGCGAGGTAACGAACATATCCATCCCGAATCAACGCCCGATATTGCTCCCATCCCGCGCTTCGATCATAGATATTGTTGATTTGATAGAGGAGTTCGGTCTCCTCCAAGGTCATCGACCTATTCCCACCGATCTCAGGGATCGGCAGCGAACCGTGAGGGATCTCAAGGATCCTTTCGAATTCCCGGAAGATGAATTCAGGTTTTGATTCATCAGCCAGGATCACGATGACATTCTCTGGGCCGAAATGTCGCCCCCATCTTTCTACGATCTCATCGAGTTGGACTCGATTCCAGAATGTGGGAGTGATGGTGGACTCGTACTTCTTAGTGAAGACATGCTCAAGCCACTCTTCGTATCTGACCTTGACTCCGAACTTCAAGAACTGTTGATAGGAGGAGGCAAGAATCTTCGCAAAGGGGCGAAGAGTGAAGACGATAGTGACAGGTGTCGAGCCGAAGTCCCTACGAACCTGAGCCACATGTTGATCTTTGGCCTCAGTGAAGAACTCACTGCTTATGAGAACTGTGCCTGAACCCTTTTTGGCATTACGGACTAGCGCATTCCAAGACTTGACTGAAATGAGTTTGCCGCCATTGCCTTTCCAACCCCAGACACGTTCGATCAATCCCCAAGCGGCGCGATGATGAGCCTTGCCGGGATTCGGTGGGTAGGTGATTCCAAGCTTGCGGAGCGAGCGCTTATTGGCGTCGAAGGCATATTGCAGCGCAGTCGTCCCTGACTTATGAAAGCCTGCATGGAGGACTACTCGATCAGCCACGGAATAACCCTAGATGAGGTCCGACTAAATGACACCAAGGAGTCGAAGTCCGTTGAGCACGATGATGGTGATCGCAACGATGGTTCCTAGGACTCGACGAGGCAACCATCCGACGAGGCGCGCCGCGATCGGAGCCATGATGACGCCGCCGATGAGAAGGCCAAGAACCGCCTCCCAATTCATATCAAGGCGCCATAGTGAGGCGAGGAATCCGAGGCTCGCGCAGACTGCGACGATGAACTCTGCTGCCGAAACCGTACCAATCACCTTGCGCGGTTCGTGCTGAGTAGTGGCGAGGAGGGTCGGTGTGACCACCGGTCCCCAACCTCCACCCCCCGATGCGTCGACAAACCCACCTGTGAATCCGATGAACTTCAGATACTTGGGATCACTGACTGTAGTGAGGTTCACCTGCGCCTCATTGCGGAAGATATTTCGATAGAGAAGTACTAGGCCAAGGAGGAAGAGGACCGTCGATATGAAGTAGGTACCACCGGTGAGATCGATCGAAGAAAGGAACGTCGCGCCAAGGAATGCACCTACGCCTCCTGGGATGGCGATCTTGAAGAGGATCGAAGTATCTACATTGTCTCGGCGCCAATGGGCGATTCCGGAAGCGAGACCCGTTCCGATCTTGGCGATGTGAACTGCCGCAGACGTTGCTGCTGCTGAAGTACCAAGAGCCAAGAGAATTGTCGCGCTTGTGACACCAAAGCCCATACCAAGCGAACCATCGATGAGTTGAGCGATGGAGCCAGCGAGGATGAAGTAATAGATCGTCACATGATCACCTTGATGAGTGCATCGACGCTCTCATCCAAGGGTGCCGTGCCATCCAGGATCAATTCAGCGCGCTCCGGTGATTCATACTCTTGCCCGATACCGGTCAGATTGGGGATCTCTCCTTTTGCCGCTTTCTTGTAGAGGCCTTTGGGATCACGTTCGGCACAGACTTCTGCTGGGGTCTTGACCCAGACTTCGAAGAACTCACCTTCTTCGAAGAGTGTTCGTGCTTGATCTCGATCTGCCTTGAATGGACTGACGAGGGCGACGATGACGACGAGCCCCGCATCGACCATCGCATGCGCTACCTCCGAGACTCGCCGCACATTCTCGGCGCGGTCCTCTTTGGTGAAGCCGAGATCCTTGTTCAATCCGAGACGCAAGTTGTCGCCATCGAGGATGTATGAGTGGATCCCTAAGGAGAAGAGTTTCTTCTCCACCGCATTTGCGATCGTCGACTTCCCAGAGCCAGAGAGTCCGGTGAGCCAGACGACTTTTGCACGTTGACCCTTCTGTTGCGCCCGCATCTCACGAGTGATCTCGTAATGGTGCTCAGTGACATTCTGCGAGCGACGGAGAGGGTGGAGGATCATCCCCGCTCCAACAGTGTTCATAGTGAGGCGATCGACGATGACGAAGTTGCCGGTCTCACGACTGGACTCATAGTTCGAGAGGGCGAGCGGAGTGTCGAGAGCGATCTCGACGGTGCCGATCTCGTTCATTGCGAGGGTTCGTGTCGAAACGTGCTCACCAGTATTGATGTTGAGTTTGTGTCTGATCGAAGTGACCATTCCAGTCACTTGTGATGAGCCCGAGATGAAGAAGTAGGAGCGACTATGGATCAACTCAGACTCGCCTAGCCAGACCAAGTTCGCGGTGAAACGACTCTCTGACTTTGTCTCGCGGTCCTTCAGTTCGATGACATCGCCACGAGTGGCATCGACATCGGGCTCCAAGACCATCGTGACCGCGCGAGAGTTCTCGGCTTTTTCGAGATCACCATCGAAGGTGACGAGTCGTGAGATCTTGGCACTGCGCTTGGCTGGAAGGACGATCACCTCGTCACCAACTTTGAAGCTGCCATTGACGACAGTCCCAGAGAGTCCCCGGAAGTTCTCCGCGCGAGAGATCATTTGGATACCTAAATGCGGCGAGACGCTCCTATCGAGGCTCGCACCATCCCACTCCTGGATGTATTCGAGGAGAGTTGGCCCGGAATACCACTTGGCTGCATCACTCTTGTAGACGACATTGTCACCATGGAGCGCACTCACTGGGATGAAGGTGAAGTCCTTGATGCCAAGTCGCTCGATGGTAGGCATCAGCTCATCCTTGAGTGAGTCGAAGACTGCACGGTCATAGCCGACGGCATCGAGTTTGTTGATAACGACGATGATCCGCTCGACTCCCATCAGCGAGCAGATGGTGAGGTGACGGAGAGTCTGTGGCCTTATCCCGCGGGATGCGTCGACGAGCACAAGGGCGATATGGGCGCGTGATGCTGCGACCGCCATGTTCCTGGTGTACTGCTCGTGACCTGGTGCATCCGCGATGATCAAGCGTTTGCCGTTGAGCAGCGACATCGAACGGTAGGCCACATCGATCGTGATCCCTTGCTCTCGCTCTGCCTCTAGACCATCGGTAAGGAGTGAGAAGTCGATCTCTCCTGCCGGGATTGTCGAACCAGTACGTCGGACCGATTTCGCAGCCTTGATGGTGTCATGCGGGACGCTGTCGGTCTCCACCAGGAGGCGACCAATGAGCGTGCTCTTGCCATCATCGACGCTGCCACAGGTGAGGAGTCGGATGATCGATCTACTCATCGGAAGAACCCTCGATCAGATTGAGATTGCTCCTCTCGATCTGACCTTGTTTGAGATAACTCTCCAACTTCGCCCTGGTGTCTGCGATGTCAAGGTTTCTCATCGTCAACTGCCCGATTCGATCAGCAGGGCCGAAGGCTGCTCCCTCGGTGCGCTCCATGGAGAGTCGCTCTGGGTGATAACTCATGTTCTCACTAGTGGTGTCGAGGATTGAGTAATCATCGCCGCGGCGAAGTCGAAGGACGACATCACCTGTGACTTGTGATGCGACCCATCGCTGCAGCGACTCACGGAGCATGAGAGCCTGTGGGTCGAACCATCGCCCCTCATAAAGCAATCTTCCAAGCCTTCTACCCTCTGCGTGATAGTTGGCGATGGTGTCCTCATTATGGATTGCGGTGAGGAGTCGCTCGTATGCGATGAAGAGGAGTGCCATGCCAGGCGCCTCGTAGATGCCGCGTGACTTTGCCTCGATGATCCGATTTTCGATCTGATCAGACATGCCAAGTCCATGGCGGCCAGCGATCTCATTGGCGGCACGCATCAATTCGACCGCATCGTCGAAGTGTTTGCCGTTCATTCCTACAGCTCTGCCTTGTCTGAAGGTGATCCTCACATCCTCACTTGGGACCGCTACCGTCTCATCCCAATGTCTGACACCCATGATCGGCGCCACGATCTCCATCGAGGAGGTCAACTGCTCCAAAAGCTTCGCTTCATGGGTCGCACCCAAGATGTTCGCATCCGTTGAGTAGGCCTTCTCCGCACTATCGCGATAAGGAAGTCCGCGAGATGTGAGGAATGAACTCATCTCCGACCGTCCGCCGAGTTCCGTCACGAACTCTTGATCGAGCCAAGGTTTGTAGATCCGTAGCGCCGGATTTGCGAGGAGTCCATAGCGATAGAAACGCTCGATGTCATTGCCCTTGTAGGTGGAGCCATCTCCCCAAATAGAGACGTCATCCTCACGCATCGCCCTCACAAGAAGTGTGCCAGTGACGGCGCGACCTAACGGAGTGGTGTTGAAGTAAGTCTTTCCCGCGGTCCGGATGTGAAAGGCGCCAGAGGCAATCGCAGCGAATCCCTCTTCCACCAAAGCTGACTTGCAATCGACGAGTCGCGCCAGCTCAGCACCATAACCAATCGCACGATCTGGGATGGATCCGATATCGCTCTCGTCATATTGCCCAAGATCCGCGGTGTAGGCGCAAGGAATCGCACCCTTCGACCTCATCCAAGCCACGGCGACAGAGGTATCTAGACCTCCAGAGAAGGCGATACCGACTCTCTCGCCTACCGGTAGTTTTGCTAGAACTTTTGACTCGACTGCCGACACGGAATAAGCCTACCTGCTCATGAAAGAATGCCGTCATGAGATTGCGACGGGCCTCTACCTGGATCATCGTCATCGCGTTGATTCTGGGTTTCTCAGGTGTAGGTTGGAGTGTCATCGATCTTCGTCAGAGTGGTAGCGAGTCGAAGAAGGATGGGAAAGTCGCAGTCCGTACCTGTGACGACCTGAGAGAGTTCATCACCGCTGAGGAAGACATCTCTTATCCGCTGTGGAAGAAGTACCACCGTGAGGTGATGTCCTATGCGAAAGGACTCCCGAAGAGCGAGCGACCTGCCAAGGTGATTGAGATCGCTGCGAGCGTCACTGTCGTACTCAAGTCAGATCTGAAGATCTATCGCCAGATGAAGAAGTTGCCGGAGTGCCTCGACAGTCAGTTCCGCAAGGAAGTGGAAGAGTGGATCACGACCACCGAGGAGATGATCGGTTACCTCGAGGGTGAATCTGAGCTCGAAGGAAATCTCTTTGATCCATCCGAAGGTTTCTGGGATACCACCTTCTACGATGCCTTCTACTCAGCGGCAGAGAACTTGGTCAGCGGACTCCAAGACATCTAAAGGTCTCTACGTATCGGTCGCGTCACGACGCGATTCGTACGCAAGAATCTCAGGCGCTGATCGCGGCATAGAGCAGAGTCAGGGCGAGAGCTAGAAGAGCGGCCTGTCCGAGGATCGATAAGGCTGTCTTGCGATCCGCGACGCGGTCTGCAGGATCTTGTACCCGAGAGAGCTCTCCAAGGCGACCGAGATTGAATGCGCCGGCGAATCCATATGCCATGCAGAACTTCCGTCGTGACTGAACGAAACCAACTGCAAAGACGAAGAGCGGAAGGAAGATAGTGAGCCTTGCGAGGGTCGATCCTTGCCAAAGTCCGAATGCAGAGAAGATGGAGAGAGCAAGTCCGAGAAATGCGACGAACTGTCGTCGTCGAACCTCGGCTTTACCGAGATTGCAAGTGCCGGGGATGTAGGTGTCTGACACGGTTACTGGACTTCTTCCAGTTCTTCCTCATCAATCCAGATGCTGGCATCAAGGTCATCTTGCTTCTCAACCCAAGAAAGGAATGAAAAGACACCTTTTACCGCTACGGCAAGGAGTGCGAAGAGAGCGACGATCCGCTTGAGCGCCTTGAACATAGGAAGAGTCTACCTTCACGACTATCACTCTTCCACTCAGATGAGTCAGATGAGTCAGATGAGGTTGAGTCGCTCCAAGATCGCCATCGCTGCATTCTGTCCACCGATTCCTGAAACGCCACCACCCCGCCGTGATCCGGCTCCAGCCAAGAAGACATTCTCAAATTCCGTCTCACTTCCCCAACGGATGGTTTCGTGATCCTCGCGCCACGGAAATGTGAGGTCGGCATGGAAGATATTCCCCAGCGGTAAGCCGATCTCTTCCTCCAAGTCGAGTGGCGACTTGATCTCGATAGCTAGATCCCCTCTTGCATCTCTTGCCAAACACTCCTCGATTGGATCCAAGAGATAGGAGTTGATCTGTTCGAGTAGTCGCCTTCTCACCTCGTCCTTGACCTTCTCATTCTCTCCGACGAAGAGGTGATAGGGGGTGTGTAGCGCAAAGAGAGTGAGAGTGTGATAACCCGCTGCTGCGAGTTCAGGGGCAAGTATCGAAGGGTCGGTCAAGGTGTGACAGTAGATCTCTGCCGGTATCGGATTCGGAAGCGATCCACCGCTCGCGGCAACGAACGCCCGCTGCAGTTGATCGAAACTCTCATCGATATGGAAGGTCCCCGCGAAGGCATCCTTCGGATCCACCCCACTTCGAAGTCGTGGAAGCTGCTTGAGGACCATGTTGATCTTCACTTGCGATCCTTGCGTGACTGGCAGAGTCGACTCTCCCCCTTGCAACCGCGCTAACTCGGTGGGCGAACAGGCAGCGACGATGAAACGCGCCTCTACGCTCTCATCCTTGAAGTGGACGTGCCGCCCCTTGATTGACTCAACAGCTCGACCAGTCTCAATCACCACTCCGTGGGAGAGTGCAACGCGCTTCAATTCCGAAACGAGTGCGCCCATGCCACCTCGAGGGACCTTCCACTGCCCATCACCATTTCCCACCAAGTGATAGAGAAAGCAGCGATTGACAAGGAGTTCTGGGTCGAAGGCATCAGTGAAGGTGCCGATGAGGCCATCTGTGAGGACGATGCCCCGGACTCGATCGTCGTCGAATCGATCAAGAAGGGTTCGACCGAGCGGGACGGTGAAGAGGAGGTCGAATGCCTCGCTGCCGATCTTCTTCCTCATCTCATCTCGAGTGGGAAGTGGAGAGAGGAACGTCCCTGCGATCGCTGGAGCAACGGATGCGATCTCACCGTAGAGAGTGCGCCACGAACGAGCATCTCGATCCAAACCTAAGGATGCGAATGCTGAATCCGCATCATTCCAATCATTGCTGATCAGAAGACCTTCATCCCGTCCCGTTTCGGACTTGAAGGGAGTGAAGGAGGAGATGCGACGCGTAATGGTCTCGAAGTTGAGTCCTAGGTCGCGGACGATCTCATCCGGAAGGAGCGAGACGAGATAGGAGTATCGAGAGAGCTTTGCATCGATTCCTTCGAAGACCCTCTCGCTTGCGGTCGCGCCACCAAGTTCCTCGCCAGCCTCAAAGAGTCGAACCGTAAGACCTGCCTTTGCCAGGTAACACGCAGCGACGAGTCCATTGTGACCACCACCGATGATTGCGACATCCAGCATCAGTGAGTGCTTTCGACAAGCACCTGTCTCATCCGAAGAACAGCCTCTTCGATGATCTCATCACTCGTGCCGAAGTTGAATCTGACGAAGCCACGTCCACCAGGTCCATAGGTGTGACCAGGGTTGAGCGCAACCTTCCCTCTTGTCAGCAACTCTCGAGCGGGTTCATCACCGAGTCCATAGGCACGAAGGTCGACCCAACCGAGATAGCCGAAGTGAGTCCGAAAGAGGAAGGCCTTGGGTAACTGCTCCTTGATCAGGTCGTTCAAGAGATCACGTTTACGCTCCAAGTCGCTACGGATCTCATCGAGCCAAGCGTTGCTCTCCTTGAAGGCAGCGACAGCTGCGATCGCACCGAATAATGAGGCGCGAAAGTGCACCGCTTCCGGTAACGATTTGAGCCGCTCATTGAGGCGATCATCAAGAGCGACGAATTGGGCGCACTTGAGACCTGCGAGATTCCAAGCCTTACTCGCCGAGATGACCGCGATCCCGACCTCTCTCGCTGCATCCGAAACGGAGAGGAATGGAAGATAACCCTCTCGGTGATAGACCAGTGGCGAGTGGATCTCATCGGAGATCACGATGACACCATATTTCTTCGCCAACTCCGCTATCCGAGAGAGTTGATCGGCAGTGAAGATGATCCCTAATGGATTGTGTGGGTGGCAGAGAAAGTGGACCTTCACTCCTGACGCATAACCGCGCTCGATGGCATCGAAGTCCAAGAGATAGCTTCTCTCTCGTGCGGCTCCGACCTCGATCTCGCACTCGATCAGTGGTACATCGACACACTCGGCGTGTAGCTCCTTGATCCAGTTGTAGAAATTCTGGTAGACGGGCGAGTTGACCATGATCTTCTCGCCATGGTGGATGAAGAGGCGCGAGACCTCCACGATGGCAGCTCCCACGTCCACCGCTACGCGTACTCGTTCCGGCTCGAAGGGAAAGTCGAAGCGACGGGCTGAGAAGTGAGCGAGCGCCTCGCCTAACTCCGGTATCGGACCCAAGTAGCCCGTGTCAGAGCGTGTGACCAAATCGATGAGGCGCTGTTGGATCTCTGGAGCGATCTCGTAATCCATCTCTGCAACCGGCAAAGGCAGCACATCTGCGGGAAATCTTCGCCACTTCTCACTAGAGCGATCTCGCAACTCTTGAAGTGACGGGATATGGATGGGAGTCATTTCGATGAGGGTAATCCCAAGCCCGCAGCACTTCAAGGATTCAAGCGAGCCGAGCGGTGGAATTCCTCACTACAAGCGTCGTAGGGAGCGTCAACGAGTGGAACTCACTCGACGGATTCTTCAACTTCTCTGTGATCGACCAGGCGGCCATCTCACCCATCCTCGTCACTGGTTGCTCGACTGTGGTGAGATCGAAGAACTCCGCCATCTCATGCCCGTCGAAACCGACGATCGAGATGTCCTCCGGTACGCGCAAGCCATGACGTCTGATCGCACGCATCGCACCAATCGCCATCTCATCGGATTGGGCGAAGATCGCCGTCGGTCTATTGGGTCTTGCAAGTAACTCATCGATCGCACGCTCAGCACCTTGCATCGTGAACTCCCCGAAGACCTCCCGCGAGGGATCCCACGCGAGTGAACTCTCTGCTAGGACGTCTATGAAACCTTTCCTTCGATCTTGCGGCACGCTGAAGTTGAATGGATCCTTTGGGCTTCCGGAGATGATCGCCAATTCCTTATGGCCTTGATTGACGAGATGGCGGGTAGCGGTCCTCGCTGCTGCCACATCATCGATCGCAACCGAAGAGCAATTGTCATGATGCATCCCAACAAGAGCGATGGGGATGCCAAGGCTGAGCATCGATTCGAACTCCTCTTCGGTCGGAGGAAGGCTGATGACGATCAACGCATCGACTCTCCCCTTGAGAAGTTGATGTTGGAATAACCGCTCTCGCCCCTTCATCTGACTGAAGTTGTAGAGGAGAAGGTCGAGACCCGACTCCCGGAGCGCTCCTTCTACCCCATTGATCACCTGCGCGAAGTACCAACGCGAGACATAGGGTGCGACGACTCCGACGCTATTTGTTCTGCCGTAGATCCTCTTGTTCGGAGAGAGTGGGATCGGATAATCAACCCGCTCTGCTGCCTCGAGGATCCGTTTACGAGTGGGAGCGGATACATGTTGCATTCCGCGAAGCGCCCGCGAGACCGTTGCAATCGAAACCCCGGCAAGGTCAGCGACATCCTTGATGCCTGCCTTCACCTTCTCCATCGAGTCCTCATCATTATTCGCGTATTTGTCTTGCTCCTTGCTCTTGGCGCTTTTCTGAAAAACGCCGCAAGGGGGAGAAAAGTAAGGCTAGTTGCAGAAAATGACCAGCCTTCCTCTCCCCACTTTCGGAGGATCTAGGCTCGGCGCGTGGCAAGTCCCGCAAGGATCGCACGAAGCATCATTGAGATCGAGCCTCTCCTGTGATCGAACGTTCAGGGCTCTGCCCAGTAGGGAATGCCGGTAGGCGAGAGAGCAACTTCCGTTCCCTTGCGACCTCGATCATCTCGCAACAACTATCGACGAAAGCGGCAGCGACGATCATCGGCCGCGTAGAGACCCTCACCGGAGGGATTACTCCTCGCCGCGTAAACGCCGTGAGCACTGCAAAGCTTCGAAGCGCTGGCCTCTCGAACTCGAAGGCCCGGGCTATCTCTGAGCTGGCCGAGGCAGAGAAAGAGATCAAGTTCTCTCGCCTCCACTTGATCAAGGACGATGAAGAGATCTACGAGCGACTCTTACCCCTCTTTGGTATCGGCCGGTGGACGGTAGAGATGTTCTTGATCTTCCAGCTAGGTCGCCTCGACATCTGGCCGACCGGCGATCTCGGAGTCCGTCGCGGATGGGAGAAGGTCCACCGCCTTCGTAGTGAGATCTCTCCAAAAGAACTTGAAGGCAAGGGTGAGAGGTTCCGCCCTTACCGAAGCCATCTTGCCTGGTACTGCTGGCGAGCGCTGGAGTAAGGCTTTACTTCTTCGGCTGCAGGATCAAGGAGACTGAATTGATGCACCATCTCTGATCAGTAGGCACGTCATAACCTTCACCTTCGAAGACATGTCCGAGATGCGAGCCACAGGATGCACAACGAACCTCGGTCCGCACCCGTGGAAAGAGTGACCGGTCTTCAATAAGCACCACTGCATCACTTGCTTTAGGCGCATAGAAGGAAGGCCAGCCACAGCCGGAGTGGAACTTCTCATCACTTCGGAACAGCTCGGCATCACATGCCCGGCAGCGATAGATGCCCTCAGTCTCCGTATCGGTGTATTCACCAGTGAAGGCGCGCTCGGTGCCACCATGGCGCAGGACTTCGAAGGCCAATGGATCGAGTTGATTCTTTAGGATCGCATCATCGAGTTGGATCTTGAATGGTTTGCCATCAGGTCCGACTGTGGGAAGTGGCGCTTCGCTGAAACTCATGCCTTGGCTCTCTCGATGCCATCCGATGCATCCGTCAAGGGATAGGTGACACCGGTCGATGAATGACAGTCGTAGCCATTCGGATTCTTCTTGAGGTATTTCTGGTGATACTCCTCCGCGATCCAATAAGGATGGGAGCTCGCATCACTGATCTCAGTGACGATCTCGCCGATGCCTTCAGCGTTCAAAGCGCCTTGGTAGAGATCGTGAGAGCGTCGAGCCATCTCACTTTGACTGGCTGAGGTGGTAAAGATCGCGCTTCGATACTGCGTGCCGATGTCATTGCCTTGACGATTGAGAGATGTCGGATCATGCATCATCCAAAACTCAGCTAAGAGTCGCTCATAACCGACGACAGTCGGATCGAACTGCACCATCACGACCTCAGCATGACCAGTGACCCCAGTGCAGACCTGCTCGTAACTTGGGTTCTCGCGACGTCCACCCATATAACCGACTGATGTCTCAAGGACACCGGGCATCTGCCAGAAGCGTCGTTCTGCACCCCAAAAGCAACCGGTTGCGAAATATGCGATCTCTGACATAACGCGCATCTTGGCAGAGTGTGG
>Ga0209990_10002581_pt1 | contig 14051 bp, 29 predicted proteins | sample NOAtaG_6_FD_187304 | JGI IMG/M metagenome (GOLD analysis project Ga0209990, IMG submission 187304) | Freshwater lake microbial communities from Lake Erie, under a cyanobacterial bloom - NOAA_Erie_Diel5S_2200h metaG (SPAdes) (version 2) | ecosystem: Environmental > Aquatic > Freshwater > Lake ...
GTGTGGCAGAATGTCAACCGAGTAAAGGGTGGTCAAGAAATATTTTATATAAATAAAAATGTAGATCACGATGTTACCAGCATCTATCTACTCTAGTCTAACCCGTTTGTAAGGAGTCATTATGACCAGCCAAGATATTTATAACCTATTTGATTCGTACTTTGTTCAAAACAAATACACCACTATATATTTGTCTTTATGCAAGAAGGCTAAAGAGAGAGCCTTATCTAAATCTGATGCAAAGAAAATATTAGGTTATGTAGAATCACATCATATAATCCCATTTTCCATTGATAAATCACTCGATAAAATCAAAGCAAATAAAGTTCATTTGACCGCAAGAGAACATTTCTTTGCGCATAAACTATTAATAAAAATAGTAAAAGAAGAATATAAATCAAAAATGGTTTCTGCTGTTATGAAGTTCTGTCAAACTAATAATCTTCAAAAAAGAAATCTAAGATCTATAGATTATCATTATATAAAAGTTATTGCATCTGAAAATCTTTCAGGTAAGAATAATCCAATGTATGGTAGAGAAGGATCTATAAAAAATAAAATAGCTATAACAAATGGAAATGAAACTAAGTTTATTAATAAAGATGAAAATATACCTGCAGGTTGGTATCTAGGTACACATCTTAAAGGTTTTAAAACTTATACTAATGGTGAAAAAAATATCCTTATCCTATCAGATTCAGATGAAATACCAGATGGATTTAGATCCGGATCCATTTTAAAGGGTAAACCATCCTCCTTAAAAGGTAGAAAAATAGGATCATATAGTGAGGATAGGATTAATAAACAAAAAATGAGTATCCAAGGATTTAGATTTTATACAAATGGTATAGTCGATATTAAAATAACCGATAAGCAATCTATACCTGATGGCTTTAAGCCTGGAAGAACACACGGTATATTATCCGAAGATGCAAAAAAGAAATACGAAATGCTTTCCATACAATGTTTTGGATTTAATGATGAAGAAACATTTCGTATAGCTTTAGAACATTCAGTTAATATAGATAAGTTGACAGCAGTTCAGTTAAATAGAAAATATATCAAAAATAAAGATATTAATCGTAATATCCCCAGTTTAGGATTTTGGATTAATAAGTTTAATCTTGTCCCAATAAAAGGTAAACCAGGTCCTAAATCACAAAAGATTTAAACATAGATTAAATAGACGAGTTCGATCTTCAAGGCCGTGGGTGCCACCATTGATTTTTTTGGTAACAGTCACTATATCTTGAAGATCGGACCAGTGATTTAGATTATTGGTTGTCCAGAACCATCCTGCCGAATCAATTGCACCTTCTGGTGTAGTTAAATATTCTACTACTTCATCAAGTTCCATCCCTATATAAGCTGCAAAAGCTGAATAGTTTGCCTTTCCGGTCAACTGAATTGCGCCTTTCCCAGAATAGCGCCAACCATCACCAGAGCTTTCTGGTCCATTACCCATTCGATTTGCATAGACTCTATTGGCAATCCTTTCTGGATTACGAGCATAGTCATTAGGATTTACATCTCTAAAATATTTTGGAAATACTACAGCTAGTCTATCGGCTCTATAGTTTAGATTTTCCTCTACTACACTAAGACCGGCAGATTCATGCCCAATCTGTGCCAAAAACATAGCAACTCTTTCTGGTGTATTGATCTCATATTTTTCACAAATATTAATAAGTGGATCTACATAGCGCTCTAGAACATCAACTTTGGTTCTAGGAAATAGTTGCTGAAGTAACTCTAATGTAATCATGGAAATCTCCTGGTGAAAAAATAAAGGGGCAACAAGTGCCCCAATATTTAGGATAGGTGTGGAGTTTGCTTTGATTCAATCTCACGTCTAAGAATCTTTGCCTCTCTACGAGTATTTTCATCTTGTTCGTTGATTGATTTTACAAAAATATTAACGTATTCAAATAGTTTAAAAATCATTTTAGTATCCCTTATCGGCTTTTCTATATGCTCGGATAGCATAATATTCAATATCGGATCTGGATAAACCAACATCCATCAGTTGATAGTCCGATAGTCTTTCCAGGTCATTTTTTACAGTAAAGTATGCATTAATAGCAAGGAGTCGCCTTTTCAGGCGACCCCAAAAGTTTTTAATCATGATTGTTCTTCTTTTTATTTCTTTTCTTTTACTTCAATCTTCTTCACATTTGGTTGTGGGATCATATGATCCAAGAAAATCTTTAGCATCCCGTTTACAAGTTCAGCATTCTGAATCTCTACATGGTCAGCAACCGTAAAGGCTCGTGTGAAGTTTCTACCTGCAATGCCCTGATACAGGTACTCGGTCTTCTCAGACTTTTCCTCCGTATTTACTGCAGTATTTCCCTTAATCAGTAGCTTATTATCCTCAAGTGTGATTTCGATATCTTGTTTTGAGAATCCAGCAACTGCCATTTCGATAACATATTTGTTATCATCTACCTTTTTAAGATTATATGGTGGGAAGTTGGACATAGCGGTATTGGCAATAAAAGCCGCACCTTCAGCCATCTTTTTAAAGATCTGGTCCGCACCTACAAAATAGCGGTCCATATTTGAAGTATCAAAGTTATAAGTTTTCCAATGAGTCATAGTACCTCCTGAATAGCAAGGTTAAAAATAAATCGGATCCCATTAGGCAATCCGAGTTTATTTATATACTATATATGTCACTTAGTCAATCAAAAACTGCAACTCAGTGGTACTTATTTTGCTCTTTTTCTTCTGTAGTGACATAAACACTATTTTCTTCTGGATCAAAAATATATACTGGTGTTAATCCAGCTTCCTTATATTGTTCACCTATGGTCAATAAATAGGCATAAGAAGATCCATATTTACAGTTTTCTGATGCCATTTTGACAAACTCTTCTTCTAAGATATACATTGTAATCCCCCTTCAAAAGATAGGAAAGAAAAGATGTTTGGATTATTTGGTGGTAGTAAAATATTAATCTATGTATTTATAGCTACTGCAGTTATCGGTTCTATCGGCACAACCTATTATGTATGGAAAAGATCTATACAAAGAGAAGCTTTGATGGAATATAATCAAAAGCAACTTGAACAGAACCTGAAAGATAAAGAGGAATATATCAGAGTTCAAGCTGAAATAGCAGAGAAACATGAAGCTGAAAAGAAAAAACTAGCCGAAGAGAATGAAAAGCTTAATGCTGAAATAAGCAAAATCAATGATTATCTAGACTCAGTTGAGGCAAAGAAAGCCGATAGACCATCCTCAGTTGTTCTAAGACGAACCATAGAGAATCTAAGAGGTGCAAGATGAAATATTTATTCATAGCTCCAATAGCTCTTTTAGCTGCTTGTGCAAGTCCACCTCCACCACAAGTAGTGACTAAGAAGGTCCATACGGTTGTAGTGCCTGATCAGTCTATGTACTATTGCCCAACAGTCGATAAGTTTCCAGAAGCCGATAAACTGACTGATATTCAAGTGGCTAGACTTATTACACAACTACATTCTAATAATATAACATGTAGAAATAGCATTAACTCAATCAAAAGATTCCTTGAAGATTCCAAAAAAGAATACGAAAAAGGCGCCGACACCGAGAGTAGTATCTCCCGATATCAGCGCCTTGCTAGACGTTAAGGATTTAAGCCGCAGTAGCCTCAGTATTCTTCCAAGAGGCTACAGTGACCCATCTCCAGTTCTGGTAATATCCCATGATCCAACGAGAAGTGGTAGTGTCATAACGAGTAATCATCTTAAAGTTATTCATTAGTTTACCTCCTCAATAATCGGCTTACCGATAAGATTTACATTAGTCAGACCACGTAGAAACATTCGAGCAGCATCGAAGGAATTGAACCTAACCGACTTCTCTACAGCATAACCATAATCTGGCGATGCACGATCGTTGACTTTGTGAGTAAAAGTCACCACGAAGTGGTTGGTCTTGGTAGCCATAGAAGTATCTCCTTTTTTATCCCATAGATATTATAACATAAACTGACTAAAAGTCAATAGGTATTTATCTAGTTTCCTTCATTTCCTTTAAGATAAGATCAAAAGGTACTGGAGTATAGTCGATAACTTCAACTGATACATTCTTATAAAGTGAATCTGTCAAAGAGTTAGAGTGCACATGACCATGGATATTACCATAAGCCCATCTAGGTAACATAAGAGGATGAACAGGAATATGAGTCAGAACAAAAGAATCAAGCTTGACTGAACCATGAACACGCTTGAAATGCTTTAGAAAATCTGTAGTGTCAAAAATATCATGATTACCAAGCACTAGTTCCTTACGTCCATTTAGTCTATCAACAATACTTAGATAACGACGATTCATTACTACATCACCAAGATGATAAACCTTATCGTTGGTTCCAACAGTACGATTCCAACGCTCGATCATGTCCTCATTCATAACATCAACATCAGTCCAATGAGGTCGAACTCGAGTACCGTCATCATTTACAAAGTTGAGAATATTAGCATGCCCGAAGTGAGTATCGCTAATAAGAAAAGTAGTGCTCACGGTCTACGGCTCCTAGAACCCATTGTTTTAATATCCATGCCATCAGTCACGTAAACAAGACCACCTTTATTATAAGCCATCTCGGTACGCTTAGCCTTTTCAAGAATCTTACGCTGAACAGCCTCTGATTCCTTGTATAGATTAGCCATGATGGACTTGTTACGCCCACCATCAACAATAGTATTAGAAAGTTGCACCTTCTCGGTCTTATAAGAAGGTAGTGCAGTCTTAGCCTTTGGCTTGTGCTTCAGTTGATCTGGATGCACACCATTCTTCTTGAGCCAAGCCTCGTGTTCTGCTTTTGCTTGAAGTTGTTTAGCAGAAGGTTTAGACTTGGTTGAACCAATATTATTGATGAACGGCTTCAAGAGCTGCATATGTAAGTTCCACTACGTGTTGAGTGTCTTTAGAAAAAGTTTTCTTACTGTTAATCCTAAAAGTGTATCTTACTTTGTCAGCAACAAGATTATGAGCATAACCCCACGGATCATGTTTAAGTGTGAAATGTACTAGTTTCATTTAAAGTCCATATTGTAAGATGTCTAGGATCAAAAAGTACAGAGTTAACTTGATTAAAACTCATAGTTTCTTTTAAAATATTATTAGTTACATTTTTACGTACTAAAATATATGAATCATCCCATGCAGGATCTACTAGATTATGTCTAACCATATTAATGACTTAGCGCCAATGCCTATAATAGTGTGGACGATGGTAGTATGGGCGAGGCACATACACGGGGCGTGGAATATAGACCGGTGGTGCATATACAACCGGAGGTGGCACATAGATCTGTGCCGACGGATAATATCCTGGTGTGTCATAAGTTGTGACCGCACAAGCAGGAAGCAGGCAGACTGAGCCGAGAACGATGAGCTTCTTGAGCATGGTAGTATCCTCTATGAGTTGGTATTATAGTATATATACCAAGCTGGGATTAAAGTCAACCGTTTTGTGAGGACTTTTCCTGGATCGCCTCATTGATCTGGCGCCAGTACTTGGTAATCCTCATCTCACCCATCTCGTTATACTTGAGCCACCGGTCAATCATCCAATCCTCAAGCTTCTTATTCTTGATGTAGTACTTAGCAGTGATGCAACCGGACTTAGAGTCACCCTTAGTGAACCCAACGTTATTGGTATTCACCGCATTATTCTGCTCCTGTTCCACCGCAGTCTGGCGCTTGAAGAGAACCACAAGTGCACGACCGACAATGGCGCCAAGACGCTCGGAGGAGTAGTTATTTTGACGGATGTAAGAGTCGAAGTCACGGCGGGAGTTGAACTGCATGGCACCTTCCTTACCTTATAAGTCTCTTATAACCCAAACTGGGATTAAAGTCAACCCTCAATCATCGAGATCAAGATCTTCTCCTACCACCGCAGCGGCAAGCTCTCCAGCTCGCACGACACGAACCGAAAAGTATCCACCATGAACCAAACCACGAGCGGCATAGTCACGAGCAAGAGCCACAGCCCCAGCACGATCAACAGCCACACCGACCAGGTCACGTTCGTACGAATCACCGCAGTCAACCACAAACAGATCCATCAGTCTCTTTTCCTTACCTTATAAGTCTCTTATAACCCAAGCTGGGATTAAAGTCAACCCCTTTTAGGGTCGGTTTGCCATATAAGCCAGTTCGGCCTCAGCCGCCTCGAGCGCCATGGCGACGTTCCGCTCATGACAGAAGTCATCAAAGCGAGTCAGCTGCGCCAGAGCGGCGGCAAAGACCCGTTCCGCCTTCTGGGCGGCGGCAAAACGCTCCGGCACCGGGAGCATCTTCACGAACCGGATCATGGTCGGGGTAGCTTTCATCTTCAGTCCCTCATTCATCATAGTACTCTTATAACCGAAGCTGGGATTAAAGTCAACCCACGATCGCCACACCACGGAAGTGAAGTCCAGCCAGGGCGGCATCCTCGCCGACGGCGACCGGGATAAACCGACCCGCAGGAGAGACCGCCACAAAGCACTGGATGCCCAGGCTGGTGACTTCCTTCTGGAGCTTCCGCAGAGCAGCGGCATAGGTGGCGTAACCCTTTATGCCCTCGAAGGTGTTCAGATTGGTCATGTTTACCTCATTCATCATAGTCTCTTTATACCATCAGGCGCTTTAAAAGTCAACCCTAACAAAATCAATCACTTAGCCCTGGATTGGACCTAACCCATTGATAAGATTCAAAAATATTTTTTTCAAAAAAGTTGAGGTTTTTTCGGTCGGTCGATCCTCGAGGTGGTGCTAAGTGGTAAAATGTAATCTTTTCAATGACTTAGCATCTTACCAAAACCTAATCTTTTCAATACGTTAGGTGCTCACGACGTTTCTCGGCGACCTAAGCCACTCCAGTCATAGGATAACCCATCAAGCCTACCTTAGCACGATCTCAGACGTATTCCTACCTAACCAATTGAAAAGATTAGGCCCAAACTTTTTTGAAAAAAGTTGAGATTTTTTTGGTAATCATCTCAAGGGTTTAGGCCTAACCTATTGATTTCCTTACGATTGACTTTTAAAGCAGGTAGGGATATAAAGACACTATGATGAATGAGGGTCACACGATGAACGTCTACCAGGTTGAACTTGCGATTCATTTTAACAACCTCTGGTCGATCATGCTGATGGAGGTCAACGCTATCCGAGAGGACTACGCCATCCTGCAGGCTCTTGGCGATGCTCGGGGAATGCTGTTTCCTGCTGTTGATCTGTCGGTCAATGGCTGCACTTATCTTTATCCTGTAGAAGGTTAAGATAGGGGTTGACTTTTTTTCCTGAGTGTGTATAATGGTTAGTGACCAAATAAGGATGGTATAAGGTAATGAGCGATAATAGGATTGAACGTCTGAAGACTCTAATCTCTTTGTTGGATGAAGCAGATTTTCTGCAACAGGAGCTGATTGGAGAGTCACATTCTACTGACTGCAGTCACTTTCATTATCAACTCAGTGAAATGTCTGATTTTCTAGATGATATCGTAAATGAACTGGAGTACATCAACTCAAATGACTAGGCAAGGTGACACTAATGCCCGCTGGTTCTTGCTCCATATCCTGGTTGCAGGTGTTGGTGCGGTTGCAATGGTTCTGATCGGAGGCATCTGATATGGCTAAGAAGACTTTCTCTGTTGACGAGTTCAAAGAGTTGGTGAATAACACTCTGGCAACTTGTTGGGATACTAATCCAAAGTACCGAGAAGGTATTATTTCTAGTCTAGAGCATGTTCTTCATGCTACCGGTAACTATAAGGGATTCCGATATCTGACTAAGGATGAAGTTCCTGAGGGTCAACTTCCTGGGATCAATACTCCTAGTGAGGAACTTTCTTTTGAAGATCGGTTTAAGAACACTGACTACACAAGACGGTGTTATTCATGAATCAAGTCATGAATCAAGTCAGGAATCAAGTCAGGATTCAAGTCAGGAATCAAATCTGGAATCAAGTCAGGGATCAAGTCGTGGATCAAGTCTTGGATCAAGTCACGGTTCAAGTCTGGGATCAAGTCCACCACGAAAAAATGGTTGACAGCTTAACCTGACCGTGGTATAACTCACTCATACAAACAAGGATACCAAAACGTGAACACCAACTACGAGTTTCAGATTCAGTGGGATTCCGGTAACTGGGATACCGTCCTGTATTCTGACAACTGCTCTGACATGGAGATTAAGATGAATCTGAACTCCATCAAGAACCGGTTCGACGGTAGGCGCACTCGGTGCATTACCGAAGATGGTCGACTGGTTGATATGATCTAAGAACCTACAAAAAAGTTTGACTAAAGCCTAAAAAAACGGTTGACAGATAAAAAACTTCGGTATATACTAACCAAACAATGAAGAGGATGATAAATATGACCACTGAATCTCGGACTTCTAAGCTCTATCGCTCTCTTATCCTGAAGCGTGAGCGACTTACTGCTCGCCAGATTGCTTCTCGATATCGTGTTGCTAATCCTTATGATCTTGTCTATCGACTTCGCAATGAGGGTCATGAGATCTACTCGGATAAGATTGTGAATAGTCATGGTAAGGTAGTGACTCAATATACTAGCTACTAATAGCCTATCGGTTGGGAGTTTCTTAGCTCCCAACCACCTTGTTCTTTGATAAATAAATATGATAGAATATGGACCCCTAGCTCAGAGGCAGAGCAAGGAGCTCTTAACTCCTAGGTCGAGATTTCGAAATTCTCGGGGTCCTCCATTCTTAAATCTATCTTATAAATAAAAACTCTAAGGATAGGTTTCAGAATAGAGAAATATTCCTCGTGATCCGAGCAAGCGAACGGACTGGTCTGTTAAACCAAGTTTGCCAGGGGCGGTACCTGGACGAGGAGCCAAGTTACTATGGCGTTAGCGAGAAGAGAATGACGATTCTCTAGGGATCGACGGATCCGACGCTGATGGTCGAAGCCTTCCACTGTTGTGGAGACAAAGGGTTCAAATCCCTTCTAACGCCACTAATTGAGTTACCGGTTTCGGTAAGTCCGACTACGTCAGATGGATCTAAGGCACGATTTAGTTGCGTACGCTGGATTCTATAAAACTGATGGTGTAGTAAAACCGAGCTAATATTGCTCCCTTAACCCAACAGGAAGAGGTGAGGCACTTAAAATGCCTTCAGTATCAGTTCGAATCTGATAGGGAGTACCATTTTGGATCACATGCACTCACTGGTGTGTGCGACGAGCTTTTAACTCGTGACTCTGCTGGGTTCGATTCCCAGGTGATCCTCCACTATTACTGTCCTGTAGCTCAATTGGGAGAGCATTTGCTTGATAAGCGAAAGGTAGTTGGATCGAAACCAACCAGGACAACCATTTCAGTTTCCGTGCTTAGTAGATTCTAATATTCTAGAAACTGTTAGAATGAAAAGCATTGGAGGAGAGCCTGCCGGATGGGCTATGTAAAATACACCGGAGATATTCTGAGTTTGCGGTAGTCTTCTAACTGGTCTAGGAACCCTGACTTTCAATCAGGCCAATGCGGGTTCGACTCCCGTCTACCGCACCAAGCTTGCCTGTATAGCACAACGGCAGTGCAACGGTTTTGTAAACCGTAGGCTGGGAGTTCAAATCTCTCTGCAGGCACCAAACTATCCATTGACTTTCCACAAGTGTATGATATATACATAATGACTATGGTCCTGTAGCTCAATTGGTAGAGCGGTGAGCCTATACCTCACGTATACACTAGATTGGTGTGCGGTTGTCAGTTCGAGTCTGACCGGGACTACCAAAATTTTGATCTAGCTCAGATTAGGAATTACCTGGTCTGCGATGATGCTAGACGGATAGATCAATACGTGAGGTCTATCAACCATTTGCTCTCGTAGCTCAATTGAATAGAGCCACGGATTTCTACTCCGTTGGTTGGGGGTTTGAATCCCTCCGAGAGCTCCACTTTCAAGTACTAGTCAGAGTAAATAGGGTACCTGACTTCAAGATGACTGCTGGTATAACCGTTAAATCCCACCTATGGGTAGCAGGGCTCTGGTACTTGATTATTATTTCTTATGAAAGGAATCTAGATTATGTCCTTCAACGTTCACGATCACTACAAGGATCTGAGTGTAGAAGACTTGAAGTTAATCTCTAATGCTACTCGACTGCCCTATGCAGTTTGTCTGCTTAATCTTGAATACGATCTAAACATTGGTAACTGTATTCGGTCTGCTCATATCTTTGGTGCTGAACGAGTCTTTATCTTTGGTCGCCGTCGATATGATCTACGCTCTACAGTCGGTGCACATCACTATATTGATATTGTTAAGTATCATTTTGATGAACTCACTGATGATGAAGTAATTTGCACTCAGTTTGAAAACATGGTTTCAGAATATAGTCTTTATCCACTTCTTATTGATAAGACAATCAATTCAAGAGATATTTCTGATTCCTATGTTTATACTAAGCCTTATGCTAAAACACCGTGCCTAGTTTTTGGAAATGAAAATTCTGGTATTCCGACTTGTCTAACGGATAAATATCTATGCTTTCATATTCCACAACGTGGTGTAATTCGTTCACTTAATGTTGCTTCTGCCGCTGCGGTTGCAATGTATGAGTTCTCTAAATATCTATAAGAATAAGCGGAATTGGCGTAAAGGTAACGTACTTGGTTTCCACCCAAGGGTTGCAAGTTCGAGTCTTGTATTCCGCACCATAAATAGGTACATCGTGAGGCGCTAGTTATCGGGCATATTTGAACAAACGATAACCCATCGCATAATATCAGCTGTAAAAGTGGTGAGCGATGTACTTTAAGAGACCCGATCTTCTGTCGGTATAGCAATTGGTGGCTTGGCTTGATCAGTCAAGATATTGTGGGCTAACCACCTACAGCCGAGTGTATTGATTTTAGATCGGTAATCATTGATTCTTACGCTCGCATCATGGGTTAGCTACCGAATTTGCCTTGTGTCCGGATTAAATCCGAGTTGATCTCGAGCCTCCTCTCGGGTCGAGGACATAGTAAACGTAAGAGTCATACAGTAGCAGGGTAGAGGAGCTCGGTCGTCCTCGCCTGGTTCATACCCAGGAAATCGTGGGTTCAAATCCCGCCTCTGCAACCACTTTGCTTTTGGATCAAGTGGTCTCGGTCGTCTCATAAGCGACTAGATCGTGGAGCGTTACCACGCAAAAGCACCATTATCACTATTGAAGGATATATTATGCTAGAGACTTGTTGTGAACTTATGGTTGAAGCCTATGAAAAGGGACTAATGACTTCCAGAGATGGAAATGTATCAGTGCGATATAAAGGTCAAGACTTCTTTTATCTTTCACCGACTGATATACGAAAGCAGACTCTAAGACCAGATCAGTTTAAGAAACTAGATACTTCACTAAAAGAAGATAGGTCTCCTATTGTTCTTCCATATACCCCAATCTCACAAGGTCTAAAGCCATCTGGTGAGTTTCCATTACACTACATGCTTCAAAAGACAATCCCTGCTGATTGGGATACTCGAGTTGTAATGCATGTACATTCGACTTATACAGTTGCAGCAATGCATGCTGGTCTTAAGCTTCATAAGCTCAAGGATCATTTTCCAGAGATTGCTAGATATACACGAGTTGCTAAAAGTACCGATGATGTACCACCAATCTCTTGGGATCTAGCACATGCTTGTATGGAAAATCTAAAGCTTAATGAAAAGACTGGTGAAACAGAGTTTGATATTGTAGGTATTAAAGGTCATGGTGTAGTTGCTGTGGATAAGACTCCATGGCGTGCCTATGAGCAAATAGAGAGGCTAGAACATATTTGCAAGATTGTTCTGATTTCTGGTAAAGGAATCTGATTGACAAGATAAATACTCTATGATATTATACAAATAATGGGTTGGCTGCTCCGACGGTGGTGGGGCGGCGGTCTGTAAAACCGTTACATTAGAAACGTTGTAGGTTCGAATCCTACCCAACCCACCAACTATTTTTTAACATAAAGGACTATGAAATGAAGACACTAGTTATGGCTACCCTTGCTCTTGTTGGTATGACTGCAGTTGCTTCTGCACAAACCAAGCCTGTAGTAAGTACTAATGTTGATAATGCCGCTTTTTATACCGGTGCATTTGTGGGTGGTGCCATTCACAATAGTGATCGAATCACTGCAGGTGTAAATGCTGGTTATCAGTTTAATCGATTCCTTCGTACTGAGGCAGTTTTCGACCATGGTTGGAAGTCTAATGCAGGTGCAGGTTCTCGTGCAACTCTAAATGCTATTGGTCAATACCGTATCCCTGGCACAACTGTTACACCATATGTACTAGCTGGTGCTGGTTATGCTTTTGATTCTCTGGGTTCAGTCAAGCGTGGTGTTGCAGTTCCTGTTTATGTACTAGGTGCCGGTACTCGAGTTGCAGTTTCTGAACGTGTTGATCTAGATCTACGGTACCGTAATGTTCGAGCATTCAATGAAACTAATGCCCGAGTACGTGATGGTCACCTATTTACTGTAGGTGCGGCTTATAAGTTCTAAAAAGTTGATGGTGAGTAGAGTCAGCAAGTGTGGACGGTGGTCTGTGAAACCATCTAGACGGGAGCGTTACCCGTTACTCACCCCAACCTAACTAATACGGAAGATGCCGGGGTTGGCTCCCCAATCTGCCTTGAAAGCAGCGGTGACCGCAAGGTCAATGGTTCGATGCCTTCATCTTCCGCCACTGAATTTACCATGCACGATATAGAACAACATATAGATACTAAAGAATTTAATAAGTCATTCTGGGAATGGTTTGATGATCTTCCTGAAAGTAAAAGAAGAATGTTTAACTATTATCGAAGTGACATGGCTAAAATAAACTTTTATTATACTGAATGGTATAAACGACTCCATGGCTCGAGCGGTTAGGCACGGGACTGCAAATCTCGAAAAGTTCGGTTCAAATCCGAATGGAGTCTCCAATAAGAAAAAATAACATGAATTATATTTTAGCTTTTCTATTACCTATATTTGCTGTTACAATTTCTGTTATAGCTTTACTATTAGCTATTACTTTTACGGCTTCAGCTAATCCATATCAGTACAGAGTTACTCGAGTACTTGATGGAGATACTATTGAGTTTGATGCTCCATTTCTACCTGTAGAACTAAAACAAGTCCTAAAGCTTAGGATTATTGAAGTTGATACACCCGAAAAGGGAAGTCTAGCTAAATGTCAAGCAGAAGCAGATAAAGCTCTTAGAGCTACAGACTTTACTAAGAGAATGGTCGGCACTGCTACTAGACATGAAGTCGTCCTTGTAGGATGGGACAAATATGGCGGTAGAGTTCTAGGTGATCTTCTTCTAGATGGCAAGAGTCTTAAAAGAATGCTAATAGAAACTGGTCATGCTAGACCATATGATGGCGGTAAAAAAGCTAGCTGGTGTAACTAATATCATTTTTTTGGTTGACAAAGTCTTCCGATAGTGGTATAAATATATCTCTACGGAAAACTTTTTAGTTAAAGAGGTAAATATGTCCGAGAGTTATTCTATTCAAATGCTAAAATGTTCTGCATTTGAACACGAACTTCGAAATGTACTAGATATTATGCCTCTAGATCAACAAGATGAAGAAGTAGTAGCTGTAAAGAACTATTTGACTAAACGAATGCTTGAACTTAAGAACTAAATATTAACCGGGTGTAGCTCAGTTGGAAGAGTGCCTGTTTTGGAGACAGGAAGTCGCTGGGTCGGGACCAGCCACCCGGACCATTTTAATGCCTGAGTAGCTCAGAGGTAGTAGCGCCTGCTTTACACGCAGATTGTCGGCGGTTCAATCCCGTCCTCAGGTACCATAAATAATGCCGCCTTGGTGAAGCTGGTGCTCACGTGCCTCTGAAGAAGGTGAGAACTCTGTTCGATTCAGAGAGGCGGCACCATACTAATATAGCCTCTTAGCATAATGGTAGTGCAACAGACTTTGAATCTGTCAGGTCCAAGTTCGAGTCTTGGAGAGGCTGCCACAGTTTTTGCGGGTATAGCTCAAAGGTAGAGTACTTCGTTGCCAACGAAGAAGTTATCGGTTCGAATCCGATTATCCGT
>Ga0209990_10002583_pt1 | contig 14045 bp, 18 predicted proteins | sample NOAtaG_6_FD_187304 | JGI IMG/M metagenome (GOLD analysis project Ga0209990, IMG submission 187304) | Freshwater lake microbial communities from Lake Erie, under a cyanobacterial bloom - NOAA_Erie_Diel5S_2200h metaG (SPAdes) (version 2) | ecosystem: Environmental > Aquatic > Freshwater > Lake ...
TTAGCGTTGGCTAAACGTTTGGGCGATGGTATGGAGCGTCAAGACGCTTACCGTTCTGGTCAGTTCCGTCAGAAGGTAACTTGATATGTCGATTATCCAGACCCAAACCACATCGTTTAAGGCAGAGCTTTATCAAGGCATACATGACTTGACGACTGATGTGATTAAGATCGCCCTGTACACGGCTAACGCCAATCTGAACGAAGACACGACTGTGTACAGTTCAACTGATGAAGTGGCGGCTACTGGTACGTATTCGCTTGGCGGGGCACAGTTGACCCCCATCACAATCGGCACGTCTGGATACACAGCTTTTGTAGGCTTCCCAAACATCTCTTGGACAGGCGCAATTACCGCAAGATGTGCGTTGATTTACAACTCTACCCAAGGTAACAAGTCTGTTGCTGTTCTGGACTTCGGTTCTGACAAGACATCCGTTGGTACATTTACAATCACCATGCCCGCAAACACCGCTACGGCGGCTCTTATTCGTTCTTCTAACTAGGAGTCATCATGACTATTGAGAAAACCAAAGCCACAGACGTTGTTTCTAGTGGCCTGACTTGTAATACCAAAGCCGGTGAAGCCGCACAAGCTTCTGGCAAATACTACGTTGAGTGCCATGATAAAGATGGTAACTTGAAGTGGACTGCTGAGTCTAAGAACTTGGTGGTTAACGCTGGTTTGGCTTACATGGCGGGTACTGCTTTGACTTCTGTTGCGCAGATTACTACTTGGTACTTGGGTTTGTACGGCGCAGCAGCTTCTAATACCCCTGCGGCTGGCGACACAATGGCTTCCCATGCTGGCTGGACAGAAATTGTTCCTTACAGCAATGCGAACCGTGTGACTGCTACTTTTGTAACAGCTACAACGGCTAACCCCTCAGTTGTGACTAACTCTGCTTCACCAGCTGTGTATAACATCAATGCAACAGCAACTGTGGGCGGCGCGTTTTTGACAAGCGACAATACTAAGAGTGGCACAACAGGCACATTGTTCTCCGCTGCTGACTTTGGTTCACCCGGCGATCGTTCTGTGGTTGACGGCGATACATTGTCTGTGACATACACATTCAGCTTGGCAGCTTAATATGGCCGGGTGGGGTGACGGCTACTGGGGCGAACAAGGGTGGGGCGGTTTTACCGCCTTCACTAGCTCCGTAGACGAAACCTCCACTGGAACAGACGCAGTTGTTTCTACGCTTAGCGTAGCCCCCACTGTCAGTGAGACAGGTACAGGCACGGACGCACTTGCAACGAGTAAACTGTATACCTCTGATGTAACCGAAGCTGCAACAGGCACAGAAGTTGTACTCGGTTCACCTATTTATGACGCAGGGGTAGTCGAGGCAAGTAGTGTTTCAGACGTTGTTGTCTCTGCTATATCTGTGGGCGCGGCGATTACTGAAACCGCTACAGGGGCAGATTCATTTGCTGGTGGGGAAGTTTACGATGCGTCAGTGGCCGGTACGGGCTGGGGCGAAAGCGCATGGGGATATAACTCTTGGGGCGGTATTGGTGAAATAGCAGTTGCTACAGACGCCATAACGTCTACGCTGACAATCAACGTAAGCTTATCTGAAACAGCTACGGGCACAGACGCGGTTTCAGCAGGGTCAGCGTTTGCGGCACAGGTTACTGAGGCGGCTACAGGTAGCGATGCAATTACATCTACACCGAACTATGCTACAACGGTAACTGAGGCGGCTACAGGATCAGATGCAGTGTCTAGTTTGCCTGTTTACGCGGCAAACGTCAGCGAAACGGCAACGGGTACTGATAGTTTAACAACAAGTTTTGTGTTCTTTGGGGCTGTGCAGGAAACCGCGACAGGTTCCGACGCAATCAGTGCAGCGCTTTTGTTAGACGCATCAGTTACAGAGAGCGCAACGGGATCAGACGCGATTACAGCGGCGCAGGGTTTTGTATCGACAGTAGCAGAAACTGCGGTAAGCGCAGACACTTTAGCGGCAGCGGCGGCTTTTGTGGCATCAATTACAGAATTGGCAACGGGAACTGACACAGTTAACGGACGGCCTTTCTGGGAAGTAATTGATGACACACAGACCGCAAACTGGCAAAATATCAGTAATACGCAAACAGCAGCTTGGACTGATGTTGCGACGACATAGGAGTATTTAACATGGCAGCAGAAACAGCACTCTTAGACTTAGTTACCCCCACGCAGGGTACGCTAACAGGTTCGTGGGGCAACACGGTCAACAACGGTATTACCGAATACGTGGACATTGCGATTGCAGGTACGTTGACACTGACAGGTGACGGTGCAGTTGATTTAGTAAACTCTACTGGTAATGCGTCAGCTACAAACATTACAGCCGGTTCCACTCTAGCAGGCGCGGGTACAGCTACTGCCCAGTTTGCGGTAGTTAAGATTTCCGGCACAACTACGACCAAGACAATCACAGGCCCTAGTACAAGTAAGACATATATTGTCGACAACACAGGCTCATTCACAGTAACGTTCAAAGCTTCCGGTCAAACAGGTGTGTCTGTTGTTGCTGGCGAAAAGTGCACGGTTTATTACAACGGCACTGACTACGTCAAAGTTGCGTCAAGCACGGCTGACGGCGTATCTACAATTAGTTTCGGCTCCACAGGTCTGACACCTTCCACCGCTACATCTGGCGCAGTCTCTGTTGCTGGTACATTGGCTGTGGCTAACGGCGGTACAGGCCTGACCGCTGGTACGTCTGGTGGTATTTTGGCTTACACAGCTACGGGCACTTTGGCTTCATCCGGTGCTTTGGCGGCAAACAACGTGGTGGTTGGTGGCGGCGCAGGTGTTGCCCCTTCTTCTACAAACTTGCTGGCTATCTCTGCGGCTGTTACAACCGGCAACTACATCAAAGCGATTGGCTACGCCGACACAGTCACTGCTCTTGGTAACACCGGTACAGCAATCAACCTTGATGTGACAAGCGGTAACGTGTTTTCCGCAACGCTAAACGGCAATGCCACAATTACTTTGCGGTATCCAGTATCATCTGGCGCGTCTTCGTTTACACTGATATTGTCAAATGATGCAACACCCGGTAGAACAGTAGCTTTTGCTGGTTCAGGCGCAACATTCAAGTACCCCGGCGGAATAGCATCGCTTTCACGGACAACAACTGCAAATGCAATTGACATTTGGTTCTTTTTTACCCCCGATGGTGGAACTACTTACTATGGTTCCATCCCTATGAAAAATCTGACTACTTAATAGGAGCACTAAAATGGCTTTAACCGCAGAACAACAATCTGATATTGAATATCAAAACGCAATGGAAGCTGCTCGTCACGCTAATCAAATGGCGTTGCAAGCTAAACAAGCAAAACTGGAAGCAGTTCGCTTGGCTAAAGAAGTATTGATTGAAAACGCACGCAGCAAGGCTGTGGATTCCCGTGATGTAGCTGCGGCTGACATTACTGCTTTTGCCCAAACATTGGTTGCTTACATTGATGCCTGATGGACAGGTACGACTACTTCCCTAGTAGCGTTTACCGCGAAGAGTATCCTGACTGGGTTGGATACACTCGTCAGGTTGTTCAGAAGTACTACGATCAAGCAGCCTCCAGCGACACGATGGATCAAACGGCGCACATGGCCAATGATCCAGATTTAAAATTTCTGGTGGACTATTTGGTGTTGGCGTCGGACACCATCTTGCGTGAGCAAGGCTATGACATGGACAAGTACGAACTGTACGTGTCTGGGTTGTGGGGGCAAGACGTTAAGTGCAATGGCGGAACAAACGTTCACGTACATAAACACAGTCAAATTTGTGGGTGGTTATTTTTAGAGACGCCAGAAGGCGGTGCGTACCCCGTGTACCACGAGCCGCGTATGAACAAACAAATGGTTGAGTTGGACTACGTACAAGGGACGGAACTTACCAACGCTTCGTCTTCTGTGCATTTTAACAACATCAAACCCGGCACAATTTTGATGGCAAACTCTTGGATGCAGCACCAATTAGTACAAAATAATGCGCAAGCTCTAACAAAGTCTGTTCATTTTATTGTTTCACACAAGGATAAAATATGCAGCACCTGCTGACACCACACACCTTACCCGTTGAGCCTTGGGTTTGGTGGGAAGGCGCTTTTACAGACCAAGAGCTTGATTGGCTTCAAAACAAAGCAAAACACGCCGAACAAAATGCGCAAGTTGGTGGGGCTGGAAATGGCACGGTCAATGCAAGTTTACGTCGATCTCAGGTGTCGTGGTTGACTAACACGGGCGATACAAAATGGGTTTTTGAAAAACTTGCCGATGTTGTTTCTAAAATGAATGCGCAGCATTTTCGTTTTGATTTGACAGGTTTTGGAGAAGCATTACAGCTTACAAACTACGACCAAGCCGAAAATGGTATGTATGGTTGGCATCAAGATTACGGCGGTGGAGTAAGCCGCAAACTGTCAATGGCTATGCAACTAACAGACCCTTCCGAATATGAAGGCGGCAACCTACAGGTCATGACAAGTAGCAATCCACAAAATGTTCGTAAACAGCGTGGGCTGATTGCAATTTTTCCTTCGTATATTTTGCATCAAGTCACCCCTGTAACGCAGGGTAGTCGTCAATCTTTAGTAGCATGGGTATCGGGGCCAGCATTCAGATGAACAAAGAATACATTGAACATATTGCGCTATACAAAGACGTGTGCCCTGAAGGGTATTGTCAGCATCTTATTTCTGAGTTTAATCGCTTAGAAGGTAACGGCGCAGGCTCAAACCGACAACGTTCAGAAAACGCATTAAAGCATGTAAAAAATGACCATCAAATAGGTATTGAGTTAAAAAACCACACCCTGATTGATTTTGAGGGTCGTAATGCTGGTGATTTATTTTTTGAAGGTTTGCAACGTTGTTACGACGACTACACAGAAAAATATTCTACTTTGCGCAATAGCGGAAACATTAGGGCGACTGTAATGAAAATGCAGCGCACTGGCCCCGGTGGTGGGTATCATGTTTGGCACGAGGAACAAGGCCCCGGAGATCATGCAAAACGCGCCGTTGTTTATATGCTGTATTTAAACAGCTTGGCCCCAGAAGACGGCGCAGAAACAGAATTTCTGTACCAAAAGAAACGTTTCAACCCAACTGAAAACATGATGGTTATTTGGCCCGCTGCTTACACGCACGTTCACCGGGGTAATCCGGTGCTAGGCGAGACGCATAAATATATCGTTACAGGGTGGTTTTATTATGACTGAATTTCAAACAAACAGTTATGTGTTGGTTAAAGGTTTTTATAAGCCCGAAGAACTTGACACTATTTCCCGCTATTTGGAAAACGCCCTGAAGCGTTACCCCGAAAATAACCAAAGCGGAGAGGAAAGCGATAGCAGTCAATTTTCTTGGTACGCAGACCCATTAGTCGAGGTAATACTTAAAAATGCAGTGCCTGATGTAGAAGCCGCTACTGGATTGCAATTGGATCCAACGTATTCGTTCACTCGCGTATATCAAAAAGGCGATGAACTACGCCCCCATGTGGATAGACCTGCGTGCGAAATTTCTGTAACATCACACATTGCAACAGTTGGCAAACCGTGGCCTATCTACATGAAAGCCCCGGGGAAAGAACCAACTGTGCATTACCTTGAACCCGGCGATGCTTGTATTTACCGAGGCTGTGAAGTTACGCATTGGCGTGATAAAGCGGTAGACACAGACATCAATGTTCAGGTAATGTTGCACTATGTTGATAAAAGCGGCCCTAATGCGGGGTATAAATTTGATACACGCCCTTCTTTAGGGCTGTCTTCTAGCACACGTACACGGGGGTAATTATGCCGATTGGAACTTCAAAAATTGGTGTTTTAGGTGCGGGTGTTGTACCCGGGGGCACACAAACATTTAACACGCCCGGCACTTTTACTGTGCCTGTTGGCGTTAGTAGAGTAACCATATCTGGTAAAGGCGCTGCCGGAAATCCCGGAAATGCCGGAAATCCCGGAAATGCAGGATCGGGAACAGGTAATCCGGGGCGAGGCGGTGGCGGTGGTGGTGGCGGCGCTTATTCAAGGTTTCAAGCTTGCCCCTGTAGCGGCCCTTTTAGGCAGTGCCAAAAAAGCGGCGGCGGTGGCGGTAGAGGCGGATGTCCGAGCGGGTCTCCTCCCGGAGCGGGGGGTAGTAACCCTAACCCCTGCGGCCCACTGACTTCAAACCCCGGTGGTGCTGGCGGAGCTGGGATTGCTGGAAACCCCGGTGGATCCCCCGGGAATCCCGGTAATGCTGGTAGTGCTGGTAGTGCTGGCACTGCTTCAACGGGTTTATCTCAGACATTGCCCGGTGGTGCGGCTGGTAATGGTGGTGCGGCTGGTAATGGAGGTGCGTCTGGTAGCGGCGGTGCGGCTGGTAATGGAGGTAATGGTGGTAATTATGGTCAAGGCGGCCCCGGCAGACCCATTATCAATGGTACTGCGGGTAATGGTGGATCAGGGGGTAGAAATGGCGCTGCTGGCGGACAACGTCCAGCAACCCCGCTTGTTAGAGGCGGAGGTGGCGGGGGTGGATGTAATAACGCTTGCGGACTTAGTGGCGGATCACCGGGAGGAGGCAATGGTGGTCAAGACCCCGGTGGAAGTGTTCCGGGCAATGCCGGCAGTTCAACGTGGGGTGGCGGCGGCGGTGGGCAAGGTGGTTTAAGCACCTCTTGCGGATCTGCTGGTGGCGGAGGTGGAGGCGGTAGTGGTGGTAAAGGTGTTGCTGGAGCTGCTGGTAATCCCGGCGCAGGCGGTAACGCAGGAGCAGCAGCAAATACAACTACTGTGAACTGCGTTAGCGTGACGCCCGGTAGCCCATACCCAATTTCTGTTGCAAGCCCCGGAGGGCAAGTTACTATTTCTTGGAATCCACAGTAATGAACAAAAACACTGTTAAAAAAAGACTTGAGCAACTACAGCTTGAACAGAAGCTGTTTGATGCCGAACAACAGCTACGTAGCGCAAAAAGCAACGCAACACGTTCTAGGTCAATTAACGTAGGCACTGCATTTGGCGGTGTTACAGAGATTTCTATGCGGGGCGACGCGGGCGAAGCCCTTTGGTGTTTATTGCAGCCAGTAGAAGCCATTGAACTTATCCACCAACTTGCGGCTAATGTTGGGTGCCACATTGCAATCAAACCACGCGAAGACTTCTCAAGTTGGCGCGGCTGGAAAGTGACGGAAGAAGAAAAACTTCGTTTAAACGGGCATCCACCATTTGCAGGGCAAGTCCCAACAGCAGATAATGTAGGTGCAAGTTTACCCCCGCCCGAACAACAACCGGGTATGAAATTAAATAGGAGCAACGATGATGTTGTGGCAACTAAAAAAACTGTCAACCGGCGAAGCACTAAACGAGCCGCAAAAACTCCCTGAAAACTGGGGGTCTATCTTTGGCATGTCCGGTATCCAAGATCGCCTTGGCGATTTGTCTTGGCTTGGCGATGCTTATGTAGATCAGGGTTGGTTTGTTGTGGGCGACGCCCCAGCAGGCCCCGTGCCTTCTTCAGCCGCTGAAATTGAATGGGAACGCGCCAAGGGCCTTTTGGCCGCATCTGATTGGTCTGTGCTTCCTGATGTGCCCATGACTTCTGGCGATAAGGCGCTGTGGATTGAGTACCGCCGCGCTTTGCGTGAGGTTCGTTTACAAGCAGGATTCCCTACAAGTATTGTGTGGCCCGCTAAACCTGCATGAACAAATACTTGATCCGGTTTAACAAAAGCCGTGGGCAACCGGGTCGAGGTTCAGAAGAGCATGTTTGGCGTGTGTTTGAAAACGGGCGTGAAGTTTTAGCAAAGCATGTCCGTATCCAAGTGCCGTCTTGGAGCGAAGCCGATGGGCCTGATTGGAACATGGCGTGCACAGGCACGATGCTTTTCTTTGAAGACACTGATACCGTAGTGATCCAATGATGCAAGACTGGGCCGAAGCTTTTATACTTGCGGCTGTGATCGTCGCCTTCATTGTGTGGGGCACGTATACGATACTTTGGATGTGGGGGTAAAATGATTGACATTACCAAAGCAATTGGAGCCGTTGCCGCTACCGTTGCCGCACTAGGCGGCAGTTACACGCTTGCTGATAAGTTTGGTTGGTTTGACCGCGCAATCATTGAATGGTCGCCTGAGAACTTTAAGATTGTGGCAGAGGCTGGCAAACCAATCACCGTCACGGTTGCAAGAATAAAGAAGCGGGACGACTGTTCTGTTGAGAGTTTTACGCCAAGCATCCGTGATGCGGCTGGTATGGTGCACGAAGCCACTACCACTGCAAGTAAGTTCAGCGGCCCAGCAGGGCCAGAGATCGACACATTCACCTACGAGTTGACAATGGTAGGAAAAGAAAAGATTGCCAGTGGCAAGGCTACTTTGCTGGCAACGATCAAATACAAATGCCCTGAAGGGGAGCGTGTTGTGCAATACCCTCGTCATGCGAACCTGTCATTCATGCTCAATTAATGAGGAGTAACTATGTTTGAAATCTTTGGCGGTATTTTAGGTGGTGCATTGGGCGGTATCTTCCGCTTGGCTCCTGAAGTTTTAAAGTTCTTTGACAAGAAGAACGAGCGCTTGCATGAGATGGCTATGTTCAGCCGTCAGTGCGAGTTAGAGCAGATCCGTGGGCAGCAGAAGTTAGCCGAGATTGGCGCTCAAAGAGAAGCCGCTATTGACGTTGGTGTCATGGATGCCTTTAATGCCGCAATCAACCAACAGGCCGAGATGGTCAAAGCGGCAGGTGGCTGGGCGGCTAGTCTGTCTGCATCTGTGCGTCCAGTCGTTACGTACTGGATTCTTTTAATCTGGAGTTTGGCGCATTTTTGGTATGCGTGGACAGGTTACCGAACTGGCCTTGACCCAACTGAAGTGTTTAAACTCTTTATGTCTCCTGACTTCTCGGCTCTCTTGGCTGGAACAATTAACTATTGGTTCCTCGACAGAACTCTGAAGCAGCGCGGAATATGAACTTAGAACTAGCCGCAGAACTGTGCCGCCGGTTTGAAGGCTATCGGGCCAAGCCCTACCTTTGTCCGGCTGGTGTGGCTACGATTGGCTATGGTTCTACCTACTACGCAGACAAGCGCAAAGTGACTTTAGAAGACGCACCGATGGATGAACCTACGGCAAGGGCGCTTTTGATGATTGAGCTTGAGCATACATACCTGCCCGGTGTTCTGCGTAATTGCCCCGGCCTGATTACTGATGTTCGTAAGTGCAATGCCATCGTGGACTTTTGTTATAACTTGGGCACAGGACGCTTGCAGACTTCCACGTTAAAGAGGAAAATCAATGCCAATGATTGGGAAGGGGCAAAGGAACAACTGATGCTCTGGACTAGAGGTGGCGGCAAGGTATTGCCGGGCTTATTAAAACGCCGCACCGCTGAGTGCGCTTTACTGGATTGACCGATGCCATTACAAAAAATACTGTTCAAGCCGGGCGTCAACAAAGAGAACACCCGCTACACCACTGAGGGCGGCTGGTATGAAGCCGATAAGGTACGCTTTCGTCAAGGCAATCCAGAAGTAATTGGTGGATGGGAACCTTTTTCTGCGGCTAACTACCAAGGCGTTTGCCGTTCCTTGTGGAATTGGGTACAGCTTGACGGCACTAACTTAATTGGCGTTGGCACAAACTTAAAGTTCTACATTGAGCAGGGCGGGCTGTACTATGACGTTACGCCTATCCGCGAGACAGTAACACTTAATAACCCCTTTGTGGCCACCAATGGCTCGGCCACTATTACCGTCACAGATGCAAGCCACGGCTGCGTAACGGGCGACTTTGTAACCTTTAGCGGTGCTGTCGGTTTGGGCGGAAACATCACTGCCACCGTGTTAAATCAGCAGTACCAAGTTACGGTTCTCACAGATAACACATACACTTTTACAGCTACCGCTACGGCTAATGCTACAGATGCTTCCGGTTCCCCCGGTGGTGGTTCCGCTGTTGTTGCGGCGTATCAACTGAACGTTGGCCCTGCTATCCCCGTGCCATTGACTGGCTGGGGTGCTGGTACTTGGGGGCAGGCTGGTACTACATGGGGTTTTGGCGGTACATCCACATCTTCAATTCGTTTGTGGAATCAAATCAACTACGGCGAAGATTTGGTGTACGGCCCTCGTGGTGGTGGCATTTACTACTGGGATGCATCCAACGGTGTTAGCACTCGTGGTGTAAACCTTAATACGCTTGGCGGCAACGTAACGTTCACTAATAGCTCGGTTACAGGTGTACCAACAGTCGTCACTTCTACATCAAACATCGTGTTTACAGAAGGCGCGGCATTGCAGTTTGCCGCCAGTAGCTCACTCCCAACTGGAGTTTCAGCAGCTACAACTTACTACGCATTTAATGTGAGTGGCTATTCTTTTGGGCTGCTTACCGCTGCTGGAGCCGAAGTTAGCACCACTTCCACTGGGTCAGGCGTGTACGTGTCTCTACTTGTTGATGTACCAACAGCGCAAAACAATTTGGTTGTATCTGATACCTCACGCTTCATCATTGCGCTTGGTTGTAATGACTACACCAGTGCCACACTTGACCCTATGCTGATCCGCTGGTCAGCGCAGGATGACCCATACAACTGGACACCTGACGCAACTAACCAAGCGGGTTTTATTCGTATATCTCACGGTTCTGAGATTGTGGCTACAGTTCAAACTCGTCAGGAAGTTTTTGTTCTGACTGACTCTGCGGCTTACTCGCTCCAATACCTTGGCCCCCCTTACGTCTGGGTACCGCAGTTGCTTGGTGACAACATCTCCGTCATGAGTCCCAACTCAGCCATCATTGCTTCCGGTATCGTGTACTGGATGGGCGTGGACAAGTTCTACTCCTACGATGGCCGAGTGCAAACGCTTAACTGTGACTTGCGCCGCTACGTGTTTAGTGATTTAAATCAAGAGCAAGCCCTGCAAGTGTTTTGCGGTACAAACGAAGGCTTCAATGAGGTCTGGTGGTTCTATTGCTCTGCCAACTCCACAGTGGTTGACAAGTACGTCATCTACAACTATCTTGAGAAAATCTGGTACTACGGCACAATGGAGCGCACAGCTTGGCTTGACTCTGGTTTGCAGTCATATCCTATTGCAGCCAAGTACAACAGCAGCACAGCGATTGGCAACTTGCTTAACCACGAGACGGGCTTAAATGACAACACAAACGGCACCGCTGTTGCGATTGATGCTTATATCAGCTCGTCTGAGTTTGACATTGGTGACGGACACAATTTTGGTTTTGTGTGGCGCGTCCTTCCTGATCTGACTTTTGAAAATGCTGAGAGCACCCCCGCTGGCGCACTGCCAACAGTGTCGATGACTTTGTATGGCTTGGCTAATTCTGGTTCTGGCGTGACAAGCACGGCCTCACAACCCGTGGCTAAAAGCAACACGTACGTTATTACAGAACAGTTTACAGGGCAGATATTCACCCGCATGCGCGGTCGCCAGATGATCTTTAAGATTAGCTCAAACCAAATCAACACCTGCTGGCAGTTGGGTGCTCCACGTATTGACATCAGACCGGACGGCAGGCGCTGATGACATCCAAGAACAGGATTATTACCCCTGCACCGCCCAACTTACCATTGGGTACGGACACGTACGAGCGCAGGTATCAGGATCAGTTTACAAACGTCTTGCGTCTTTACTTTAACCAACTGCAAAATGCGTTTGGTGAGTTGTTTGGCCCCACGGGTGGCAAGTATGTAGCAAACCCATACGGAGCGTTTTCCAGCGATCAAGATCAGACGGCTGTAGCAAACACTGCTACGTTGATGACATTTAACACCACTGACTTTGCTGATAGCGTAAGGATCGTCAACTCTGAAATTACTGTGGAGTACGCTGGTATATACAACTTGCAGTTCAGCGCTCAGTTTAGAAACACAGACACAGCTTTCCAAGATGTCTACATCTGGCTTAAGCAAAATGGCGAAGACATTACAGGCTCAACAGGTTTTGTGTCTATCCCAAATAGACATGCGGGTACAGACGGGCACGCAATTGTTGGCTGGAACTATTTTTTAAACATGGCAGCAGGTGACCACGTTGAGATTTACTGGTCTGTGCCTAACGTTGCTGTAACCATCCAACATTTGGCCGCTTCCGGCACGCCCACTAAGCCTTCTACGCAATCCGTCGTAGCCACACTTTCATTTGTGTCCGCGCTCCCAGCATGATATTATCAAACAACCCCCATTTTGAGAGGCAGATATGAGCCTTCACGCATTAGCCACCGACATGGCCTCACGAGGTCGAGGCCCAGATTCAATGCTGGTACACATGGCCCCCCAAGAAGTTGCGGGGCTTCAAGCTTTGGCCATGAAACATGGTGGTTCGCTGACCATTAACCCTGATACGGGTTTACCCGAAGCTGGCTTCTTGTCTAAGCTTTTGCCAATGATCGCTGGCTTTGCGTTGAACACTTTTGTTCCCGGCTTGGGCACTGCAATTGGTGGTGCTCTGGGTACTAGTGCGGCGGTGGGTACAGGTATTGCTGTTGGTGGTTTGACTGGTTTGGCTACCGGTAGCTTGTCCAAAGGATTGATGGCGGGTCTGGGCGCGTATGGCGGTGCTGGTTTGAGTGAAGGCTTGTTGGGTGCAGGGGCCGCATCAGGCGCAGGTCAAACTTTGGCTACTGAAGCTGCAACTCAAGCCGGATTAGAAGGCATCCAACTCCCCGCCGACTACGCATCTTTAGCCGCCAAAACAGCTACACCCGAACAACTTGCGGCAGCACGTGCTGCGTCTACCCCTTCTGATCTACTTGCAACAGGTGCAAAATCTGCGGCGGCTGACCCAATGGCGTTTGCCAAGTCAAACTGGAAACCAATGGCTGCGGCATCTTTGCCAGTACTGGAAGCCATCACCACAACCACTGGCCCCACATCATCTCCTATGAACCCCGGTCGCATCCGCGAGAAGCGTTGGAACGGTCAGTACTTTGAAGATGTAGCCAATACCGATGCTGGTGTGTACAACACAAGCGGGCGTAGCTTCTCCGATCTGTACCGTGGTTACAACAAAGGCGGCATCGTGGCGTTGGCTGAAGGTGGGATTCCGGGTTACGCAATCGGCGGGCCACTTGCTGGCAATTTAGAACAAACTTTTGCCGCCGCGCAGAAGTCTGGTGATTACAGCAAGGTGAATGATTTGCTCCAAACAAACCGTGTTTCTGAAGCGGACATAAAAAACCAATGGAAAGATATTGACACATCTGCTCTAGCTGGTTTGGGCGTTAAAACGTATAGCCAAACTAACCCCGATGGCACTATTAACTTTGACGCGTTCAATCCCAAGAACTATGTAAACAGCGTAACAAAAGTTAACACTCAAGCGGAAGTCGATGCTGCTAACGCGGCAAACCCATACTCTGCCCAGAACATGGCTAAAGTGGACGTGACTCGACCCGGTCAGTACGTTACTGATCCTGCTACTGGCAACCCGGTTGCGTTGACCGCAGGCGTTGCAGGCTTTGATCCCAACAACAAGATTGCTCAAACATACTTAGGCGAGTTAGCCGCTAAAGGCGGCCAAGACTCTACATCGCAGGCGTTTAACCAGATTGCAACACCAGAGCAAAAGGCAAGTGCGGCTTCTTTGTGGACAGCAGAGAAAGCACGCCTTGACGCCATTGATGCCGCTAACGCTGCAAAAGCCCCAACAGGTTTGGCTAACCTCAACCAAAATCAAAACCTTCTGACAAACCAGAACCTCACAAACCAGAACACAAACGCTGGTTTAGCTGGGCTTATTCCTGATGGTGCTTCCTACACCAACAGGTTCTTTGCGGAACGTGGTTTAGGATTTGATCCCATCGACAAAGCAATTGACAATTTCTTTGCTGAATACACAGACGATCTTGCATTACTGCCCCCAGATAGACAAGAAAAAATAATGCGCGATGCGTTGGTCACAGAAGGAATGAATGAAGCCGACGTTGTTAAAGCAACAGGCAAAACAATTGCCCAATTGATTCAGCAAAAGACCGGCAACATAGATACTGTTCTTTCTAGCGCATTGCCCAGCGGTGTGGGTGGT
>Ga0209990_10002592_pt1 | contig 14026 bp, 10 predicted proteins | sample NOAtaG_6_FD_187304 | JGI IMG/M metagenome (GOLD analysis project Ga0209990, IMG submission 187304) | Freshwater lake microbial communities from Lake Erie, under a cyanobacterial bloom - NOAA_Erie_Diel5S_2200h metaG (SPAdes) (version 2) | ecosystem: Environmental > Aquatic > Freshwater > Lake ...
AAAAAAGTTAAAATAATTTATGGTGAAGTTTGGTAAGTGGATTGGTGGTGGTCTGGGTTGGGTTCTTGGTGGACCCATCGGAGCTTTAGCGGGCTTCGCGTTGGGCAGTTTGCTGGATAATGCGGAGGTCACCGTTGCCACAGAGGGAACTGCGCCGGGATACAATCCACAAACGGCGCGCGGCGATTTTGCTGTGAGTTTGTTGGTGCTGACATCTGCTATCATGAAGGCAGACGGCAAGGTGGTTAAATCCGAGTTGGATTATGTTAAGCGCTTTTTAGTAAATCAGTTTGGTGAAGCGCAAGCCGCCAAGTTATTGCCCGTGTTGAAAGAGCTGCTGGATCGTGATGTGCCGTTGCGTGATGTATGTATGCAGATACGCCAGTACATGCCCGAGGCGCAGCGTTTGCAGCTGATGCATTATCTGTTTGGTATCGCCAATGCGGACGGTGTGTTGCACGCTGCAGAATTAAATTTGCTGGAAGAAATGGCAGGGTATATGGGCATTTCCAATGCGGATTATGCTTCTGTAAAAGCCATGTATTACCGCGATGTGGACGGTGATTACAAAATTCTGGAAATAGATGCCAACGCTACGGAAGAAGAAATTAAGAAAGCGTATCGTCGTATGGCGGTGAAGTACCATCCCGACAAAGTTGCCGATTTGGGCGAAGAAGCGCAGCGTGCAGCTAAAGAAGAATTTCAGAAGGTACAGGAAGCTTACGAAAACATTAAAAAGCAACGCGGCATAAAATAGCCGCGTTGTTTATTTCATATATACATCAATCGATTCAATTTGCAACGGATCAAGAATGTTCACTGCAGCACGGTTTAATTCCTGCAACCACTCATCCAGGCGCGAGTTTGGCACAAAGTGAACACCCGTTTCAAAGGAAGATGGATCGTTAATGTTATTGAGTAGTAAGCCGGTAGTTTGTGAGCCGTCTTTCAGCGTAATTTTTGCCGGCTCCGGAGAAATCATATTCATCATAATCATCATTTTATTTCCGGTAAAGGTCCGGTAGTAATATTAAGCGGGTGTTACGGGAGGATGAACTCACCAATAAGATTTACACAAAACAAAAGGAGGTCAAAATGACCTCCTTTCGCCCAAACCACTCCCACCACACTGGTGATGAAGTTTACCCCTGAGCAGTCTCTTTGCGTTGACTGCACCTATAAGACAAGCCGCAAACCATATTGTTCACGCTGCCGTAAAAAAAAAGTGTTAAAATGTATTTTGTTGAACATTTCAATATAATTCGGGGTGATTCATTCATCAAACTGAACAGTTAAACCTTTACACGAACGCTGATGATAAAGTTTCTTCCCGGTGCGCTGATGCCTGAACCATAAGGACGGTAGAGTACATCAAGAATATTCTCCACGCCACCTTGCACGGACAAATATTTGTTAACGTAATAACCGGCTTTGAAATTGATGGTGTACCAGCCCGGCGTATAAGGCAAGCCGTTTGCGTCTTTCAGGTAGGTCACACTTTCCACGCGCTCTGACAATGCAAAATCTTCGTAACGCATACCCACATTAAATTGTGAATTCAAATCGAGCATCCAGCCTTTGCGTTCGTAACGGAAATGCACTGCACCAAATGATGGAGTGATGTGAGTGGGCGGATAAAATCCTGCACTATCAGTATTGAACTCTTGTCCAGCGATGTAGTTAAACGTTGAACGCACCGCAAAGCCATTGCCCAACGAGAAATCCAACCCAATTTGTGCTCCGTAAATTTGTGCGTAGCTGATGTTTTGTATCGCAAAAATCTGACTCATCACGCCATCATATAACATGCTATCGGCACCGTTCACCTGAAACTGACGACGTGCCAACGCATTGTCCAAATACGTGTAATACGCCGCGAATTCCATTTTCATCCATTGCCCGAATATTTTCGTGAAACCTAACTCGGCATTGTACGCGTATTCCGGTTTTAAGTCGGGATTAGGAACCACAATAGTTCCCGGCTGTGAATCGAATACTTTGCCGATATCATCAATGTTTGGCGCTCGGAAACCGGTTGATACGTTAGCGTACCATTCGAAACTTTCGGAATGTGCATGCACCCAACCTAAACTTCCGTTCAATGAACCGTTACTTAACGTTGATGACACATACGGATAAGGGAACAACGTGGTATCGAAACGCGCCTGAATAATGTTGTGACTGTAACGCATGCCCCAGTTGATGTGATTTTTTTCATTCACACGATAACGCAGGTTGTGGTACACACCTATTGATTGCCACGTAGAGCCATTCGGATAACGGGTGTTGATCGGTGGATCAATAACGCCTGTTTCAATGTGTTCGCGAAACGCTTCTGAATTTACACGGTTAAATACATATTCAGCACCATAGTAAGAAGACAAACGTTCGCTCCATTTTTTGTCCAGATCAAGATTAGCGGAATAGATTGTCACATTCTCGGTTTGATGACGCAACTTTTTATTGCCGAAACGACGATCGTGACGACTCTCTTGATACGCTTGCTGTGCAATAATGAGTCGTGCGTGATTATAAAAACGATTTGGCTTTGAATGCGTAATGCTTGCTCGATTCATCATCCACTTTTGCGGACCGTAATACCATTGTGCGAAGTCCAGCACTCCGTTATTGTTATTGTCTGCAATCAATCGATCATAACGAGGCGCATCGGATGTTTCTGAATAATGAAACGCATAATCGAACAGCCAATTGGAGTCGGGACGAAAAGCAACTTTTTGCACCACATTATACTGACTATAGCCGCTGTTTACTTGTAGGGAAGGATCGTTGTTAACGACCATAGAATCGGTGAAGCCGAAGGTTTGCTGATAAAAAGGACGCAGATAAAACGTATCGCCTTTGCTGCCTGCGCGAAGATCATCATAATCGGAGTACGTGAATCCGGTAACGAAAGACCACTTCTTAAATCCCGCAACAAAATCTACGTGACCTGTTTTTTCGTTGTTGGCACTAGAGTAACGTGTCATGGCATTAGCAGAAAAATAATTGCCGCTGTCCGTTGCGAATTTTGGAGCAAGTGTTTGAAAATCCATTACACCACCGATGGCATCACTGCCATACATTACGGCACCCGGACCAAAAAGTACTTCTGCACTTTCCAATCCACCTGCATCCAATGAGATGATATTTTGCACATTGCCACCACGAAAAATCGCGTTGTTCATGCGAACACCATCCACAACAATCATCACGCGATTCGTTGCGAATCCGCGTATCATCGGTGATCCGCCTGCCAGTTGACTTTTCTGTATATAAACGTAACCGGATGAGCCCACCAGATCTGCTGCGGTTTGCGGGTTCTGCAGTTGTGCTTCACGCATACTGATTTTCTCAATCTTGTTGGGCACCTCCTGCTTTTCGTTTTCCCAGCGGTTGGCTGAAATCACTACTTCTCCTTTCGATATCACCGTTGGTTGCAATTCGATGACACGCGAAACAGACCAGACGGTGCGCGCAACAGCAAGTTCCTCATAACCGTATTGACGAAAGCGCAAGGTGTCATCGTTTTTAAACAGACCTAAATCTGCAAAACCTTTATTGTTCGTGGTGATACTTAGTTTGTTTGCGTTATAGATAATCACACCGGGAATTGCTTGCCGCGTGGTGTGATCAATCACTTGAATAATTTGCCCTTGCAATGTGGATAACGCCATCCACATTACCAGCAGCAATGCTTGTAATTTCATTATGATTTGAGTTTAGTTAATAGCACGTTGCTACATCACTGTGGATGTAGGATAAACACGACGAAAACTAAACTTGAGGTGGTTTACCTGTTAAGGGTTTGAACGAATTGTAATTGGGTTGAAGCAACTCCGCAAATACAACAGCACTCTCGTTAATGAGAAGCAACATTTCAGCTAATGATGCAACATCGCATTTGTCCAGTTGCAACAATTTGGAAACTGTTTTAGCATCTTTATTGTGTTGTTCTGTCCAATCTTTCAACCGTTTTTTGAGCACCATTTCGTTGCTATCTGAGATACAACGAATTTTGTACACGTTTCCCGATTTGGTAATCGAGATGATATCAAACAGGTTATTGTCCCAAGTAAATTCCTTGCTATTGATTCTGACAAAACGGCTGCCGGGATTTTCAAATTCATTTTGCGGAATTTCAACTTCCTGCGCGAGTTCTCGTTTAATCTGTTGTTTAACGGCACTCATGGTGATTTTATGCTGTTCCAGTTCAATCCATGCAACAATCCCTTTCAGGGCGGCACCCCAAAAGATGATGGAAACTAAGAGTAAACTAATAGCTGATCGCAACATCAGAGCAAATATACATTTAAACAGCTCGTATGACATAAGGGCAGGATTTTCGTGTGGCACGGCTATTGACTTTTATTTGCCATGAACAAAATACGTGTGTGGTTCTCCGAGTTGTTGCCGTTTACTTTTGTGACGGTCATGTGGTTAACACATTTGTATTTGGGGTTTGCGCAGGAAGATGGACTTTCGCTGGCCATGCACCCGCGCAGTATAAGCGGTTTATGGGGCATTATCTTTTCGCCGTTTTTGCATGGAGATTTTGTACATCTGTTAAATAACACCATTCCGCTATTGGTGCTCGGATTCTTATTGACTTCGATGTACGGTCCTGTATCACGACGTGTATTTATTGGTGTTTATATCATTCACGGAATACTGTTGTGGTTTTTTGCGCGAGATTCCTATCATATTGGTGCAAGCGGAGTGGTGTATGGACTAGCGTCTTTTTTATTCTTGAGCGGCATTATTCGAAGACATCCAAGGTTAATGGTGATTACACTGTTGGTAGTTTTTCTATACGGCACTATGGTTTGGGGGGTAATGCCTTTCGATCCGAAAATATCATGGGAAGCTCATTTGTACGGAGCGTTAACAGGTCTGATGCTTGCTGTTGTTTTTAGAAAAGAAGGCCCACAGCGACCACATGAAATTATCGAAGATGAAGATGATAGTGACGCACCATTAACTGATGAAGAACTACAGTTGCTTACACCCGAGCAACAGGAAGAATTGTTGACAAAGAAGGAATCAACACCGGAAACTGTTCAGCAGCCCGTAATTCGTGTGTTGTATGATTACACGGAAAAGAAGCCCGATACCGATGACCGTTCATAGAGATGCGGTACCTTAGCGGCGATGAATTTACTATCAGTTGAAAATTTAAGTAAGACGTACGGAGAACGCGTGCTTTTTCAGCATATTTCCTTTGGTTTGGAGCAAGGTGATAAAGTGGCGTTGGTAGCCAGAAACGGTTCCGGAAAAACAACTTTATTCAATATACTCGCCGGTAAAGAACAACCTGATTCCGGGCATGTCACATATCGTCGTGATATGCGAGTTGGTTTTTTAGAGCAGGATCCTGTTTTGCCGCAAGGAATTTCTATTGTGGAAGCAGTGTTGCGTTCGGCGGGTAAAGTGGCGCAAATTGTGAACGAATACGAACAGGCACTAACGGCAAATGACGAAAATCGTTTAGCGCGCGCAACTGCTAATATGGATTTAGAAAACGCGTGGAACTTTGAAGCGTCGGTGAAAACGCTGCTCGGGCGTTTAGGTTTTGACAATATGTTGCAACAGACCGAAACGCTGTCGGGTGGGCAAGTTAAACGTGTGGCCTTAGCGAAAGTGGTGTTGGAGCGTCCGGAGTTGTTGATCATGGATGAACCTACGAACCATTTGGACTTGGACATGATTGAATGGCTTGAAAACTTTTTGAGTGGAGAAGATATTACGTTGTTGCTGGTTACACACGATCGTTATTTTCTGGACAGTGTTTGTAATGCAATTCTGGAGATTGATCAACAAAAAGTATTTCGTTACGATGGTGACTTCGAATATTACTTAAACAAGAAATCGGAACGCGAGGACTTGCAACAAAGTGAATTGGAGAAGGCAAAGAACTTATACCGTCGCGAATTGGAGTGGGTAAGAAAAATGCCTCGTGCACGCGGTACCAAAGCTAAAGCACGCAAAGATGCATTTGAAGATGTTTCCCAAAAGGCACAAGGTCGTAAGAAAGAAGAAGCCTTGCAGTTGCAAGTTAAAATGGCGCGATTGGGCGGTAAGATTCTAGAATTAGTGAAACTGCGTAAAAAATTTGGCGAGAAAATTATTCTCGATGGATTTGATTACACATTCGTTAAAGGCGAGAAAATTGGAATTGTAGGTAAAAACGGAACAGGAAAATCTACATTTCTGAATATCATTTTAGGTAATGAACCTGCGGATAGCGGTAAAATTCAAACCGGCGAAACGGTTGTATTCGGTTACTATTCTCAGCACGGAATGAAGTTGGAAGAAGACAAGCGCGTTATTGAAGTGGTAAAAGATATTGCTGAATATTTTCCGCTTGCTGACGGCTCTAAATTGTCGGCATCGCAAATGCTGCAGCGTTTTTTGTTTGAGCCGGCTCGTCAGTTCAATTTTGTGTCTACATTAAGCGGAGGTGAGAAGCGTAGATTGTTTCTATTGACGATTCTCATGAAGAATCCTAATTTCCTTATTCTGGATGAACCTACAAACGATCTCGATCTTTTAACGTTAAGTGTACTCGAAGATTTTCTCAGCGATTTTCCCGGTTGCGTCATCATCGTATCTCACGATCGTTATTTTATGGATCGACTCGTCGATCATTTATTTGTTTTTGAAGGACAGGGAGAGATACGGGATTTCCCCGGAAATTATACGCAGTGGAGAAATTCGGAACGATCAAAACCAAAACAATCTGCTTCTAGTACTGTTGAAACTATTAGTGAAACTCCTGTGGTAAAATCGGAAGTTGCCGCAGTATCCAAAAAGAAGATTTCGTTTAAAGATAAGTTTGAGTTTGAGCAACTTGATCAGGAAATACCCAAACTGGAAGCAGAGAAGAAGCAATTAGAAACAGAAATGTCGGCAGCAGCAGATCACTCAAAATTGAATGAATTGGCGAGTCGTTTTTCTGAAGTTGAGCGTCAACTCGAGCAGAAGTCGATGCGCTGGATGGAATTGGCAGAATTACTGGAAGGCTGATGATGAATAAAGCTGACATCAAGAGTGCTGTCCTGGAACAATTGCAACGCGCTACCGCTGATTTAAAGCAGCAGATGCAAGTTTTGATTGAAGATGCAGCCAATGAATCAAAAAGTTCTGCAGGAGATAAGCATGAAACAGCTCGCGCGCATATGCATTTGGAACAGGAAAAGCTGGGACAATCGCTGCGCATTCTGGAGCAACAACTTTCAATAGCAACGCAACTCGATGAAGCGAAACACGATCGGATTAGTCCGGGTTCATTAATTCAAACTGATTCCGGATATTTTTATTTATCCGTTGCTAATGTAATCGTGTTACATCAAGGTCATCAAGTGCGTTGCATCAGTGCAGTTTCTCCTCTAGGAAAGGCACTTCTCGGCATAGAGGTAGGTATGAAGATTGTGGTGAATCAGCGGGCTCTAACTATTCTGAACGTATTGTAACTTCTGGCTGCATTATAGTTTAATTTTACCCCGCTTATGAGTCTGATGCGATTTGCGTTATTGTGCCTGATGTTTTACACTGTGTCGCTATTTGCACAGAATCCTTCGGCCATTTCGTACAGCACAGAGAACGGGCTTCCCTCCAATACGATTTACAATATTTTTCAAAATGGTGACGGTTATCTGTATGCCGGGTGTGATTTAGGTATTGTTCGATTTAACGGACATCATGCCGTGTTGTTCGATTCCAAAAAAGCCAGATCAAGAGCAATAACCGGTTTCGTGACAACGCCGGATAGCATAGTTTATGGTATTAATTTTTCGGGCGAGTTGTTACGTTGGGACAGTGTATTGACTATAATGCCAACACCTAATACTAATATTTCACAATTGGCATGTGACTCGTTGGGACGCGTGTGGATAGCCGGTGATCGTGGGTTGTTTGTGATTTATCCGGGAACATCAGAGGTGAAGGAGATCAAGGTTATTATGGATGCGTTGAAGAAGGATATAGGATTATTCACCGGAACTCCTTGGGTAACTCAAGATAGTATTGTATGGTTTACCGGAGTCAATTTTGTGTACTGCTGGGATGGAGTCCGTCTTAAAAAATATAGCGGTGATTTCAATAAACAATTGCCCGGACAAGCAACCGGCTATATGCTCTTCGAATCGCAAGGCGAGTGGTATATGATGCATAAGTTTTCTCAGCGTTTATTGAAGCTGCAAGGTGAATATTTTAAAGATGTGACAGTTCCGGGATTCAATGTTTTAGAGGATAAAGCCAAGCTTACCAATGTAGTGCTGTTAAATAATTATTGGTGGATTTGCACCTACAATGGTGTGTTGCGTTACGATCCGGTTAGCGGAAAAGCAGATCATTGGTTTAAAGATAAAGTGATTACCGATGTACATTATGATCACGAAGGCAACTACTGGTTTTCTTCACTTTACGAAGGATTACTGTGGTGCAGTGATCTGAATATCGCACATTGGCGCTTAAACGACGATTCACATTTTACAGTGAGCACATCGAACGGTACTTCGTGTTTGGCTGCTAAACAAAATGGGGACCTTTATCTATTTGATGAATTAGGAAATAGTCAACAGATAGACAGAAAAGAAAACTCAGATATACAATTTATCGGATGGAATGCTACAACCGGTAATTATGAAATTGCTTCGAACGGATTCTTGTACAAAGTAGTTGGCTCCAAAACGGAACTTGTGCATTCCTTGTTCAGTTCATTGCGATTCATTTTGTATCGGGACAACCAATCCATTTACTGTTCCCGGTCAGGAACCTTTAGAATAAGGAACAATGTTGCCGGTTTAAAAGTAGATACGCTATCCGTCACTATATCTCGAATTGCAGAGTTTGATGAACGCACGAGAGTCCTTGCTGTTGCCACTAATTCCGGTCTCATGTTGTATAACGATTCTGCAAGCAATTTTAGTCTAAGAGGAACTTGTTACCCTGATTCCGTGATCTATACGCTTTGTCATGGTTTTAATCGCGGTGAATGGTTGTTCTCCACCGCCAGCGGCATTATTTATTCTGTTAATGCATCACTTCAACCTAGAGTTTATTACCGTCCACATCCGGGTCGTTATCCAAGACAATTAGTAAGGACCGATGATAGAATCTGGATATCTACCAACGATGGATTGTTGTATATACCGCGTAATGTAGAAACTCCTGTATTGCTAAATCGTAATGATGGTTTGGTTTCTAATACAATGGAGCATATTTTCATTCAGGGATCAAAAGTTTTTATCAGCACCCCTGCAGGGATCAATCGTTTCCCTGCTAACATTGTTCCGGACAGAAGGCAGCCGCGTGTTCGATTAAATGCAGTAATCGTAGATGGAAAGCAATTTCAAATTCCGGCTAATGGTCCTATTGAATTGCCCTATAATGGAAATCTTACATTGCTTGGAGATATCTCCGGATTCTGTTCTGAGAAGGGCTATGAAATTGGTTACCGATTTTCATCCAAAGGCAGTGAGTGGAACTATGTGACCTTGATAAACGGAGCATTAAATTTTTCCGGATTTCCTTCGGGCGAATGGGTATTACAAGTAATTGTTAAAGATGAAATGGGAAGTGAGACTCCCGTATTTAATGTCGCTGCATTTAGTGTAATTCCACCGTATTGGCAGCGGTGGTGGTTTTATGTGCTCGTTGTATTGGTCGTTGTTTTACTGGTTGTCGTTGGATTCGGGATGTACATCAAACGTTTACGGGCAAGACAACTGTTCGATCTAAGACAATTGCGGTTAGTGAATGAAACCCGTCTTTCTCAACAAACTGCATTAACGGCTCAGATGAATCCGCATTTCATTTTTAACGTACTAAACTCGATCAAAGCATTCATCTATGAAAATGATAAAAAGCAAGCTTCCTTGTATCTCGATAGGTTTTCTGATCTTGTGCGTCGTGTATTGCAAATGAGTGCGGTTCCTGCCGTGAGACTGGAACAAGAACTGGATTTAGTGAAACTTTACTTTGAATTGGAGGCATTGCAGTTCGAGCAGGAACCGGAACTGGAAATTAAATGTAACAATCCGGAATGTTTGGAGTTTTCTATTCCATCCTTGCTCATTCAGCCTTACGTGGAAAATGCATTGAAACATGGCCTACGTCATAAAAAGGGACCAAAAAAATTAATTGTTGAAGTTGATTTGCAGAAAGATCAAGAAATTTTAACCATAAGTGTTTGCGACAACGGAGTTGGTCGAAAGGCTTCAGATGCTATTAACAAGGATCGTCAGCGATCGCATCAATCTTTTGCTACGGGAGCAACTGCAAGAAGGATTAGTTTATTAAATTCACAGAAACCCGGTTTGGTTGGAGTACAAATATTGGATAAGGTTAACGAATCGGGAGTTGCAACAGGAACGCGGGTAGAATTACAAATACATTTGGAGCGATATGAGCGCATTAAAGGCAGTGATAGTTGACGATTCAGCGCAAGCCAGAAAGTTATTGAAGCTGATGTTGCAGGAGATCACAGACGCAGTTATTGTTGTAGGTGAAGCAGAGGACGGTGAGTCGGGATATCAGTTGATACAAGAAGAGCAACCTGAAGTACTCTTTCTAGATATTGAAATGCCGGGAAAGTCCGGAATTCAATTGGCGGAGCAGTTGTATAGTTCCGGTCATAAGTTGCAAATAGTGTTTACCACAGCTTATAACGAATACGCAGTTTCTGCATTTCGTTTGGCTGCAGTTGACTACTTGCTCAAACCCATTCAGGAAGCACATTTATCGGAAGCCGTTTCAAAAACACTTGAAAATTCGCAGCGTCGCGGAGTTGATGAGCGCTTGCAGAGTTTTGTAACCAATATTAAAAGTGAGGAACCAACATTTATAACTGTTCCTGTATTTAACGGATTTGAGAATATTGAATTATCACGATTAACTTATATTGAGGCCGACGGTTCATATACTCATGTATACATTGATGGGAAAAAGTACCTCACGTTGTCCAAGAATTTGAAGTATTTCGAATCTATCTTGGAACAACATAAAAATTTTATTCGCGCACACCGTTCTTATTTGGTGAATTTGAATCATGTGATTCGATTTGACCGAAAGGGTAGAGGAACGCTAGTATTGAATAACGGCGTTGAATTGGATGTTGCCCGTGATCGACGTGACGATATTATCTCACGTATAAAGAGCGAATAGACGCGGAAGATTTACAGTTCACAAAGTCTCCCGTGCAGTTCACAAAGTCGTGTGGCCTTGCTATGTTGTTCATGTTTAGATTTGATGCAACAAAATCAAATCGTCATGAATCTACGTATTCCATTTGTAGTAATATCTTCATTAATCTATCTTTCTTCTGGTGCACAAAGTTTTAGTTGGGGAATAACGCTCCCGGGTAATAGTTCATCATCTGTAGAAGCAATAGCTACTGATGCTCAGGGGAACGTGTACTCTACAGGTTATTTTTTCAATTCTGTTGATTTCGATCCGGGGCCGCAGTCGAATATTCTTACCTCTGCCGGCAATTCGGACATTTTTGTAACTAAAGTAGATTCCGTCGGTAATTTGATTTGGGCAGCAAGAATGGGCGGCACTGATGCAGAAGGAGGAGGTGCGATAACAGTTGATGCTTCCGGTAACGTCTACATTACCGGTGCATTTCGAGGAACTATGGACGCTGATCCGGGTCCCGGTGTCACTAATATTTTTACGAATGGCAATTATGATGTATATGTCATAAAGTTAACTTCCTCGGGTTTATTTTCGTGGGTTAAAACTGCTGTTGGTGGTGGTACCGAGACGGCAAATGCAATACAGGTTGATGCCAACGGTCACGTTTATATTGCAGGAAAATTTTCGGGAACAGTAGATTGGGATCCGAACTCTGCGGTACAATCAACTACAGCCATTGGACCTACTGATGCGTATGTGTGGAAGTTAAACAGTGCCGGCGGACTGTTGTGGATGGCTCGTTTTGGAGGAACATCCAGTTTAGCCGAGGCAGCAGACATAGCAATTGACCCGGCAGGTGTGCTTATGGTTATTGGAAAATTCACCAACACTTGTGATTTTGATCCAAGCGCCGCTGTTTCAAATCGCGTTTCTACCGGTGGTTACGAAGGATATTTATGCGCGCTGGATATAGGTGGTAATTATTTGAACGCTTTAACTTTTGGTGGTACAGGTAACGATTACTTCGAAAGCTTAAAGTTTACACCTACAGGACACATGTACATCACCGGCTTTTTTGATGGGACGACAGACCTCGATCCGGGGCCCGGAGTATTCAGTTTAACATCAGGTGGATGGGATGATGCGTTTGTTTTAAAATTAAATCCATTCGGATCTTTCGCATGGGCTAAAAAAATAGGAAGCGCTGACGTGGAAAGGGCATATTCCATTGATGTAGATGCCGAAGGTAAAGTTTACACGGCGGGAACATTTAACGGCACAGCTGATTTTGATCCTAACTCCGGAACATACAACCTTACCACCGCAGGAATTTATGATGCATTTGTTTCCGTGTTGGACTCAACAGGTAATTTTTTAGAAGGGTTGCAAATTGGAGGTATTTATAATGATGAGGCATACGTAGTGCGTTTGGATCCGAATGGGGTCTTATTCGTCGCAGGTTATTTTCAAGACGGTGTTGACCTTAACCCGTACGGCGGTTCGTACAATGTCGGTACGTTTGATCAAGATGGTTTCTTAGTGCGTTTGGGTGCGTGTATCAGTACCAATTCTTTCCAAACGATTTCATCATGTAATACGTATACCGCTCCTGATGGCAATGTTTACACAACTTCCGGAGTTTACACGGCAACTATCCCCAATTATGCGGGGTGTGATAGTGTTATCACGATCGACCTTACCATTGATGCAGTTGATGTAAGTGTAATTCAAAATGGATCGTTGCTTACTGCAGTTCAAGGTGGTGCTGTGTACCAGTGGTTAGATTGCAATAATAACAATGCTCCTATCCCCAATGCCGTAAGTCAAATGTTTAACGCACCTGTTGGCGCTTATGCCGTTATGGTATCTTATAACAGTTGTGTTGATACATCAGCTTGCGTATTTGTGTTGAATACAGGAATTGAGGAACAACCCGGTGTTGCAAAATTTGAAGTTTATCCAAATCCTGCACAGGATCGAATTACGTTAACACTTCCTGCTCAATCCATCGTCAGAATAACCGATGTTGCCGGACGCGTAGTCGGAGAATCTGTTGTTGGTGCGGATGGGATGATGAGTGTTCATCAATTGTCTCCCGGTACGTATTTTATTACGGATGTGAAATCGGGGAATACTGCCAAATTGGTAAAGCAATAGGAATAAATATGACGGTTCACAAAGTCATCTGATCAGTGCACAAAGTCTCTATTGTCAGATGACCGTGTTCAGTATAAATTACTTCCGAGTTTGGTAAAAGGTTGTCGAGAGTTAAAGCGAAGTTGATCATTTGCTAACCCCGCAAATAGATGAACTAAAAGAGTGGTTTCAACAGAACCACTCTTTTTTATTGGTGCTCATAGCTGAATTGCTAATTTTCAAATTGATTTTATTGGTGTTTCGGGATTGCATCACTTTTCTTTGCCGGAAATCAACAATTACTCTAATGAAGATCTTTGCTATTATTTTAATCGCACTAACGTGTTTCAGCTCGGCAAATGCTCAGTGTGCATTTGATCCTACAATAACTCCTGTTGCTCCGATTTTGTGTCCTAACGAAACAGATACATTGTGGACTCAGCAGTACGACAGTTATCAGTGGTACAAAAATAACGTTGCCATTCCGGGTGAAACCAATCAGTTTTTGGTGGTATCTGCTGCACAGGATGCAGGATATAATTTCACTGTTGAAGCCACATTGAATTCGTGTACGGAAATGTCTCCTCCGGTTTTGGTAGACAGCTGGGTGTTTGCGGGCGCTACCGTAATGACGGATGGTCCATTTACGGTTGATAGTATGGGAAACTTTTTGGTATGTACAGGTGATACACTGTTACTGATCTTGATGTCGCCTTACACGGTGAATATTCAATGGTTCAATAATAGTGCACCA
>Ga0209990_10002595_pt1 | contig 14019 bp, 13 predicted proteins | sample NOAtaG_6_FD_187304 | JGI IMG/M metagenome (GOLD analysis project Ga0209990, IMG submission 187304) | Freshwater lake microbial communities from Lake Erie, under a cyanobacterial bloom - NOAA_Erie_Diel5S_2200h metaG (SPAdes) (version 2) | ecosystem: Environmental > Aquatic > Freshwater > Lake ...
GATTTACGTATGATGAAACTCAAACAGAAAGTATCTGGCACTTTTCGCTCTCTTGAGGGCGCTCAAATGTTCTGTCGCATTCGTGGCTATATTTCGACTCTCAGAAAGCAAGGTGTTAATGTTCTGGAGTCTCTCAAACAAGTGTTTCTTGGAAACCATTTCTTCCCAAATCTCCAGCCTGAGTAGTTACCAATAATTACTGCTTACTTGTATAAATCAAGCTTCTCGAACTGATGAAATAAATTGGTTGGTTAATTTCTCAGGGACTTCTTGCAAGCGATCAAAGGTTTTGCTGAAAAAGCCTACTCCCATCGTTAGCGATCGCAGTTCTAAGATTAAACTCTGCATCTCTACTTCAGGAATATATGCCGAGACATGATCCCAGCGCTGCCAGCCTTCTTTTGCTTCGTAGCCGAGAATCTGTCCACGTCTACCACTGACCAAGCGCAAAATGCTGGAGGTATATTCATTGGGAATCGAAATTTCCACTAGATTGATCGGTTCTAGCAAAACTGGTTCGCATTGGGGAATCCCTTCCTGCATGGCAAGTCTTGCCGCCTGTTTAAACGCCTGTTCAGAACTGTCAACGGAATGATAGGAACCGTTGGTGAGGGTGACGACAATATCGACTACGGGAAATCCTAAGGCTCCTTTAGTCAAATATTCGCGCACACCTGTTTCTACTCCCGGAATATATTGCTTTGGCACAACCCCGCCCACAATGGTTTCCGTAAACTTAAAGCCTTCGCCACGAGTCAGGGGTTGAATGTTCAGATAGACATCGCCAAACTGTCCATGCCCACCTGATTGGTGCTTATAGCGTCCGTGGGAATTGGTGGCTTTACGAATTGTTTCTTTGTAGAGAACCTGTGGAATATTTTTAGTCATTGGTAGATTGTACTTACGGCGCATCCGATCCAGTGCCACTTGCAAATGGATTTCGCCCTGTCCCCACAACACTACTTCATGGGTTTCATGATGTTGTTCCCAACGTAGCGCAGGATCTTCTTCACAGAGCTTATTGAGAACGCTACTGAGTTTGACTTCATCGTTACGCTTTTCAGGTGCGATCGCCCAAGCAAATACTGGCTCTAAGGATGGCGCGATCGCTAAGGGTTCAATACTAGTTTGGGCATTAGTTAAGGTGTCACCTGTTTTAACGCCTTCCATTCTGGCGATCGCGACAATATCCCCTGCCGCTGCCTCAGAAATCGGTTGTTGCTGCCCACCTGTGAGCCGATACAAGCCGCCAATTCGCACACCATTCAGCACAGTGCCATCGGTGAGTTTGCCGAGCCATAAACGGATGAGCGAGAGTTTACCGCCTTGGAGGGTGTAATAGGTTTTGAGAACTTGAGCGACAGTTGCGTCGGTGGACTGATTCGCATTTACCAATTGCGGACGATGGGCAATAGTGGCTTCAGGTTGAGGGGCTTCATTGAGTAGAGCCTTGAGCAAGGGGCGTACACCGTAGTCTTGGTCGGCAACTCCAAAGAAGACAGGTACAATTTGGTCAGCGCTCAATTCCTTTTGTAGATCTTCGATGACTTCCTCTTGAGGTGGATTAATTTCTTCGAGCAATTCCTCGAGGAGATGATCATCGAAATTAGCGATCGCTTCCAGCATTTCCTCCCGTTCCACTTTTTCCTGTGAGGCTAGCTCATCGGATAAAGCGATCGCCTGTGGTGCAGAATTAGGACGATATTGATAGCCCTGCTCAGTGACGAGATCGATAAAGCCAGTTAAGTCTGAGCCTGTGCTGATGGGGTATTGCTGCGCGACGATTGGACGATTGGAGACTGTCCTCAGAGCCTGCATGAGCGTGCGGAAAGCTTGAGCATGGGCAACTTCCCCAGAGCCAGCGCGATCCATCTTGTTCACAAAAATGACATGGGGAATTTCCCAATCATCTAAAAACTTGAGTAGGGGGGCAAGGGTATTCACGCGATCGCTATTCGGTTCACAGACCACAATCGCCATATCTACACCCATCAGGGCATGATAGGTTTCTTGCAGAAATTCTACGGAACCTGGACAATCGAGAAAGTTAAAGCGGATTCCTTCATATTCAGTACTAGCACAATTGATTTCCACGCTCATAGAGCGATCGCGAGCTTCAGTAGCACTATCACCCACCGTATTTTTATCAGTTACTTTCCCCTTTCGTGAGATTGCACCTGTAACAAATAAAAAACTTTCTAAAAGTGTAGTTTTACCACTCAGATAAGCCCCAACTAGAGCGATGTTGCGAGTACTCAGTGTTTGCTTACCATACATAATTTATACGCCTCTTATCTTCTCTTTCACAAAGATTTTGATTGATAGAGATTATATAGTGTTTTGCATTGCTCTATTCACTAGATTAACTTATATTTCTAGATGTTTCTAAGTGTTAATAAATAGCCTTGATACTGGATTTATTTATTAATTTCTCTGAAAGAAACTAACTGATTGCCGATCTATAAAGAGAGAATAAATATATTCTCTTTTGAATAATAAAATTAAAAAATTGGCTACTTCTAATTTTGGCTCAATTCTGGTGATTGGTTATGGAAATTCCCTCAGAAGTGATGACGGGGCAGGGTGTCGAGTGTCTGATATTGTCGCTAGCTGGGACTTGCCCTATGTGCGATCGCTGACCGTGCATCAACTTACCCCCGAACTCGCAGAACCGATCGCCCAGTCGGAGTTAGCGATCTTTATTGATGCTTGGGTTGGTGGCAATGGGTCGGCAATCAAGCGCAAAAAATCAAGCCCCGTACTGCAAGTTCAAAAAATTGATGTGTCCAAGCAACTCAATGCTGCTCCAATAACCGAGCTTGGACATCTCTCCGATCCGCGATCGCTACTTCTATTAGCAAAACAGGTTTATGGCGAAGTGCCTGTAGCCTATTCACTGTTACTGCCTGCGGTAAATTGGGAATTTGGAGAGCAAGTCTCTGCCGTGACCCGCAAAAGCATTGAACAAGCCGCAGATTTTCTTCAAAAACTATGCACGAAGTTAGTATCATCCAATCAATGCTAGACCTTGCCTTTGAGCAAGCTGAATCCCAAGGCGCAAACCAAATCCATCAGCTAAATTTGCGGATAGGGGCAATTTCAGGTGTTGTTCCCGATGCGCTACAATTTGCGTTTGACTCATGCATTGAGGGAACGATCGCCTCAGATGCGAAGTTAGAAATAGAATGGGTCAAGGCTGTCTGTTACTGTCCCCAATGCCATGCGGAATTTACGCCCCATGATTGGGTTTATGTTTGTCCCCGATGCGAACGGTTGACCCATGAAATTCGCCAAGGTCGAGAATTACAACTAGTCTCTTTAGAGGTTTCCTGAGATGTGTCAAGATTGTGGCTGTAGTGATATTCCTGAAGGTATGGTCAAGATTTACGCTCATGATCATTCGCATGATCACGATCATCCTCATACCCATGATCATGCTCATGATCACGAACATCACCATCATCATGAGCATAATACTGTAGATAGCGATCGCCGCACGATTTCCGTTAGTCAATCAATTCTGTCGCAAAATGATCGCCTTGCCGAGCGAAATCGTGGCTACTTCATGGCAAAGGGCATCAGTGTTTTAAATGTGTTATCTTCCCCAGGGGCAGGCAAAACGGCGCTATTAGAACGCACGATGACGGAATTGCACGATCGCCTCAAATCAGCGATTATCGTTGGCGATCTCGCAACCGATAATGATGCTCAAAGATTAAGGCGATCGGGCGCAGAGGTCATTCAAATTACCACAGGTTCGGTGTGTCATCTCGAAGCAGAAATGATTGCTAAAGCCTTGCAGCAAATGCTCCTTGATGGTGTGCAATTATTAGCGATCGAGAATGTTGGTAATCTCGTCTGTCCTGCGGCTTACGACCTCGGTGAGAATCTGCGAGTGGTGGTATTTTCTGTCACCGAAGGCGAAGATAAGCCTCTCAAATATCCCGTAATGTTCAAGACTGCGGATATTGTTCTCATCAGCAAAATCGATCTCGCGGAAGTGGTGGAGTTTAATCGTGAGCTAGCTTTGCACAATATTCACCAAATTGCGCCACAGGCTAAGATCTTAGAGGTTTCTGCGAAAACAGGATTAGGGATGCAAGATTGGTGTCAATTCATTGAGCAATCATTACAAAAATCTCTTACTGTATAATCAAATCAAGAAATTACAATAAAAATCAAAATGGATTGCCTACTACTTCAAGAAGCCACTGCCAACTTTGATACCCTCATCAACCAAGTTACCGAAAATCATAAGCCAGTACTGATTAAAGGTACAGAAAATGATGTGGTTATGATTTCTAAAGAGGATTGGGCAGCGATCGAAGAGACTATTTATCTTAACTCCATACATGGATATATTGATTCACTTAATGAAGTCATGTCTAGTCCTAGAAACGAATGGGTTAATGCTCAGGATCTAGGCTTATAAAAATGTGGGAAGTTATTCTTAGTAAAAAAGCTCAGGAAGATCTAAACAAACTAAAAAGTATCGGACTTTTTGATAAAGCGAAAGAACTTGTTGCAGTTCTAAAAGAAAATCCTTTTCTAAATCCCCCACCCTATGAAAAGCTTGTCGGTAATCTGCAAGGTCTTTACTCGCGTCGTATCAATATTAAACATTGCCTAGTCTATCGTGTAGTCAAAGAGACTAACACTGTCGAGATTTTAAGAATGTGGTCACATTACGAATGAAGCCCAATTAATTCAAGCAATGGACTCACAAAATAATCTTCTGATCAAATGCTTAAATTTGCATATATCTGGCTCAGTGCAAGGTATTGGATTTCGTCCTTTTGTCTATCGCCTTGCGAAGGAATTAGAGCTCAAAGGATGGGTGAATAATAATGCTCAAGGTGTAGCGATCGCAGTTGAAGGCAATCAACAACAATTAGATTTATTTATCGAACGATTGCAATCAGAAAAACCTGCGCGATCGCAAATTCAGCAAATCACTCAGGAATGGTGCGAACCTGTTCATTATCAGACTTTTGAGATTCATGAATCAACGGATAATACATCCACTAAAACCGCAGTAATTCTGCCTGATCTGGCAACCTGTGATGATTGTTTACGAGATATATTTAATCCGAAAAATCGGCGATATCGCTATCCATTTACCAACTGTACTAACTGCGGAACTCGCTACAGCATTATCAGAGCCGTGCCATACGATCGCCACAATACGACGATGCACAAGTTTCAAATGTGTGCTGATTGCCAAGCGGAATATGATCAGCCCCTAGATCGGCGCTTCCATGCTCAGCCCAATGCCTGTCCGCAGTGTGGACCTCATTTAGAACTTTGGGATCGCGATGGTCGAGTCTTAGCCATCGGTGAACAGTCTCTATTAGAAACTGTCCAAGGCATTAGAGAGGGTAAAATTTTAGCAATTAAGGGTTTAGGTGGATTTCAGTTGGTGGTGGATGCAAATCATGCAGCAGCGATCTCCAAACTGCGATCGCGCAAACATCGTCCCCATAAACCTTTGGCTTTGATGTATCCCAATTTGGCAAGTATTCACCAAGATTGCCAAGTATCAGATCTAGAAGCACAGTTATTAAAATCAACGGAAGCACCGATTGTGCTTTTACAAAAATTTAACAAGGGAATTAAGCCCCTTGTCTCTAACAATGATTACATCGGGGTCATGCTGCCCTATACACCGCTTCATCATTTGCTAATGGCAGAATTGCAATCGCCCATTGTGGCGACAAGTGGCAACCTTTCCGATGAGCCAATTTGCATTGACAATCAAGAGGCGATCGCCTGTTTAGAAAATATTGCGGATTTATTTTTAGTTCACAATCGTGATATTGCTCAGCCTGTGGATGATTCAGTGGTGAGGATGATTGGCGATCACCCTGTGATTTTGCGGAGAGCAAGAGGTTATGCACCCTCACCCCTAGCCCCTCTTCCAGTGGGAGAGGGGAATAAGAGGATTTTAGCTTTAGGCGGACATTTAAAAAATGCGATCGCTCTATCAATCAATAGCTCAATTATTCTCAGTCAACATATTGGTGATTTAGAAACGAAGAAGGCTTTTGAGCATTTTCAACGAATTGTTCAAGGCTTGTGTGCAGCTTATGAGTTCCAACCTGAAGTGATCACCTGTGATGCTCATCCCGATTATCTCTCTAGTCAATATGCACAGCATTTATCCCAATCTTTGCAGATTCCTTTAATTCCTGTGCAGCATCATTACGCCCATGTACTTGCTGGCATGATAGACAATCAGATTTTTGCGCCAGTTTTGGGAATTGCTTGGGATGGCACAGGTTATGGTCTCGATGGCACGATCTGGGGTGGAGAATTTCTAAAGATTACCGATTCAGGATTTGCAAGAGTTGCTCATTTACGCCAGTTTTCCATACTAGGTGGTGACAAAGCGGCAAAAGAGCCTCGTCGGGTGGCTTTGGGTATACTTTGGAAAATATTTGGCGATCGCCTTTGGGATTTAGAGGTATATCCTTTACAATCCTTCACAAACTTTGAACTAAACATCTACAAAACCCTGCTAGCTAAACAAGGGAATCTCATACAAACTTCAAGTATGGGTAGATTATTTGATGCTGTTGCTGCGCTGTTAGGAATTTGTCAGGTTGCGAGTTTTGAGGGGCAAGCAGCGATCGCCATAGAGCAAATAAGCGATGCTACCACTAATGACTTTTATGGAATGGATGTTAAGAATGACGGTGAAATTGACTGGACAAACCTGATTCAATCTATCTTAGAAGATATCCAAAATCAAACTGCGATCACAATAATTGCGGCTAAATTCCATAATTCCTTAGTGGCAGTAATGGTGGCGATCGCTAGGCAATTTGGGATAAAACAGATTGTGTTAACAGGAGGCTGTTTTCAAAATCGATATTTAACTGAAAGAGCAATCGAAAGATTAACGCAAGCAGGATTTCAAGTTTATTGTCATCAAAATATTCCACCCAATGATGGAGGAATTGCCGCAGGACAAATTATGGCAGCCTTACGAGAAATATCTGATTGAAGAATCGAGCAAAGCACGATTCTTCAATCGAAACAAAAAAACAAAATGGCATAGCCATTTTGTTTTTTGAAACTTCTTAAGTGGATGTGTTTTTTGATTCAAAAAAGTATTGACACACTTTTCTGAATGGTTATAAATCAAGGAGTTTAAAATTATGTGTTTAGCAGTACCAGCAAAAATCCTCTCCATTCAAGGAGAAGACTTAATGCGAGTGGGGAAAGTGAGTTTTAGTGGTGTTGTCAAAGAAGTCAATCTTGCATATTTGCCAGAAGCAGAGATTGGGGACTATGCAATTATTCATGCGGGGGTGGCTATTTCCATCGTTGATCCCGCCGAAGCCGCACAAACATTACGTGATTTGCAAAAAATCTAGAGCAACTGCGATGAAATATATTGACGAATACCGCGATCGCCAACTTGCCCATGAATATGCCTCAGCGATCAATGCCATTACTACTCGTCCTTGGACATTGATGGAAATTTGCGGCGGTCAGACCCATACCATTGTTAAATATGGAATTGATCGCCTGCTCCCCCCAGAAATCACACTCATTCATGGACCTGGTTGCCCCGTCTGTGTTACGCCTGTGCATCTAATCAACCAAGCAATTATGATCGCATCCCAAGCCAATGTCACCTTATGCTCCTTTGGCGATATGATGCGCGTTCCTGGAAGTAGTACCGATTTGTTAAGCGCCAAGGCATCAGGGGCAGAGGTACGGATGGTCTATTCCCCCCTTGATGCAGTTAAAATCGCTCAACAAGATCCTCAGAGACAAGTCGTGTTTTTTGCGGTAGGCTTTGAAACGACTGCGCCGATTACGGCTCTTGCGATCGCCCAAGCTGCCCAACTAGGCTTAGATAATTTCTCTGTTCTTTGTGCCCATGTACTTGTACCACCTGCAATGGAGGCAATTCTGGGCAACCCTGAGCATACGATGCAGGGATTTTTGGCGGCTGGGCATGTTTGCACAGTAATGGGTTACAGCGAATATGAGGCGATCGCCCAGCGATATCAAGTCCCTATCGTTGTGACAGGTTTTGAACCGATTGATATTTTACAAGGTATTTATCTATGTATCAGGCAATTGGAAACTGGTAAAGCAGAAGTGGAAAATCAATATACGCGATCAGTCAAAAAAGAGGGTAACCAACAGGCGATCGCGATGATGCAAGAAATCTTTGAACCCACCGCAAGGCAATGGCGTGGCTTAGAAAGCATTCCTGACAGTGGGCTGAAGCTTAAAGAGAAATATGTCAGGTTTGACGCTCAGCAACGCTTTTCCATAACATCTTTTCCCTCACAAGTACCAGAATCATCGCTATGTATTAGTGGTTTAATTTTACAAGGCATCCGCAAGCCCCATCAATGCTCTAGTTTCGGTACAGCTTGTAATCCTGAACATCCCCTCGGCGCACCGATGGTTTCGTCGGAAGGAGCCTGTGCCGCCTATTATCAACATGCAGTAATATAAAGAACCAATTTTTACAGGGTGGCTTTGCCACCCTGTAAAAATCGGTTCTTTATTGAATAACTTCTAAAATTCCATGCTCACTCGACATAACCTCCATTTACCTAATCTTGAACTGTCTTACCTAGATAGCGGTAATGGCTCAGAAGCTTTATTGCTAATCCATGGGATGGCAGATTCAGCGATGGTGTGGACAAATTTATCAGAGTATTTAGGCAATGTGGCAGGTGATTGCTATCGGATTATTGCCCCTGATCTGCGGGGACATGGGGAGAGCAGCAAAGGCATTACCGATTATTCCTTTGCAAGTATTATTACGGATTTAGAATCCTTAATGTCACATCTAGGAATCACTAGCGCCCATGTACTGGCTCATTCATGGAGTGCCAAAACTGTCACGATTTGGGCTACTCAAAAAAGCGATCGCTTTCGCAGTCTGATTTTAGTCGATCCCTTCTTTATGGGTAAATTTCCGAGTTGGGTCAGGATGATCTTCCCACTGATGTACCGTGTCTTACCATTTCTCAAGTTAGTCGGAACCTTTCCAAATTACGAAACTGTAGAAACGATTGCACGGAGCCTCAAGCAATATCAAGGATGGTCAGATTTCCAGCAAACAGTCTTCCAATCCAGTATCGAATCCAAACCTGATGGTACATGGCATAGCAAATTTCCCGTTCATGCTCGTGATTTAATCTTTGATGAGATCATGGATGTTGAAGGCTTAACTAAGTCCATTGAAATCCCTACATTGTTTGTAAAACCTAAGCAAGGACTGAATCGCCAAACATGGCAGTTACGCCCCTATCAGCAATATTTCTCCAATTTGCAAATTTGTGAAATATTAGGGAATCATTGGACTTTTTTAGTGCAACCTGAAGCTTTTAATCAAGCGATCGCTAATTTTTTACAATGCAGATAGTTCCAGTTACGCTGAGTTATTTTAAAAACTTAATCTTCGCAGATCTTTTTAACGTAAGTTCTAGATAATTTTATACGGGTTTTGAGAGAGGGTTTGCTAAGCAAACCCTCTCTCAAAACCCAAAAGTAAAAGCCTTACTAAGTAAGGCTTTTACTTTTGGGCTTTTAAAAATTCGCCAGCTTAACCCGAACTGACGTTTTTTACGTAGAAGTAAGGAATAAGTATTAATGCTAGGGAGTAAATAAAGGGATATAATTATAGCATATAAAATAAAATATTCATGGAGGTAAGTCCAAAATGAATGCTATTGAACTCAAGGAAACAATGACCTCTGATAATACAAAACTAAGTAGCGATAACTCCTCTGCGAAGATTCCTCAAGACTCCTCTAATAGTTCGAACGAAGAAGTAAGATCTGTCAGAAGCTATACCGTTGATGATCGCGGCATTCTAAATAATTTCGCTGTTATGCCTAAGATGTATATTGAAGAAGATACTAGCAACCCCAAAAGCTTCAAGTTTCAAATCATCGGATTGATTGTCTTGGTTATCGCCACGATCGGAATTGCGATCGCTGTTAGTTAAGTCATTCCAGTGTATTACTTATAGAGAGATGTAAGTAGCTAGACCTAAGTAAACTAAAAATCGGGAGTTTTATTTCGCCCGCGTAGCGGGCGAAATAAAACTCTGGTTTGGGTTTTAATTAAGTTGAGCTACTTACTTAGATTTAATTAGATTAAATTTTGCTGCTATCTTTTGGATAAAGAGTTAATCTGGAAGTTACTACACCACATAGCTTGGTGTCTCATATCAGGAGGTTAGTATGGAAAAATTTCTAACAAATCAAGTATGTGCTAGCGATCCCGCCCATGATATTTGGAAAAAGCAGCGTCATCCTCTTGATTGTATTTTTCGCCCTCGTTCCGTTGCTGTGATTGGTGCAAGCGAAAGGGAAGGAAGTGTCGGACGCACATTATTGTGGAATTTAATTCGTAGTCCTTTCGGTGGAACCGTCTTTCCCGTTAATCCCCAACGGCATAGTGTCTTAGGAATTAAGTCTTATCGTGATATTGCAAGCGTACCTGAAATAGTTGATCTTGTCATAATTGCCACACCTGCGGCGACTGTTCCACAGGTAATTCGTGAGTGCGTAGCAGTAGGAGTTAAGGGCGCAATTATTATTTCCGCAGGATTTAAAGAAATTGGCGAACAGGGTGCTGCTTTAGAACAGGAAGTTTTAGCTGAAGCGCGTAAAGGAGGAATGCGAATTATTGGTCCTAATTGCTTAGGTTTAATGAATCCGTTAGCAGGGCTAAATGCTACTTTTGCAGGTACAAGTGCCCGTTCTGGTAATGTCGCGTTCATCAGTCAAAGTGGAGCGCTTTGTACTTCGATTTTAGATTGGAGCTTAGGTGAGAATGTTGGCTTTAGTGCCTTTGTCTCCATTGGTTCCATGCTGGATGTGGGTTGGGGCGATTTGATTGAATATCTTGGTGATGATCCCCATACTCACAGCATCGTTCTATATATGGAATCCATCGGTAATGCTCATGCCTTTCTCTCAGCAGCCCGTGAGGTCGCCATGGATAAACCGATTATTGTCTTGAAAGTCGGACATACGGAGGCTGCAGCAAAGGCGGCGGCTTCGCATACGGGAGCTTTAACTGGTAGTGATGAAGTTTTAAATGCAGCTTTTCGGCGCTGTGGGGTATTGCGAGTACATACCATATCGGATCTATTTGATATGGCGGAAACTCTGGCAAAACAACCGAGACCCAAGGGCAATCGTCTCTCGATCGTTACCAATGCGGGAGGTCCTGGGGCGATCGCTACCGATGCGCTGATTAGTGGTGGAGGCACATTGTCGGAACTCGCACCAGAAACGATCCAAAAATTAAATCAGTTTTTACCTGCACAATGGAGTCATCATAATCCCATTGATATTCTCGGCGATGCCAGTAGTGATCGCTATGCTCAAACCCTTGAAGTAGTTGCTGATGATCCCAATAGTGACGCGATGTTGGTGATTTTGACTCCACAGGCGATGACCAATCCCACCCAAACAGCTGAGAAACTCAAGTCTTATAGCAAATTAGGAAAACCCATTTTATCGAGTTGGATGGGGGGTGCGGAAATTGCCGCAGGTACTGAAATTCTCAATCAAGCGAATATTCCTACATTTCCCTATCCTGACACGGCTGTGCGCTTGTTTAACTATATGTGGCGGTATACCTATAATCTGAAGGGAATCTACGAAACGCCTTCCTTGCCTGTAGATTCGGATTTACATGCACCCGATCGCCAGTTAGCTGAACGCATTCTCACCCAAGCCACAAAAAGCGATCGCTATCTATTAACTGAATACGAATCGAAAAATTTGCTCGCCGCCTATGGCATTCCGACAGTACCGACCGAAATTGCCACTAGTGATATTGAAGCCGTAGAAATTGCCGATCGCTTTGGCTATCCCGTCGTACTCAAACTGCATTCCGAAAAGATCACCCATAAAACCGATGTGGGGGGTGTGCGGTTGAACCTTGAAGATGCAGCAGCAGTTACCCGTGCTTTTATGGCGATCGCTGCCAAGGTTCGCACTATTGATCCCGAAGCCTTTTTGGGTGTCACGGTGCAGCCAATGGTAAAAATGGAAGGTTATGAACTGATTCTCGGCAGTAGCCTTGATCCACAATTTGGGGAAGTGATGCTGTTTGGCATGGGGGGGCAGTTGGTAGAAGTATTTAAAGATCGGGCGCTGGCTTTACCACCACTCAATACCACCCTTGCAAAGCGGATGATGGAACAAACCCGCATTTACGAAGCCTTGCAGGGAGTCAGAGGTCGCAAAGCGATCGATCTGGCAAAACTTGAGCAATTACTTGTTAACTTCAGTCAGCTAGTAGTTGAGCAGCCCCAAATTCGAGAAGTAGATATTAACCCTTTGCTCGTTTCGGAGGATGGGATGATTGCCCTTGATGCCAGAGTTGTCTTACATACGGATGATGACATCGCGCAACGTCCAATTCCTGCAATTACGCCCTATCCCACCAAATATGTGCAATGTTGGCAATCACGTAAGGGTGATCGCGTTACCATTCGTCCGATTCGCCCTGAAGATGAGCCATTAATGGTGCAGTTCCATCAGAATCTCTCAGAAGAGAGTGTCTATTTGCGTTACGCTCATATCGTTAAATTAACTAAGCGAATCGCCCATGAACGTTTGACCCGCATCTGTTTTATTGATTATGATCGCGAAATGGTCTTAGCCGCCGATTACAAAAATCCTGAAACCTGCGAACATGAGATTTTAGGTGTTGCAAGGCTAAGTAAGTCACATGGCATGAATGAAGCCGAATTTGCACTGATTGTCAGCGATCGTTACCATCATCAGGGGCTAGGCACTGAGCTACTACGCCGTATTTTAGAAATTGGCAAGGAACAAAATCTAGAAGCGATCGTAGGCTATATCCTCAATAGCAATGAACCGATGCAAAGCATTTGTCGCAAATTAGGCTTCAAACTCCAACCCGATCCCGGTGAAGGCATGTTGAAAGCTACCTTTGTCCTGTAATGCATGATCCAATTCTCCAATTCAAAGATTGTCTATATCCCCCTCAATTCCCCCGAAAAGGGAGAAGAAGAAAAATTCTCTTCGCCTATTTAAGGGGGTGCTAGGGGATCTCTTAGAGCTTTTGTCCATAGAAAGTATGGCAATTTTAACAATTTACAAGAGGCTTTGGCTTCGCTCAGCTAATGTATATTGCTGGCTGAGCGAAGTCGAAACCTTAGGTATTATTTGAAACAGCGGTAGTCCTAAACCAGTAAGGATGAGTTGTAGTGATGAATAAAGAACTAGATAGCAGCAATGTGATTTTCTAGTTTTTTAGAGAAGGAGAGAGTTTTACGAACTAATCGGGAGACACGTGACCGCATCGTACAGTTAAACCGCTCAATATAATTGGAATGAAGTTTAGACTAAAAAAGGAAAGAAAGGCAGAATAAAAGAGATACAAACTGTCTAAAGTAAGTAGCTCAACTTAATTAAAACCCAAACCAGAGTTTTGTTCCGCCCGCGTAGCGGGCGGAACAAAACTCTCGGTTTTTAGTTTACTTATGTCTAGCTACTTAAATGAAAAGTAAATAGACATCTACAGCCATGATTATTGATAAACTACAGGACTTTCGTCAACAGGCATATAGATTTTTAGGGAACGGACGGGATGCAATATTTGACCTGATGGATGCAGTATTAACCAGTCCAAGTGTGAAAATCATTTGTGGAATGATCATTGTCAGCAGTGTATCGGCAGAAATGGTCAAGCTTGCATGAATCACTAAAAGACAGTCGTCCCAACCGAGAAAAACTCAGACGGTTATGTGTGGAACAAATACCCAAAGACATCCGCCCCTTACTAGCAGGAGCCCATACAGGATGGGGAAGACACCATACCAAAACGCTAAAAGATAGGAGTTTCGTGCATCAACCGAATTTGGTTGAAGGCAACAAACCGATCGTGCTAGGGTCTGACCACAGTACCTTGGCTTGGATACCAGAGATGACAGGGAGTTGGGCAATGCCGTTATGTCACGAACGGATCAGTAGTTTTGAGACAGCCGCCCAA
>Ga0209990_10002596_pt1 | contig 14016 bp, 9 predicted proteins | sample NOAtaG_6_FD_187304 | JGI IMG/M metagenome (GOLD analysis project Ga0209990, IMG submission 187304) | Freshwater lake microbial communities from Lake Erie, under a cyanobacterial bloom - NOAA_Erie_Diel5S_2200h metaG (SPAdes) (version 2) | ecosystem: Environmental > Aquatic > Freshwater > Lake ...
TTCAAAAAATATAAGGACTGTACTTTAGCGTAGGCTAAACTACTTTTTTGTTGTTTCATTAATTCTTTTAAATCTTCTACTGACTCAACAATATCAATTTTGGGTACGACTGGCATCGCTAATTTATACACTTAATCATCTTTTCTATAAGTATGCCATAGTTTTTGAAATTTGGTATAAGGCTATTACTAACCCGCACCTGTAGGGTTATAAAGTTATCAAGGTACTACATTTACCAAGCGGCTAATCCTCTAAACGTCTTACTGTCTAGTTTCTAGCCAACGAATCGCACCACACCCCACACCCTACTTCCCCATCACCCCACACCCCACACCCTACTTCCCCATCACCCCACTTCCCCAATCCCCCATCACCCCACACCCCACTCCCATACCTAAGCGCCGCAATTCCGGAGATTATATAAAAAAACACCCAGAACAATCGGGGTAATGGACAATACTAAAGGTTGTGTAGGTCATCAGAAAAGCCCTTTCAGGGTAAAATACTATGAAACTAGCGTCACGAGTCAATCAAGTTACTCCCTCCCTTACCCTAGCTATCGACTCTCTGGCCAAGGAAATGAAGAAAAACGGCGAAGATGTCTGTAGTTTTAGCGCCGGGGAGCCAGATTTCGACACACCCACTCACATCAGAGCTGCCGCGAAAAAGGCCCTCGATGAGGGAAAAACTCGCTACGGACCGGCTGCCGGGGAAGCGGGGTTAAGAAAAGCCATCGCCGAGAAATTGCTGCGGGATAATCAATTAGCATACAATGCCGATAATGTCATCGTTACCAATGGCGGTAAACAGTCTCTCTACAATCTAATCATGGCGTTAATTGAAGCGGGGGACGAAGTAATTATTCCCGCACCCTACTGGTTGAGTTATCCTGAAATGGTGACGTTAGCGGGGGGAACATCGGTTATCGTTAACACTAGCCTAGAGAATCACTATAAAATCACCCCCGAACAGCTAGAAGCGGCAATTACACCGAAAACTAAATTATTTGTCCTCAATTCTCCCTCTAATCCCACCGGTATTGTCTATACTCCCGAAGAAATCGCAGCTTTAGCAAACATTGTGGTTGAAAAGGATATTTTAGTGGTTTCTGATGAAATTTACGAGAAAATCCTCTACGATGGCGCAATTCACCGCAGTATCGCTTCTTTTGGTCCAGAAATCTTTCAGCGCAGTATTATTAGTAATGGTTTTGCTAAAGCTTTCTCGATGACGGGGTGGCGCGTCGGTTACATAGCAGGACCGGTGGAAATTGTCAAGGCCATGACTAAGATCCAAAGTCATAGTACCTCCAATGTCTGCACTTTTGCCCAATACGGTGCGATCGCTGCTTTAGAGAGTTCCCAAGATTGCATTGAGGAAATGGTCAAAGCTTTTAGCCAGCGCCGACAGTATATTTTAGAACGAGTGCGAGCCATTCCTGGACTCAATTGTCCTACTCCCAACGGTGCTTTTTATGTGTTTATCGATATTAGTCAAACTGGTTTAAAATCCCGGGATTTTTGTCAGAAACTCCTCGAAACCCAAAAAGTAGCCGCTATCCCCGGTATTGCTTTCGGTGCTGATGATTGTATTCGTCTTTCCTATGCTACAGACCTAAAGACGATTGAAAAAGGATTCGATCGCATTGATAAGTTTATCGGCACTTTGTAGGATGATTACTTTGTCTGTTAGGGTGAACAAAATTCGCCCTTTTTTTTCGGTTTTAACAGCTTAGGTGAGTTGCTCACCTAGAAGGTGATTCAGGCATATTTGAGTATAATTTTCTATCTCAATTGTTAAGCAAAAATCGACTAAATGTTAAGAGTTCGTAACTATTCTGATTGACTGGTATCACTGGAAATGCCCACGCAAACCACAAAATTGCACAATTGTCAATAGGGTTTGAGATGCGCTCACCCTGTAAATGAAACAGATCTACCCCTGAACGGTTATAAATTTTTGTTAACATATTATCTACCGGAAAACCATAAATGTTAAGATTGCTGGCAATTCCCGATCTGAATCTTTACTATATGAGAGCAGTACAACCCAGCCAAACAGAGCCTGTTATTGTCGCTCAATCTTCCCCTGAACCTTCCCTATCAAATCCACCGCCAGGTAACGGCAGTTTCCCTTTAGTGCCGATAGGAGTAACTGTTGTGCTTACTTTGATGCTGGTTGCTTTGTGGTCGCAAAAAGACAAAATTATTGGGGGTTTCAAGGCATGGACTGAACCAGAACCAGACTCAGACACGATTCGATCCCAAGAATTTGCTGTTGATATAGAAGTCTCAAATATTCGTACTCAGGATTATTTACGAGCCAATGTACAAGCGACAATTTATGTCTTTATTGCCGACACAAAAGAAGACAACCAAAAGGCTCAAAAATTTTTGGTAGAAGAAGACAGTATTTCAACCGTAGCCGTAGAGAAAGCTGTTAAAAAACGCGCCGAAACCGCCCTACGAGGAAGTGCCAGTAAACATACATTAGACTATCTGCATACAAATCGCACAGAGGTGGGAAAAGAGGCTACGACTATACTTGGTAACTGCCTAAATCCTCTAGGATTAACTGTTAGAGACCTAGTTATTGGTGAAATTGAAGAAAGTGCCAACTACACTCCTAACAACTATTTCGATGCCAAGGCAGTTGAGGCTCGAACAAAAGTGATTCAACCGGCAATTCTGGCAACTCGCACGGAAGAGTTAAAGACGGAAGAAGCAATACGAAAACAGGAATTAGATACGGAAGAAACAATACGAAAACAGGAATTAGAGAAAGGCAGAGATATAAGGCTAAAGGAATTAGAGATAGGGATTGAACTGGAAAATCAAGAGCTTACACATCAAGAAACATCTTTGAAAAATTTAGAAACACTAGAAAGAGTCGAAAAGGCAAAGATCGACCACGAGCTAAAGATCGAAACCTACCAAAATGATAAAGAAAAAGAACTACAGGAGGCGCTCGAAATCTCTGAATTAGCTTTAAAGAAAAAGCTCGAAATTGCTGAGTTAAACGACAAAAAAGAGCTAGAATCCCTCAAACACAAAACAGAGATTGAAATTCAACTTAACAAGCTCCTACAAGACACAGACTTAATTGAGAAAAATAAAACGTTTCGCTTAAAACAAGCAACAGTCAATCAAGAAATAGAAACGGGAGAAATTGCTGCAACCATCTCGATTATTAGTAAAGAAAAAGAACGGCTGGAAACAGAAATAGAACGCGCCGAAGCAGAAGAAGCTGTTACTACAGCAATTGAAAAAGCCCAAGCCGAACGCCAGAAGCTGCAAGCGGAAATAGCCGCAGAGTCAGTGGAGAACGAAGCAAAAACTATCGAACGTTTGGCAGAAGCAGAAGGTAAGCGTTACCATCTCATACCGGCTACGGATGCCGAGCGCACGGCTAAAATGGTTCGGGAGTTAGCACCTCAATTAATAGAAAATTTACCCCAGGTTGTTGAAATTGCTAAAGCATTAGCTCCCCAAGCGGGGATTTTGGGAGACTCCAATATCTATAATTTTCCCAATGGAAATGGAGAAGAGATTAACAAGTTGATGCTTTCCACCAGTGGTATGTTACTGATTCAATCTTTACTAAATGGTAAGTTAGGAGATTTATTAGGTAAATCGCTCCGCTCTTTGAATAACGATAGCAACAGCGGACAGGATAATTCTGACGGATAAGTAACAGCGAGATTGAGTCATCTAAGCCCATTAATCCCTGCCAATAAAAATAATTTTTCAACAGTAAACAAACTGAGTTTTGGAGTCTAAATTCATGAAAAAAGCAAAACAAAAACCTCCCCTAACATTTCCCCCCTTTCCCAAAGCTATTAATTTCCTCCTGACCTTTTTCTTGGGACTTGGTATGGCTCTTTGCTTTGCTTGGTTAATCAGTCTTACAAGTACGTCTCCCTGTCCACCAGATATATCTGAGGGACAGGAAAAGGTAAAATGTATCACCAAAACAATTAATATTACTGGGTTGCTAAAAAATTTCTCGTATGACGTAAGTCCTCTCTATCTAAGCCTGATACTAGCTGGGGCACTTGGTGGATTACTTTACTCCATATTGCTTGACGGCGAGTTAGAATTGCCGTCTTGGAGTAAGAAAAATCCCAATAATCTCAACCCTGGCTTTTTGGGAGAAATTTTTGTTGGCATAGGTGGGGCATTTATCGCCTATAAGTTCTTACCCCAGGAACTTAGAAACCTTGGCGATCCGGGCTTAGAAATCACGATTTTTGTCACTGGATTGGTGGGCGGCTACGGTGGTAAAGCTATCCTAGATGCGGCATTAAAGAAGGTAATTAACCGTATAGACACGGCTAATGAAGCCAAAGAGATAGCAGAATCTCAGGCAAAAGAACTCGAAGAAAAAACATACATCCGCAATCTAGTCAACCAGCAGATTCAAGAAGGGCTAAATCAGTCCGAATTATCAGAAATGCAAGAGAAACTTGAATCTGCTACTGATGATGTTAAAGAACGTGCTTTTAATCTTGCCCATGATGCCCGTAGCTTGGGAAGGAGAACTCTAACATTTAAAGATCGGGTCAATAGAACAATTCCGATTTTTGAGGCTCTGGTAGCCAGTGATAACAATAATGCCTCGTATAATGCAGAGTTAGGTTATGCTTATATCAGTTCACAGCCTCCTGATTTAGACAAAGCCATCTCCTATCTCGATCGCGCCATCGAACTACGAATACCGGGGGCATCAACGGAGGGAGATAGCTGGAAGTACGAAATGAATCGGGCGATCGCCCGAATTGGCCTTGGCAATTCTCAATCAAGGGATGATATCCTAAAGGATTTGTTTGCTGTTGAGCAGAGGAAAGGACTAGCGCAAGCTATTGACGAGTATGAAAGGGATGGAGTAGATGGGGGAAATAATTCCATAAAAAACTGGCTGATCCAAAATCAAGATTGGGTGAGTCAACAGACTAACGGGAAAGCCTTACTTGATAAAATTCAACTTTCTGCGGTGGCGAAACCTGTCACCTCAACCTTATCAGTAACCCAGAATCGGGCAGATTTGGTCGCTGCCCCCCCCAATACAAAGATTAAAGCAACCATTAAAACCTATCTGAAAAAGCAGCCCATTGATTCATCACAACTCGGTGAAAACGAGAAAAAAGAAGTTCCTGTGGGTACAGAGTATAAAATCCTCAAGCATTCACAAGAATCTGATGGACATTACCTCGTTGAATTAGACTACGGCCAGGGAATTTGGTATGTTTGGTCAGATCACTGGTACTTACCCTGGGAACACAAGATACTATCATCTGTTCCCCAGTCCAGTAAAAATGGTTCAGCGCGGGAAGCCATTGACCAATTATCAAGAATTTCTGCCATCTCCCTAACAAATAGAGGAACCCTCAAAGCCGCAGCCACCCGCTCGATTCAAAGATCAGCTACAGCCACAAAGGTAGAACCCGAAAATTGGGTCATTGCGCCCCCCAATACCATCATCAAGGCAACTACTAAAACCTATCTGAAAAAGCAGCCTATTGATTCATCAGACCTCGGTGAAAACGAGAAAAAAGAAGTTCCTGTGGGCAAAGAATACAAAGTCCTCAAGTATTCAGAAGAAATTGACGGACATTGCCTAGTGGAGTTAGACTACGGTGCTGGCATTTGGTATCTTTGGTCGGATCATTGGCATTTACCTTGGCAAAAATCTAGCAAAGACAATGGCCGATCATCTGTATCCGCGCCAGAATCAAGTCAGCATCAAGGCGTTAATCTTGTAACTCGTCAGCAAGCTGAGTCTGTCTATGGACGTAAAATGAGTGATCAACAATTCAATGACTTAAACTCTTGTTTACAGCGATTTGAAATTAATACAGTGCCACGAATTAGACATTTCCTCAGCCAAACAGCCCATGAAAGTGCAGGTTTGCAATACATGACGGAAATTTGGGGGCCGAGCCAAGTAGCTGCTCAACGAACATATGATCCCCCCTATCCTAAAGCAAAAGAGCTAGGTAATACGAAAATTGGTGAAGGGAAAAAGTATCGCGGAGCAGGTGTAATTCAATTGACTGGTAAGTATAATTATCAAGCTTTTTCTCGTTTTATTAATGATCCCAAGGTGATGGATGGCGCAGATTACGTTGGTGCCAATTATCCTTTTACCAGTGCTGGATTTTGGTGGAAGAATAATAACATGAATGCTCTTTGCGATCGGGGTGGAACTGTTAAAGAGGTAACAAAAAAAGTTAATGGTGGTTATAACGGACTATCGGATCGTCAACGTTATTACGATAAAGCTTGTCAAGTTATCAAACAATTACCTTCTACACCTTTACATACGGAAGAGTTAGCCGCAAAGCCCGAAACAGTCAAGGCAGCAACCTCGACTACCACTGCTCAATCATTTGGGAGCCTTGACTTGGGTAATGATTTGGCCAGCCGAATCATTAAATATATGAAAACAAAAGGCTATCAAGTCTTCACGAATCCGAGAGAATATAACATTGTCTATGTAGAAGGCATGAATCCTAATGGAACCCTCAATGATGATCGTCCCAATGAGTTCAATGATCTGCGTATGGTAATTGAGTTTAAAAATGGGAAACCAGAAATTGTTGGGAGTTGGGAAGCTACCACAGAGCCTGGTGATAAATATACTTACAGTCCTCAAAATCCAAACGGGGCCGCTCGCATCAAGTTCGGACAGTACCAAGCATGGATCAAAGCTTGGCACCCCATGCCCAAAAGTTCAAAAAGTCATGAAGCACTGTTTCAGACCCAACCTATCGAGGTGTACCGAGACTCCAACAAGGATTTTCGACGGGATGGGGACAGGATTCAGAAGGGTATATTTGGCATTAATCAGCACTGGGGCTATGATTTGCCGAAAAATGCCATTAGTGGAGCAAGTGCCGGTTGTCTCGTGGGACGAACAAAACAAGGACACAAAGAATTTATGGCAATCATCAAGCAGGATAAACGCTACCTATCAGACCCTAATTATGTATTCTATACAACGGTTATCCCCGGTGATGATTTAGAGGACGTTTGAAAAGGGTCAAGCTTAACGGAAAAATTTTCAGTACAAAACTACGAGGATGCTTAAATGACACTCACAACCATCGGCAGGGTACCGATTACTGGGAGATAGACAGCGTTAGAAAGTTGTTTAATAGCAGCGGTGCGAGAAACAGGAAAATTAATCTTTTTGTTTCTAAGAGACTTAAATGTCTTCCTTCCTTGCTATACAATGGAATCATGGCACCACCACCGCTAACGATAACCGCAAAAGTAGGAAAGGGTTTTTGGATAGAAATTGCTCGGATGCCACTAGACCTCATTTGATAAATATAAGTAGGTGGTTTCAATTAAATTGAAGATAGATTTTGTCTTTGATCCCTCCTGCTCACCTTGATAAGGGGGGTGCCGATCCCCCCTTAGTCCCCCCTTAATCCCCCCTTAATAAGGGGGGCATCTGACAATTTTTAACAGCCAGTTATCTGTAGTCTCTAGAGGTATTAAGATGAGTGGGATCAAGTTAGAAGATATTAGGGAAATTACCAAGAATCCTCAAGGAAAAGGATATTTAATTATCTTTAATGATAACAGAGTAATTATTTTATATAAAAAAAGAACTATTGCTGCTTTGCTAACTCTGATTAGGTATGGAGAAGGTTGTGAGAGCGATCTAACTAATGCGACCAATAATTTACAAGAGATAAAAACTATACTCAAGGGTAAAATTCCTGAAAATTTAATTCAAGACTCCTATGCTGATGCTAATAAACCTTTTAGCGAACTTTGGAATGAAGAGGGATTTAATTTTATTTATGCTCCCCCAGGACAAAAAAGATTAGGCAGTCAAAAATATATTTTAGATAGTTCCGATCATCAACAACTTTTTACCACTACTAAACCACCGATTAGAACACCTCCCTCATCCCTAATTCAGAGAAATATCTTAGAACAACAAAAAAATAAATGTAATTTTTCTGGCTCAATTCTTAAAAAGAAAGAAAATATCAATCAAAATACCTATGCTAGGGATCGAGTGCGTTTAGTTTGGGATCATCGGATTCCCGTAGAAAAAGGTGGAAATAGTGCCGATGACAATTTTCAAGCTCTCTGCTTCTATTGTAATAAATCCAAATGGCAAATCTGTAATCTTTGTAACTATGCTCCTGATAAATGTTCAGAATGCGTCTTAGCTTTTCCTGAAGTAACTAAGATGATTTTCCCCAGTCAAGAAAATATTGAAGACCGGCTAAATCGAGCTAATTAAGTGATTTAGTAATATTTATACCAATATGTTTAATGACTGGGGGACAGACAGCGTTAGAAAGTTGTTTAATAGCAGCGGTGCGAGAAACAGGAAAATAATAATCATCGGGAAATCCCATTAATCTTTTTATTTCTAAGAGACTTAAATGTCTTCTTTCCTTGCTATACACTGGAATCATGGCACCACCACCGCTAACACTAACCGCAAAAGTAGGAAAGGGTTTTTGGATAGAAATTGCTCGGATGCCACTAGATCTCATTTGATAAATACAATTATCATAATCTACATTAACACTTGCCCTTTCAATACTTATTCTTGTTTTTGGCAGTTGAAAAGATAATTGTTCGGCATTAATTCTGCCAGCATAATAATCAATATACTGCTGCCATTTTCCCGATATGGGAATTGAATAATCCCCTGGAACAATAATTTTTTCAATACCCACTTCTGCATGGCAAGGTTGGGGAAATTGAAAGTTTTTAATTCCTAAATCCTTTCGGAAAGCCAATAAAAAAAAGCGAGGTCTTGATTGAGGAATTTGGAAATATTTACTATCGATAACTGCATAAAAAGCCAGATAATTTATTTCTTTTAACTGGATTAATATATCTTTTAATATCTGCCCTTGATTTAAGCGCACGATATTACTAACATTTTCAAGAAAGATAACTTTAGGCTTTTTTTCATGGCAAATTCTGAGAATTTCCTGAATGGCTAGTCCGCGACTGTCTTGCCAACCTTTTTGTTGTCCTGCTCTGGAAAATGGCTGACAGGGAAATCCCCCACAAAAAACCTCAAAATCGGGAAGTAAGCTAGGAATTAAAGCTTCAACATCTTGCGGTTTTATGGATTCATGAAAATTGTGATTGTAGGTTTTCACACAATCTGGGTTATTTTCGTTGCTAAAAACACATTGCCAACCGATTTGTTCAAGACCGAGACGAAAGCCACCAATTCCCGCATAAAAATCGGCAAAAGTCAAGCAACTATGGGTAAAATTTTTGTTAGCTGGACGAATAGGTAACTCGTTCATAATGTTGATTGAATAACCGAGAGTCTTATCTATTTTCTCAGATATTATTGTACTAGATGTCCAAGGGGACAGATGGACAGACAGGGGGAGAATGTGATTGACTTTCCCTAGGGGCTTTTGTTAAGTTACATTAAGCCCTACAATATAATTCTGGTGAGTTAGACGAAATTCGCTCGATCGCTCGGTCTTATCTGCTCCTAGCTGAGATAGAGAAAAGATAGCGCATCGAGAAACAGAAAAGTTTAGTTCTCAAGCTTTCGTCAATACTGCCCTTGTCATCTACCTTGAGTTATAACCTAGTGTCCCAAACCCTACCTAAACCCTCCCTAAAAAGAGAATTTTTGCCATTTACCCTACAGGATGTCCGTCTAGCTATCCCGGCCCGTTGCTTCCAATCAAGCGTTTTTCGCTCTTTAGCCTACTTTTTTTTTGATATTGGCATCATTACCCTGCTTTACTGGATAACTTACCAGATTAATCAAGCATGGTTCTTCCCCCTTTTTTGGTTTATGCAGGGAACCATGTTTTGGGCCTTATTTGTCGTCGGTCACGATTGCGGTCACGGTTCCTTTTCCCGTTATCGTTGGTTAAATAACTTAATCGGTCATCTCAGTCATACTCCCATTCTCGTACCTTTCCACGGTTGGCGCATCAGTCATCGCACCCATCACGCTAATACTGGCAATATCGACACCGATGAAAGTTGGTATCCCGTCACGGAAACCCAGTATAACAATATGGCTTGGTACGAAAAATTAGCTCGTTTTCAGCTAATTTTATTTGTTTATCCCCTCTATCTTTTCCGTCGTTCCCCTAATAAACAGGGGTCCCATTTTATGCCCGAAAGCCCCCTCTTTCGCCCCTCGGAACGGTGGCAGGTACTGACTAGCACCGTATGCTGTACCTTTATGTTAGGTCTATTAATCGGGGTTGGTGTTAGCCAAGGCTTTTGGTTTCTGTTTAACTACTACATCATGCCCTATATCGTCTTTGTGGTTTGGTTAGACCTGGTGACATTCCTACACCACACCGAAGATGATATTCCCTGGTATCGCGGTCAAGACTGGTACTTTCTCAAAGGGGCGCTTTCTACCATCGATCGCGATTATGGCATCTTTAATCCCATCCATCACCAAATTGGTACTCACGTCGCCCATCATATTTTTATCACTATTCCCCACTATCATCTCCAAGAAGCAACCGAGGCTATCCGTCCCGTCTTAGGAGACTATTATCGCGTCTCGAAAGAACCGATTTTCAAATCTCTCTGGCGGTCCTACCGCAATTGTCATTTTGTCAGTGACCAAGGCAGTAAGATTTTTTACCGCAAAAACTGATCCTATCTTAGCTATCAGGAGGAAACGGCAGCAAAATCTGCCTCCTCCTCTCACACCGAGAAGAGTTGCCAAAACTGGGGGTAAAGTCTTTGTCTTTATTTGGTTCAGTGGCAAGGGATGAAGCTGATGCAGTGAAATTGGCTAATGATTCGGTAGTAGTGCCGTAGCCCTCTTGCTTACCTGGTATGAATTGTGTAAAATATTTAGGGTCTGCTGAATAATGGTAAAACCCTTTTAAAATAAGGCTTTTGACCTGTTAAAATCCGATGTTCATGCTGCGAAAATCCGATTGGGACTCTCAAAAACCTTGCATTATCCCTCTCGTAGTACATAAATTGGTACAAAAAAAAGAGGGCAACAAAGCCTGAAACGACCAGCTACTGACTCCTGACTCCTGACTCCTGACTCCTAACCCCACCAACAAACTTTTTCAGCAAACCCTATTTAGGGTCTGCTGAATAAATTTGAAATGTAGGCAAAGTAAAGGTTTTGGGGCTTTACGAGCGAAACAGGTGCAAGATTTTGAGAGAATCGTCGTTCAAAACCTTGCGTCTTCATCGGCCCGCGTCCTGTAGGGGCGAAGCATTCGGACAATAACCTATCGGTGAAAAGGTAGATTTTCTATCCGAATGCTTCGCCCGTACTTATTCAGCAAACCCTAATTACACATCTAAGCCACTACTCCGTCAGACTTCTGGTGTGAGGAAACAGTGAACTGAAAACTCAAATCCGATCCCTAATAGCTGTATCCCGTCTCCCGTCTCCTGTCTCGGAGTCTCGACTAGGAAATTAATTTTACACGACTACTTAATAATGTTCAAACTTCCTCTCTGGAACCCCGGCACTTGCCACTCCTTACCCACGACTATAAAATTAGCATCCATCTTGCGGGGGTATTACCCTGGTTAATACCCCCTATTTTGGTCTGGTATAGTGTTAAGCTTCTCCTGTGATTGATAAACCCTCTACCCAAACGTAGGGACAAACACCACTGGGAGTAATAACCGCTTCCGGTTCCAGATAAACAATCGATTTCAGCAGTGTTAAAATATCTCCAGCTACGGTAGCGGAATCGATGCTAATGCGCTCATTTTTGTTAACTAACCAACCATCAAACGGCAAAGAGAAGGAACCTTGTAGAGAATTAACTCCCGCATGAAGTGCCTGTAAACTATCAATTAAAACCACATTTTCTGCTGTTTCCAAAGAATAGCTTTTGGGTTGATTAACACTAGCAAAAACGTGATAAAAATGGGGACTAACTGTTACTTTTGCGCCAATGTTACCGTTGCCAGTCGGTTCCGTATTCATCCGTTTAGCGGTAATCGTGCTATGGAGAAAATTACTCAAAATCCCCTCTTTAATTAATTCCACACGACGGGTGGGAGTGCCTTCACTATCAAAAGTTTCTGCGGAAACATTAGCTGGATGGAGGGCATCATCACACAAATTTAAGGCAGTAGCGGCGATTTGTGTTCCTAGGGATTCAGGAGTAGAAAGACTCTGTTTATCAAGGACATTTTGGGCATTAAACAGATTAGAAAATGCCCCTATGAGACTCAAAAAGGCGCGGGGGGCAAAAACCACCAAATATTTACCCGTGGTAATCGGTTGATAGTCCAGATGGCTAACAGTTTTGGTAATCGCTTCCTCGATGCAACCATCGATATCTAATTTTTCCAGCCCCGGACTAACCCGAAAAGCACCAGCGCTGCGGGGTTTTTTGCCTTCCTGTTCGGTTTTGGTGTATAAATACACGCTGGCATAACTACGCGCTTCCTGACGCATTGCCCCGTCGCTATTGAGATAAAAACGTCTGACCTGCTGTTGTCCCAAACCGTTATAGGGAACACTGGCAATAGCTGGATGGGCTGCTAGTAAGGATTTTTCGGCGGCTAATAACTTATCGATGAGAGTGGATACAGCTGCTTGATTAGACATTTCGCTGGCCACTTCTGTGGTAGGTGCGGTGGCAGCGGGACTAAAATCGGGGACATTTTCCTTAACGCCAAAAAAGCTGGCTTCTTGGGCGGTTTTCAGGGCTAATTGCAGTCCCACCGGGTCCACATCGGTGGTAGAGGTGACACCGACTTGATTATCCCGATTCCAGACGCGAACGATAACGCTGGAACGATTGGACGCTTGTACCTGTTTGGGTTCCCCTTGAAACACATCCACATCGGTTTCATCGACAGAAGAACCATAGATGTCGTATTTAGCAATTCCTAAAGCTTGGGCGCTAGAATTAGCGATTTGGGCGATATCTTCAACTTTTGGCATAGATTTTTTTTGGTGTTGGAGGATTTTTCAGTTATCAGTAAACAGTAATCAGTAATCAGTAATCAGTGAAAAGAAAGCTCAGAACTTGCCACTTAACAGTGTCCACTGAAAACTCAAATCTGATAACTGATAGCGGTCAGCCGTAAGCTGGATAAGTAGGGAGGCACAATTATTTGTAGGATGGGTTAGCGGTAGCGTAAACCATGCGGGCGTTGGGTTTCATGCTTCAACCCAACCTACGTTCTGAAAACTGAAAACTGATAACTGATAACTGATAACTGATAACTGATAACTGAAGAGAGATTCGGCCAGGTAGTGACAATAAAGACGATAACGGCGGCCGTGGCCAGCATAGCTTTGGCAACGTGACCGATAACCGTGCCGACGACGATACCGACACAGACTTTTAGGGATTGTTGCAAACGGGGAGTTAATTCCAAATCGCGACGATAGGCGTATTCTCCGACAAAAGCCCCGACCACAGGACCGACAAATAAGCCGATAATCGGGCCGCCAATGGGTAAAGCCGGTAAAAGCCCGAATATTCCCGCTAATAAACCCACTACTAGCCCGATTTGACTCCAATTGCTCGCCCCAACTTTTTGGGCGCCGAGATAACTAGCGAGGAATTCCACCCCCAGACTGAGGAGAAGGATAACAAAGGCCACGGCTAAAGCGACCCCCATCCCCGCGAATTTGGTGACAAAACCCCACACCAGCATGGCGATTAAAATCAAACTCATGCCGGGGACAGCGGGCAGCAGTTCGCCAATTATCCCCACTATCATGATGGCAATGAGGAAATAGTAGAGAATTACTAAAGTCATGATTAACGACCGCCAACGGTAATAGAATCGACTTTTAAATGGGGTTGACCAACGGTGACATAAACGCTACCACTGACGGAACCGCAAAAACCCGCCGCTAGTCCTAAATCTTGGGAACACATAGAGATTTTATTCATAATCTCCTTGGCTGAACCGATTAAAGTCGCGCCTTTCAGGGGTTTAGTCAGGTTGCCATTTTCGATAAGATAGGCCTCCTCGACGGCGAAATTAAATTCCCCGGTCGCCCCCACACTACCACCGCCCATTTTTTTGC
>Ga0209990_10002600_pt1 | contig 14010 bp, 13 predicted proteins | sample NOAtaG_6_FD_187304 | JGI IMG/M metagenome (GOLD analysis project Ga0209990, IMG submission 187304) | Freshwater lake microbial communities from Lake Erie, under a cyanobacterial bloom - NOAA_Erie_Diel5S_2200h metaG (SPAdes) (version 2) | ecosystem: Environmental > Aquatic > Freshwater > Lake ...
TGAAGCAAGTATTGGGCAAGCCTTTGCTGGAATATCAAATTGAAAGATTAAAACGAGTTAAATTAGCTGATCAAATTGTTGTAGCGACTACCATAAATGATACTGATCAGCCAATTATTGACCTATGCGATCGCCTATCCATTCCTTGCTATCGTGGCTCAGAAGAAGATGTTTTGGCTCGTTATCATGGGGCTGCGATCGCTAACCAAGCTGATATTGTAGTTCGAGTTACTTCCGATTGCCCCGTAATTGATCCTCAGGTAATCGATCAAGCAATCCAATTTTATATAGATTCCCATCCTAAATATGACTATGTTTCTAACTGTCTAGAAGGATCTTATCCTCGTGGCATGGATACTGAGGTATTTACTTTCAAGGTTTTAGACGAAGCATTTTATCAAGCAACTGCTCAATCAGACCGAGAACATGTCACCCCCTTTATTTATCGACAGTCTAATCGGTATAAGCTAGGACAAGTTAATTACTTCGAGAATCAAGGCGATTACCGATGGACAGTAGATATGCCAGAAGACTTTGAATTAATTAAGAAAATAATTGAAAATTTATATCCATTCAAGCCAGATTTCACACTAGAAGATTGTCTTGCTCTATTATTCCAAAATCCTGAGTGGAATATGATTAACAAACATATCCAGCAAAAATAGTATGGAGATTGAGGTTAGCCTCCAATCTTAGCTTCTAAGATTCTCACGAATGATTTAGGAATGCCATAGAGTCATTTTAATCATAACCCTGTATGCAGAAAAATAATTTGATAATTAGAGCCGATGCCTCAACGGAGATTGGGACAGGGCATATCATGCGATGTCTGACACTTGCTGATTTTCTTCGCAATTATGGCTGTAATGTCATTTTTATTTGTCAGGAATTGTTAGGAAATCTTTGTGATTTTCTTGAAGAGAAAAATCTCCAAGTTTGCCGACTATCAGTTAATCACCTAAACCATGAAAGCTTTGCACAGTCAGAATTAAATCAGATTATCAGTATTATTAATCAACATAACTTAACAATTGACTGGCTAATTATTGATCACTACAAATTAGATTTTAAATGTGAGCAAGCGCTTAGACCATTTGTAAACAAAATCATGGTAATCGATGATTTAGCGAATAGATTTCATGATTGTGACTTATTGTTAGATCAAAATCCGTATAATAATTATAAAATTCGATATAAAGATTTAGTAAGTCCTTCTTGTTTGCAACTACTTGGATTGGATTATTTAATGCTTCGTTCAGAGTTTACAAGCAAATCAATCCCTCCTAAAAAACAAACAGCGATCGCCCAAAATATACTTATTACCATGGGAGGGACTGACTCAAGAAATATTACATGCTGGCTAATTGAAGCCCTTGAATATTTGCGAATTCCCTTATCGATAAGAATTGTTGTAGGTCCTGTATGTCCTCATATAAATAAAATAAAATTGGCAGCTAGCAAAGCTACTTTGCATGAAATTAGTGTGGAGCAATCAGTAACTAATATCTCAGAGTTGATGCTCTGGTCAGATTTAGCAATTTGTGCAGGAGGTTTTACAACCTATGAGCTGGCCTTTATGGGTGTTCCTACTATAGTTATCAGTGCTTCAGCTACTCAGCTAGAAGCAGCCATAGCTTTACATCAATTAGGAATAACTAAATTTATTGGCGAGTTTGGCAACATATCAATGTCATCCACTGTAAGCACATTATCTGATATGATTTTCAACTCTGAAAAACGAATAGAGTTATCGCATAGTGGCAAAGCTAAAATAGATGGCTATGGAGTTAATAGAGTAGTTGAGAATCTACTAAAAGAGGTAAGCTAAATACTATGATATCAAATAATTTAAGCCATCAACAGAAATGGGATCAGTGGAATCAGTCAAGTCCACCTAAATATCCTCATAACAAGGTAATTCAATTTGTACTCCGTAATTTTCCCACTTCAATCAGAGCTACTACAAAAGTACTAGATTTAGGTTGTGGGAGTGGTGCAAATACTGTATTTCTTGCTAATGAGGGCTTTAAAGTATTTGCATCTGATATTTCCAGTGATGGGATTAATAACACTCAGAAACAACTGTCAAATATGGGACTAACTGCGGAGTTAAGGGTTGAGTCTATTGATGAAATTAGTTTCCCAAAAGAATATTTTGATCTAGTAATTTCCTGTGGTGTATTTGAATGTGCTGGGTTTGAGCCTGCTAAAGATGCTATAGCTAAAATAGCTGATGTACTTAAACCTAGAGGGAAAGGCTTTTTTCTATTTGCTAGTGATGTTGATTTTCGTGTTGAGCAGGATAATCTTCTCGGTTTGCATGGTTATTCACATAAGGAAATAGAGCTGATATTTCACCAATATGATTGGTCAACACTTTTTATTGATCGATATATAACAACATTTCAAAACCAATCACTTCAATCCAATGATTTTTTGATTACAGTAGAGAAATAATTATGGATTTAGCTCAGCATTACAGAGATCTACTCCTAAAATATGGTGATTCTCCAGAAGCCTCACAATACAGCAATCGAGAAACTCAAGAAAAACGCTTTGAAATCTTACTACAAATTGCGAATTTAGAAGGCAAAAAAATTCTTGATTTTGGATGTGGCACAGGTCATCTAGCAACATATATCAAACAACAGGGACTCAATGTCATATATACAGGTGTTGATATCGTTGAAGAATTGCTTGAAGTTGCCAGAGAAAAACACCCTGAACATCATTTTTGTGAATTTTCTGATGTCACTGATCATAAGTTTGACTACATTCTTATTAGTGGTGTTTTTAATAACAAAATAGAAGACAATAGAGGTTTTTATCAAAAAACTGTAGAACAATGTTTTTCTATGGTTTCAGAGGGATTGGCATTTAATATGATGAGTCACTATGTTGATTTCTACGATCCAAGCTTATTTTATGAAAAGCCTGAAGCCGTATTTGAATTTGCAAAGAAAAATATTTCCCCTTATGTTGTTATTAGAAATGATTATCAAGTTAAAGATGGTGTAATCCCATTTGAGTTTGCTGTTTATGTGTATAAAAAATAGTTATTAATAAGATTGTCTCATAGATAGAGATATAGTTATGAAATGTGTAATTATGCAACCAACATATTTGCCATGGGCGGGTTATTTTAACCTCATCTCTCAGGCTGACATTTTTGTTTTTTTAGATGATGTACAATATGAAAAAAGCTCTTGGCAAAGTCGCAATCGTATTATATTAAATAATCAATCTCATTTCTTATCTGTACCAGTTCAGAGACTATCATTGTCACAAACTATAAGCACAATTAAACTAGATGATAGACGAAATTGGAGAACCAAGCATTTTAAGACTATAGAACATGCATACTCAAAGCATCCTTATCAAAAAGAAATACTAATAATTCTCCAATTCTTGTTTGATAAATCAGTTCAGAATTTATCTGATCTAAATATTCATTTAATCCAGATACTATCTGAGCATTTAGGATTGAGTAAAAAATTCTTACGTGCTAGCGATTTAAATATTGATGGAAAACGCTCTGAACATATATTTAAAATTTGTGAGCTTCTAAATTGTGATGAATATTTGAGTCCTATCGGCTCAAAAGAATATTTACAAGAAGATAAAGTATTTGATCAGTCAAAAATTAAATTATCATTTCAAGAATACGAGCCTACGCCTTATCCACAACTAAAATGTATGGATTTTATTAGTCATTTATCCATTATTGATGTGGTGGCTAATATTGGTTGGCAAAGAGCTTTAGAGTACACACAAAATGGGAAAACAATCTAACTTATCCTTATGAAAAAGTTACAAGATATCTTGATTCATGATGCTGTTATCAGTGTAGAAAATCATCCTTTTATTATTGCGGAGATGTCGGGTAACCATAATCAATCTCTAAAAAGAGCCTTAGAGATCGTGGAAGCTGCCGCTAAAGCAGGAGTACATGGACTAAAAATTCAAACTTATACTCCTGATACTATGACGCTAGATATTAGTGAAGGAGAATTCTTTATTGGTGATCCTCAAAGTCTTTGGCAAGGTACTTCGCTCTACAAACTTTATCAACAAGCTTATACGCCTTGGGAATGGCACCAACCAATTTTTGAGCGCTGTAAAGAATTAGGGATTATTGGCTTTAGTACCCCCTTTGATGCAACCGCAGTTGATTTTCTTGAAGCCCTAGATGTGCCTTGTTATAAAATTGCTTCTTTTGAGAATACAGATCTACCATTAATCCGAAAAGTGGCAAGTACTGGAAAGCCATTAATCATATCGACAGGGATGGCAACGATCGCCGAATTAGATGAAACAGTCAGAACCGCACGGGAAGCTGGTTGTGAGGATCTAATTTTGCTAAAGTGTACTAGTACTTACCCAGCAACACCAGAAAATACCAATATTTTGACGATTCCCCACTTGCGAGACTTGTTTGATGTGCAGGTGGGACTGTCGGATCACACAATGGGAATTGGTGTGGCTGTGGCAAGCGTGGCACTGGGCGCAACGGTAATTGAGAAGCACTTCACCCTAGCCCGTGCTGATGGTGGCGTAGATTCTGCGTTTTCGATGGAGCCAGAGGAAATGCGACAATTGGTGATTGAATCGGAACGAGCATGGCAAGCTCTAGGGAAGATTAGTTACGGCGCAACAGAGGCAGAAAAGAAATCGCTAATATTTAGGCGATCGCTCTATATTTCACAAGATATGAAAGCTGGTGATATATTCACGAAAGAGAATTTAAGATCTGTTCGTCCAGGACTAGGTTTGCCAACTAAATACTATAATGTTTTGCTTGGTAAGAAGATTGTACGGAATACAAAAGCAGGTCAGCCAATGACTTGGGATTTAATATGAATAAATTGCTTCGCAAGTTACTTTACATATTTAATTACCAAGAGAAGTGGCAGATTGCTACAATTTTTCTGCTCATGCTAGTGGGTGCAGGATTAGAAACAATAGGAGTTGGATTGATTCCTCCTTTTGTATCCCTACTGGGAAATCCTGAAATTATTGAACAGCAAGAAATATTAAGTTGGCTTTATACGCAATTAGGTGCAAGTTCTCATCAGATATTTTTATTATGGATGAGTCTCATTCTTTTAAGTGTTTACCTCTTTAAAAATGCATATCTTGCTATTCTCACCTATTGGCAGTATCGATTTTTATATCAAAAGCAGATGTCTCTTTCTGCTCGTCTTTTAAAATTATATTTAAATAGTCCTTATACGTTTCATCTTCAGCGAAATTCGGCAGAGTTGGTTCGCAATGTTACCTCTGAAGTCCCATTGATTTTTGCGGGCGTGCTCATACCAATGTTGATTTTAACTACTGAAATGATGGTGATGGGTTGTATTACAGTTTTACTTCTGATTGCAGAACCATTATCATCTGCGATCGCTGCCATATTTCTATGTATATCGATATTTTGTCTCAATAAAATAATCCGCAAGCAAATGAATGGACAGGGATTAATTCGCCAAGAGCAAAGCGGTCAAATGATTAAATGGGTCAATCAAGGCTTAGGTGGTATTAAAGAAACTAAAGTATTAGGTAGGGAAGCCTTTTTCCTTAATACTTTTGCAAAAAGTACACAAGCCTACAGTAAAGCCAATCTAATTGTAGGATTAGCAACTCAATTACCTAACCTATTTATAGATACAGTGTTGATTGCATCGGTATTATTAATTGTTATCTTTAGCTTAATTCAAGGTCGAGAAATCAGGTCGATCTTGCCAATGCTGTCTTTGTTTGCGATCGCGTCTGTACGCTTGATGCCATCCGCTAAGCGTATTATTTCTACAATTACAACTATTCGTTATTCAAAAGACTCCGTTGATGTAATTCATTATGATCTTCTGTCTTTAGAGACCACACCAACTAAAACATCATTAATCAAATCCACTCAAACATCGTCACATCTATTTCAAAATACAATCGAACTAAAAAATATCTATTATCAATACCCCAATGCTTCTAAACTATCGTTATTAGGTATTTCTCTATCAATAACTAAGGGACAATCGATCGCCTTTGTTGGAGCATCAGGATCAGGTAAAACTACACTTATTGATGTTCTTTTAGGGTTACTAATCCCTAGCCAAGGTGAAGTACTTGTAGACGGTAAAAATATCCTATCTGATCTTGAAAGCTGGCAGCAAAAAATTGGGTATATTCCTCAAAGCATCTATCTTTCTGACGACACGATTCGCAATAATATCGCCTTTGGTCTGGTCGATGAAGAAATCAAAGAAGGGCAAGTATGGGATGCAATTAGAGCGGCTCAGTTAGAAGAGTTGGTAAATAGCTTACCAGAACAGCTAAATACTCTGGTGGGTGAGCATGGAATTCGTCTATCAGGAGGTCAGCGTCAGCGCATTGGTATTGCACGGGCTTTGTATCATAATCCTGAAATAATTATCATGGACGAGGCAACTGCGGCTCTAGATAATACTACTGAGCGAGAGTTTATGCAGGCTTTAGAAGCCATGAGTGGACATAAAACGATGATTATGATTGCTCATCGCTTGAGTACTGTAAAGAATTGCGATCGGCTTTACTTGGTGAAAGAAGGAAAAGTTGTTGATTCAGGAACCTATAAAGAGCTAATTCAAGAAAATTTAGAGTTTAGACAGATAAATATATGAATACCAAAGACAAATATAACTTTGTAAAATCCATAAAGGATGTTTGTAGGATTATTACTCCTAAATCATTTCGTAGACTGGCTAATCGTTACTTTTACTGGAAAAAGTTTGGTTTAGAAGAGATTAAGAACTTAGAACTCAAAGATAAACACATAGGCAAGAGGGCTTTCATTATTGGTAATGGCCCCTCTATTCTTAAGCAAGATTTGACGAGGCTTTCTAATGAAGTTACTTTTGTTCTAAATAGTTTTTTTCATCATCCTCAATATGAACAAATTAATCCTACTTATTTATGCAACTGTGATCCAGTAGCTAATAATATTGATTTTAGAAAAAATTGGTATGAGTTACAGAAAGACAAAACAAAAAATACTATTAAGTTGTTCTCAAAATCTGCACAACTTGTCGATCGTGAGAATAAACTTTTTCAGGATCATTTAGTATACTATCTTCACACTCCCGTTCCATTTCTAAAGCCACTATCTAGTTTAAAGTATTGTCCAACTGATCTAAGTAAGCCTTTATCTAATCACGGACTTGTGTTTATTGATATTGCACTTTTGTCAGCTTTCTATATGGGGATTAGAGAAATTTATCTCTTGGGAATGGATGGAGGTGTCATTAATTCGTTAGAAGACTACTTAAATTACAATTTCTATGGATTAGATCCACTCTTTTCAATGGAAGAACATATTGATTCTTACAACCAATATTTCGTTAATAAGAACTATCAATCTTCCAGAGTAGGACTTTATGAGAAGTCTATTGATTGTATAGCTAGAACTTTTAGTAGAGATGATGTCAAAATATTTAACGCTACTCTGAAGGGAGACGAATCTGGATTTGAGCGAATCAATTTTGAAGATGTTCTGAATTCATAATTATTGCCAAAACGGATTTCTGATACAAGTTTTTATCAATATTTTAATTAATTGAACTAAATGAAAGAGCTTTATTCTGGTGTAGATTATTACGGTCTGGGAGAAATTATTAGAGAATATGCAAATTTTCCTAAATTTTTACCATTACCTATTGGTATTCAGCATGGGTGGACTAATTTAATTCATACACACGATGTTCGCTATGATGCAGCAGAAAATTGGTTTTGGACACAGGAGTTGGAGATAAAATATCAAATTAAATTTAAAGGCTTAAATACTCGTACTGTAGGATCTCCATTTCTATATTTACTAAGAAATTTATGCTACGTTGAGCCACTTGAAAAAAAAGGTTCTATTGTTTTTCCAGCCCATTCATCTAAATTATGCAGGGTGGAATATGACTTTGAAGAATATGCTCTTATGCTAAATTCTCTTCCAGATGAGTATAAACCTATTACTATATGTATGTATCATTTAGATATGGATCAAAATAGGGAAATTCCGTTTCTAAAAAGAGGATTTAAAATTGTTAAAAATGGAAATAGTTTATATGACAACAATTTTCTAAAAAACTTTGTCGCAAATGCTCATGGCAAGAAATATGCTTTCTCAAATCAAATCACATCAGCTTTGGTATTTGCTTCTGCTATGGGACTTACTTCATTTTTTTGTGCAACAAAACTTGTAATTGCAGATGATGATCCTGAATGTAAAACACTGGAATTCTTAGAGGAGTTAAGAGCGTGGGAAGATAATGCATCTCAGTACTTTCAATTTAACAATTATAATTCTCAACAGCAAAAGCAATTTGCACTTAGTGAGTTAGGACAAGAGTTTCTTCTCTCCCCTCGCGACATGAATGTAATATTGTATAAATGTTTATTCAGTAAATATTATTTCTATAAATTAATTCGACGATTGCTTAAAAACTTAGTAAACTTTATTGTTCCTATAAACTCTTGATTAAATAAAAATCATTATTAGTTCATTAATAATTAATAGACATGGATGAGTAATTTATAATATGTTGAAAAAAATATCAGATTATCTCCTTATCCTTTGGTGTAAGTTAAAGTTTAAATTGAATTTTTTTAAGAGTATTAAAGAAATTCGATCCGATTTGATTAAAATACGCGAATCCTTGGGAAGGATTGAGAGTAGACAAAACTGGAATGTACATCATGGCTTATTTGATAGTTCATATCAAAATAATTTTCAATACAATGAGTTTAGAGCCTTTTCTCAGTGGGGAGAAGATGGAATTATTCAATCATTAGTTAATTCAATAGAAATTGAGAATAAAGTATTTGTAGAATTTGGAGTGCAGAACTACACCGAATCTAATACTAGGTTTTTATTGAGCAATAATAATTGGTCAGGACTGGTTATAGATAGTTCTCTAGATAATGTTCGTTATATTAAACAAGACCAAATATATTGGAAATATAATCTCAAAGCAGAATGTGCTTTTATTGATAAAGATAATATTAACAAATTGTTGGTCGATAATGGCGTGACAGGTGATATTGGTTTGCTGTCCGTAGATATTGATGGTAACGACTACTGGGTTTGGGAAGCGATTGATTGTATTAATCCAAGAATTGTGATATGTGAATACAACAGTTTGTTTGGCAATCGCAGAAAAGTAACAATTCCTTATGACAAATCATTTTCTAGAGATAAAGCGCACTTTTCTTATCTTTACTACGGGGCTTCTATAGCTGCTTTAAACCATTTGGCGGAAACCAAAGATTATGTTTTACTTGGCTCTAATAGCGCTGGGAATAATCTATTCTTTCTCAGAAAAGACCTAGTTGGTGACCGTTCTATCTGCTCACCTGAATCAGCATATAGAAAATCGCAATTTAGAGAGTCTCGTGACATAAGCGGAAATTTATCCTATCTGGATTTTGATGCTCGATTAGAACAGATATCAGAGATGCCCTTGTATGATCTAGAACTAGGTGCATTAATCCAAGTGAAGGATTTATGAAAATAGTCTTGATTACAGGTGTTACTGGGTTTCTCGGTCGGTATATTGCTCGCCAGTTTAGTCAAGCAGGATGGCTGGTAGCAGGTATCGGCACTCGTCCTCCCGAAAATGCACCTCGACAAGAATTATCGCACTACTACCAAATGGTTCTGCCTTCAGCAGATTTAGCAGCGATCGCCCAGCAATTACAGCCAGATGTTTGTGTACATTGTGCGGGTAGAGCTTCTGTGGAGCTTTCGGTCAGCGATCCTGCTTCTGACTTTCAGGCTAGTGTGGCGATGACATTTCATCTTTTAGATACGCTGCGGTTATATGTACCTAAATGTCATCTTATTTATCTTTCTAGTGCTGCTGTATATGGAAACCCCAGCTTTATTCCCGTTTCTGAATCACGAGTCACTGCGCCCATTTCTCCTTATGGATTTCATAAATTGATGGGAGAACAACTTTGTCTAGAATTTTTTCGAGTTTATCAACTGCCAACCACGATCGCACGAATTTTTTCAGCCTATGGCGCAGGTTTACGACGACAAGTGGTTTGGGATATTTGCCAAAAAGTCTTGACCCAAAATAGGATTAAATTATATGGAACTGGGCAAGAAAGCCGTGATTTTATTCATGGTATCGATGTGGCTACGGCAATGCTAGTTTTAGCAGAAAATAGTATTGGTCAAGCAGATATTTTCAATCTTTCAACTGGTATGGAAACCAAAATTGAAGATTTAGTAAGATTAATTGTTGCGAAACTAAATCCTGAAATAGAGATTGAATTTGTGGGAAATCTACCATCAGGAGTTCCTTGTAATTGGCAAGCGAATATTACCAAAATTCAACAACTCGGTTTTGAGCCAAAAGTTGATTTAGAGAAGGGTTTAGATTCTTTTATGCAATGGTGTCGTGGAGAAATTATCGGATGGTAAATAAGTCACTGAATAAAACACAAGATAAATTACATATTTGCTTGAATATGGTGCATGATCCGACTTGGTTAGGTGGGGTTTTGTATATTCAAAATTTGATTAAGGCGATCGCACAATTACCAACCGAAGAAACTGAACAGATCCAATTAAGTTTGGCTTTATTTAAAAGAAATGCAAGATTAGCGGAAGCAGTCAAAGATTTGGTGTCTCAGGTATATGCAGGTACTACTGCGGAATATGTTTATTTAAAAGCTTATAAACTATTAGCAGAACATGTCTCATTTGTGCCATTAAAAGTATTAAATCCGCGCTCCTATGACTTTGTATATCCAGATTTATTGGGGGCAAGATCGGCTTACAAATGGGGCGCATGGGTCGCTGATCTCCAACATTGTCATTTGCCAAATTTATTCTCACAACAGCAAATCGATGCTCGTAATGCTGAGCTAAAAAGGATGGCAAATAATGCACCTGTGATTGTAGTTAGTAGTGAGATGGCTGGTGCTGATTTTAGAGATCGCTATCCTCAAGCACGCGATCGCACAATGGTGATGCATTTTGCTAGTTTTGTTGATCCTCAATGGTATGAACCAGATCCTCAAATTACGCAAGCAAAATATCAACTACCAGATCGCTTTTTTTTAGTCAGTAATCAGTTTTGGAAGCATAAAGATCATAGTGTAATTATCGATGCTTTAGCAATTCTTAAACAACGCCATATTGATCCCACTATCGTATGCACTGGCACTTTATCTGATTATCGAAATCCTGATTATTTTAACCAATTATTAGTAAAAGTTGAAAGACTAGAACTTAAACAGCAATTTATTGTTTTAGGATCTATTCCTCGTAACGATCAAGTTCAATTGATGCGAAGATGTTTAGCCGTAATTCAACCTTCTTTGTTTGAAGGATGGAGTTCTGTAATCGAGGATGCTCGGAGCCTAGGTAAGCCAGTAATTGCTTCTGATTTTCCTGTACATCTTGAGCAAAATCATCCTAATTCTTATTTCTTTGAGCGGAGTAATCCTGAAGAACTTGCTGAGTTAATCGCTCAAGCATTATCAAATTTAGAAGCAGGTGTAAATCCCCAATTAGAAGCTTTGGCTCGACAAGACAACCAAGAACGAGTCAAGGCATATGGAAGACGCTTTTTAGAAATTGTTCATCACGTAGTTTAATCATGCAACCCATCTATATTATTATTCCTGTTCATAATCGCAAGGTGCTTACTTTAGCTTGTCTAGAGAATTTAAAAGCTAATGACGATTTGCAAAAATATCATGTGATTGTTGTCGATGATGGCTCTAGCGATCTCACTGCTACAGAAGTAAAAGAAAACTACCCTGAAGTCATTGTCTTACAAGGTGACGGAAATCTTTGGTGGACTGGCGCGATCGCATTAGGCATGGAATATGCTAATCAACAAGGAGCAACACATTTTATTTGGTTAAATGATGATTGTCTTACTGAGTTAAACACTCTAGAGCTATTAGTAGATTTCCTACAAGAACATCCTAATTCAATTGTGGGGGCTGCTTGCAATGAGGCAGAATCAGGACTATTAGTAGAAACTGGATTTAAGGGTAAAAGACGATTAAAAGCATTAGAGAATGAAGTTGTCGAAGTGGATGGCTTGAGTGGTTATTGTGTTGCGATATCAGCATCAGTATTTAAGCAGATTGGCGCTCCTGATGCTAATAAATTTCGACAATATGCTGGTGATGGAATGTATACTTTAAAGGCGACTAGAGCAGGTTTTAAAGTATATATTTTAGGCAATGCAAAGGTGACTTTAGTTGAAGAAAAAGACCCCATTCATAACTTTACTAACTACGTCCAGAAAGCAAAATATCGCACCTTCCAATCAATATTCTGGGATTATAAATCTCCCTATCATTTACCAACTCAATTTTATTACCATACTTATAAATATGGTGCTTTAATTGGCTTTCCAATGTTTATCACTAAGTTATTTTCTTGGTTAGGTCGCTTTTATGTTTAAACCACTACATATTGTGATGCTTCATAATCGTTATCAATATGCGGGAGGTGAAGATGTCTCAACCGATGCGGATGTAGAACTATTACGCGAATATGGTCATCGGGTCACTTTGATCGAGACTCATAATGATCTGATTAAGGGCTATTCCCAGTTCGATAAACTCAAGCTTTTTGTAGAGACAGCTTGGAATTTTAAGGTCTATCACCAGATGCGATCGCAATTTCAAAAACTCAAGCCCGATCTCGTCCATGTCCAAAATTTCTTTCCATTATTCTCACCATCTGTCCATGCTGCTGCGCGATCGCTAAACATTCCGACCATACAACACCTGCATAATTTTCGTCTGGGCTGTCTGAATGGATATTTATTAAAAGATGGCAAAATTTGTGAAGCTTGTGTGGGGCGAAATCCTTGGCACGGCGTTGGCTATGGCTGTTATCGAGATTCTCCTATTGCGTCTTTAGCAGTGTGGGCAATGATCTCATTCAATCGGTGGCGACGCACTTGGTGGCAAGATGTGGATGCATTTATTACACCCAGTCATTTTGCTGCGAAAAAACTCAAAGAGATTGGTATTAGGGGCGATCGCCTGTATGTGAAACCCTATGTAATTAATCCTCCAAACAGTATAGGAAGTTTATCTTCTCCCTTAATTCATCCTAATTTCTTGTTTGTCGGAAGATTATCTCCAGAAAAAGGAGTAATTACCCTCCTGAAAGCATGGGCTGAACTGAATAAAGCAGAATGGCAACTAAATATTGTTGGTGATGGTTCCGAGAAATCGAATTTACAAAGTTTGGTTGATGAAATGAGCTTAAAAAATGTACATTTTCTTGGATATTTACCACCATCGCAAATTACATCCGTCATGCAGTCTGCCACTGCGATCGTAGTTCCTTCACAATGGTATGAAACCTTTGGGCGGGTTGTAGTTGAAGCTTTTGTGTGCAGTAAACCTGTAATAGCCTCAGATTTAGGAGCTTTATCGGAATTAATCACCTCGGAATATAACGGATTTTTAGTTCCTAGCGATCGCATTAACGAGTGGACAGAGAAATTGTATTGGTGTGGAACAAATCCTGAAGCCATGCAAATTATGGGCAACAATGCCTATAAAACTTACCAAGAAAGCTATACCCGTTCTGCTAACTATCATCAATTGATGAAAATCTATGATTCTGTTTTATCCATAACTCCCAAATAATAGGCAGCGTTTCGCTCCGTCTATTATTTTTTTACTTACTCATCAGCAATACCCAGCGATCGCATTTTTGCTTGCGACTCCCTCAACTAAGCATCAGCCAACTCAGCACAATTCTTGCGATGGGAAGAGAGTAGTGAGTTAAGATTATTGAGATTGTACAGACTAAGTGCGTAAATTTATGCGGAGGGACAAAAATGACTTTCACATTAGATCCCAGAGATCGCGTCACACTTCCCGACCATAAGCAACTTCCCGAATCTGATGGTACTTTTGTGAAAAATTTTCAAGAGCATCCGCAAAGTATCTTGCTCACCGATTCGATTGAGCCAATTTTGCGAAAAGCCCATACTGATGGAC
>Ga0209990_10002601_pt1 | contig 14008 bp, 5 predicted proteins | sample NOAtaG_6_FD_187304 | JGI IMG/M metagenome (GOLD analysis project Ga0209990, IMG submission 187304) | Freshwater lake microbial communities from Lake Erie, under a cyanobacterial bloom - NOAA_Erie_Diel5S_2200h metaG (SPAdes) (version 2) | ecosystem: Environmental > Aquatic > Freshwater > Lake ...
CACTGCCACTGGCCACGTCCCCATTCGCCGTGAAGGTCACGTTGTTGTCGGCTCGCAGTGTAATTGCACCAGAGATTGTCTGCACAAGTGCATTGACCGAAAGATTGCCGGCTGCGGCACCGTCTGCATGCAGACTGATCGAACCACTGCCGAAGGTACCGATTCCGGCACCACCGGACAGCACATCCAGAAGGCCCGTGGTCGACACGACCTCAATATTACTAGTGGCGATCGCAGACGTCTGCTGCACAGCTGACAACTGAATTCCGTCTGTCTCAATAATCTGAATGTTGCCGCTGCCGCTGTTCGTCGCGGCCAAACGAGCAACAGTCGTTTCCAATGCGTTTCCATGACCAATCCCTGCTGCTGCATTCAGCGTTACCAGGCTGCCAGCAGCGTTCACGCTAATGTCGATGTCCGAGTCACCACCATCGACGATCCCACCTTCACGGCTGGTAACCTGCATGGCGCTCGCCGTTGCATTCGTGGTCTGCAAGCCTCCGAGCGTCACATCCCCGTCTGATGTCAGAGTGATCGTTCCGCTGCCCGCGTTGATCAGAGCGCCGTCAGCCATCGTTAGCAGGCCACCGGCCATACCGCTGTTGTCGTCATCCGCATTGACTGTTACGTTGCCAGTGGCACTGGTCACGTCCCCGTTCGCCGTGAAGGTCACGTTGTTGTCGGCTCGCAGTGTGATTGCACCAGAGATTGTCTGCACAAGTGCATTGACCGAAAGATTGCCGGCTGCGGCACCGTCTGCCTGCAGACTGATCGAACCGCTTCCGAAGGTACCGATTCCGGCACCACCGGACAGCACATCCAGAAGGCCCGTGATTGACACGACCTCAATGGTACCGGTGGCGATCGCAGACGTCTGCTGGACAGCAGACAACTGAATTCCGTCCGTCTCAATAATCTGAATGTTGCCGCTGCCGCTGTTCGTCGCAGCCAAACGAGCAACAGTCGTTTCCAATGCGTTTCCATGACCAATCCCTGCTGCTGCATTCAGCGTTACTACGCTGCCAGCAGCGTTCGCGATAATGTCGACATCGGTGTCGCCGTTGTCAATGATCGCTCCACCCGAGGATGTGACCGTTACAGAGTTCGCGCCAGCATGTCCCGTCTGCAGATTTGAGAGACGAACATCTTCGTCCGCCATGAGATCAATCATTCCGGAAACAGACTGCAGTCGTGCTCCATCTTCCTGGCGAATCACTCCGTCCAGTGTTCCCACACCCGCTGTGAGTGTGATGGCTCCTGCCCCTGCGGCCGAGATGGTCCCGGTGGTCTGAATCACATCGCTGCCGGCGGACAACAGAATGGCTCCCGATCCCCCGGTGGCTGTCACGTCAGCTGAGATTGTCAGGTCATCGGTCGCAGCACTGCCACCCGCCGTCAGGATGAGGTTGCCGCCGCTTGCATTTGTCACAGCCGCGCTGATCGTCAACGGACTGGCAGTCGACAGCTGCAGAGTACCACCGCCGTTGGTGTCCGTGGAATCCAGAATTCTGACACCGGTTGTGCCACCCAGTGTGCCAACTGTCAGTCCGCCGGTATGGGCAATTCGCAGGCTGCCGGTTTCAGTACTGGCCGCAATCACGGCGTTGGCTTCACCCGTTTCAAGTGTGTCATTGGTGCCAATGCCGTTCATCGCCGTGAACAACAACTGCGACGCTGTCAGGTCAATGTCTGCATCAATTACCGATTCCTCAATCGATCCTGCGGAATTCACGGTCACCCGGTTTCCAGTTGCGGTGATCAACCCGACGCGAACATCACCAGCCCCTGTGGTCGACAGAACAATGTTTCCATTTCCTCCGGCCGTGACTTCGTTCGCTGTCAGTGTGCCGTTATTCACGCTTAATGTGATGGATCCCAACGTCGCCTGCGCCTGCACAAATGTGGACAGACCCTGTGCTGTGACTGTTATATCACCCGCGCCCGTACTAAGACTGCTGTACTGTGATGCCACGCTGTTGGAAAAGGACACCGAGCCATTTGTGCTGTCCGCTGAGACTTCCGCGGCCAAAAGGTTCATCGCTGTGCTGTTGCCTATACCGCTTGTGGCTTCCAGATGCACGACGGGAGCCTGCATCTGTCCACCACCGTTGATGCTGCCACCGGCTGCCTGTGCCTGAATCCGATCATCCGCCGTGACGGTGCCGGAAAGCAGAATTTCACCGGATGACGTTCCTGCCACGAGGCGAATCAGACCGGTATTGCCGGCGTTATCGACTGTCAGACTGCCGATGGACTGCAGATCAATACCACCACTGCCATCCGTTCCGGCCGTAATCGAAATCTGATCCGACGCCACCACGCTGCTTGAAATTACGACGTCATCGACACTGGTCACAGTAACCGTGGCAGGGTCAATCTGTGCCGCGATTCGGACCATGCCAACGGTCGTAGTCAATGAAATCGCGCGTCCCGCGCTGACCTTGCCGCTGACGGTCAGAGTACCTGCGGACGTCAGTGACAGGTCACCCGTCGCGGACGCAGATAATGCCAGTCCATCAGCGTCGAGATCGGACAATGTGATGGCTTCCGCAGAGGTCACCGTCAGTGATGTGGCCGAACGCCCGTCAAACAACCCGGCTACCCCGGGTGCTGACTGAGCAGGATTCAGAAGTATCGTCTCGGCAGCATCGCTGTCAATCAGCAGCCTTGCCGCTGCAAGGACAAGTGTTCCATCCGCTCGATTCGTTCGAATGTCAGCACCACGCAGCGCAAGGTCTCCACTTACCGTCAGTGAATCCCCCAGCAAAACATTCCCCTGACCATCATTGTCACCATCCGCAGACAGTTGCAAGTTAACCAGTCCATTCGTGGTAACGGTTCTGAAGTCCAGATCGCCATCGGACTGCATCGAGACCGATTTCGCGGTCAGGTCTGTGGAACCCAGTACAGTCCCTGAAATCCATGCCGCCCCGTCTACATCAATGAACAAGTCTCCTGTCAGCTTGATTTCCAGCGGATCTGCAGCATTCGCAAAGATTCTTTCTGCATGTGCCCCTACATGCTCGGCGGTCAGATGCACTGTTCCCGCGGCGATATTCAGTTCCGGCTGAGCACCGACTGGATCATTTCCGTCCAGCAGTGATCCGGCTTCCACTGTCAGTTGCACATCCCGCCCGAGATTCTCTATCAGGTGGACGGTCAGGTCACCACCCGCCGCCGTCTGTACGATCTGCACAGAACCTGAATCGGTATTTCTGGCTGACAGAGCTTTTGCTGACACTTCGATTGCGTCACCGCTCCCCGTTCCAGTCTTTGAAATCAGGTAGAGGTCGTCCGCCTGTATGTTGAGCGCAGTCGCGTTTGTGTCAATGAGTGCACCTTCCAAACTGGTGAGCGAAATCTCGTTGGAAGCCTGGAGCAGGCCGTGCAGCGATATGCTGGAAACAGCCACAGCGGCCAGGGATTCGCTTTGCACAGTGCCGTCGATCGAGATGCTGCCCCCGGACTGAACTGTAATGCCGTAGCCGTCCGCTTTCAGAATATCATTCAGTGCTGACGCCTGTTCGCCCAGATGTACATCCCCGGCCGTTGTAATATGCAGGTCGCCCTGTTCCGTAACCTGCGGGAGTGTGATCGTGTCCCGAAAGACCACATCCAAAGCAATATTCTGCTGTTGCGATTGAATCGTGATGCTCGTTGAAGACTCGAAGCCAGCAAAGGCGTCCTTGTCCACCGTCAGAAGAGCATTTCCGTCCGAAAGTCTTAAACCGTCTGAAAGTTGCCCGCTCCAGACCCCCGCTGCTGCATCCAGCTGAAAGCCGAGACTCTCTCCGGAATCCGTAACCGTAAGTTGTCCAGCGCTGGAAAAATCAGACAGCAGCAGCGCGCCCTGATCCAGAGCAAAAACTGCATTGAAGACCCGTCGGTCCTCCAAACGGCAAAACTCCGGGCGTTTCCTGCGGCGATCCAGACCCTGCCGAGGATTAATGCCTGCCTGCCTCGCATGAAAACAGCTACGCAAAATCTGGAACAGCTTTTGAATGTTCATCTGTCACCTGCGAGTCAATAAACGCCGTTGCATGCTGTAAAGGAATCGCATGCACGAAAAAACTATCATTTTTCAATGTCGGGCCTGCTGCAGAATCCTTCCCATTGCACATTGGAAAAGGTCTGGTGGCCAGCAAAAGATGGAAAAAGATTGCCGATTTTTGCGACTAGGCAATTTGCGCTGGTCTTGTTCCCAATCTCAGACCAACCGTCAGCGGAATCGCCCGTACCGTCGAAATCCCTGCAATCCCGCCAACCCCAACCGTCGATTTCATCAGTAACGTCCCGAGGAGTGAAGTGGCGAGGGACACCCAACCTCAGCTTACCGACGAGCCGGATAACGTCCTGTTTACGCAAAGGCGCCGGAGGTATCACCCGGTGGGCTACCGGAATGTCTTCATTGCGGGAGATTCTGATGAAATCCTTATCTGTCGTCTGCCTGTGCGCCCTTGCCGGGATCGTGATTCCGATCGGCAGCGTCAGTGGAGAAGAACCGACCACACATTCCGTGGGTCGTTCCGTGCGCACGGTGAACCGCAGTGCATGGCGCACAGCGTCCCGGATTTCGACAACTTCAGGACATTCTGATTCCGGTGTTCGTAAACCGATTATCGAAGCCGATGTGGCCGACTCTCCTGTGACCAAAGTGGCGTGGGAACAAAAGGCCTCGTCAGGCACCAGTGCTGCGTCTGCTCGTGACTTTGCAGGCCCAAATACGGCAACCCGTCACTTGCCGACACCGCAAATTGCTTCAGGTTTTTCCGGATCCAGTGCGGGCGGCAGAAAAATGCCGGTGCCTGCGGCCGGTGAAAAACTGCATCCGGAGGTGCTGGGCGAACTTTCCAAACCTTCTGCCGGATCAGTCGCTGTGCAGGTATCCGAAACATATCTGGATGAATTGCAGCGACTGCGTGATGAGCCGCGGCCGTGGCTGGGACTACGCGGGGCTGCGTCGCCAAAAGGACGCCCCGGCGACGTTGGACCCCTGTGGCTGCAGGAGTTAACGCAGCTGGATGCCCTCCGCCATCCTACACTGGCAAGGATGCAGTCTGTTCAGCAATCCACGAATGAGGCTCTGGCGAGACCCGACGTGGCAACAGATGCGAAAGTGTCGATCGATTCGCTGTTCCGTCCACTCAGCTCGGTGCAACTGGCCTCAAAAGCCGAGGGGAGAGAAGGCGAGTCGACGAGTCTGAGTCTGCAGGCGCTGATCGATGGAAAGCGAGCGTCGGCAAATGCCGCTGATTACTTACTCCCTGCCCGTCCGGGTTCCGGCCCAGCGCCTGGCACGATGCGGCTTGCGGTTCGCGAATCTTATGTCCTTTACCATAATCCACTGTACTTCGAAGACGCAGATCTGGAACGCTGCGGAGCCTCCAGCGGATGGTTGACACCTGCTGCGTCTGTCGCACAGTTTGTTGTTGACGCAGCCTTGTTGCCCTATCGCATGGCGGTGGACCCACCGACCAGCAAGGTCAGGGATTTGGGTGACTGCCGCACAGGCTCAGAGTATTCGGCGGATACCAACGGACTGCCAGTATCACTGCGAGGACTGGCCGCCGAGGCCGGCGTAATCACCGCTCTGATCTTCATCATCCCCTGACCCCTCGTGATCGCGAAATGTCAGCGAAGTACTGCGAAGGTCTGCCGAAGCAGATAGTAACCCCTTGCCGCAAGTGACAGTGGCGGGGTTTGGATGCGGACCACACCGGGCGCATACAGGGGCACAACCGGCCACTGAGTTCCAGCAACGGGTCGAATGTTGACCTGGTACAGTTGCTGTGATCCGGCCTGCAGGTTCGGGGGTGCGGCGGGCAACAACTGATGTACTGCCAGTTCACGCGGTACTTCTGCCAGAGTTTCCTGATCCACCTGTTCCACTTCACCCGGCAGTGAATGCAGGAACAACAGCAGCGGTCGAACTGTGGCGGCCGCGCCCGGCTGCAGTCTTTTAATGACATGTTCCTGAGCGCAGGCTTCAAACCGCAGATCACTGGGGGTACCAACCCAGCCCAGCAGCATCTGCGGCTCAAACCATGCGCCAGCCGAGCTTTCGTCAAGAGTGGGAGTGGTCCATTTCAAATTGTCGCCCGTGGTGATGGCTCCCTCCGGCGAATTTCGTGGAGGCAGCAGAATTCCATCGCGCGGACTGCGAATGACAAGTTGCAGCTCGCGACGCTGCAGCGTTTGCACTCGTTGCCGAGCAGCAGCCAGAGCCTCCTGCAGCACCGGGATGGCCTGTCTGTTACCCTCACTGGCCAGCAGGCCAACCTGCAGCGCATCGAGTTCGGTCTGCCTGCGCAGCACATCACCAGCCGCCTCCGCCAGCTCCAACTCAAGCTCCGGATTGGTGAATTGAGCGAGCACGTCACCCTGCTGAAGACGCGTTCCGAAGCTGACGCAGCGAAGCAATCGGCCGGGAACCACGGAGAAGACCGGGGCAGCCAGACCGGGCGCGAAAACGCCGGGAATCTTCAGCGGCAAGCTAACGGGGGTGAGCAGTACTGTCAGCAGCAGAAACACAAGAGCGGCGGCACCAAACATTGCACGGTTTTGTCGAGGACTTCGCCGACTGGCACCAGCAAGGCGAACTGTGCTGTCAACGCCGGCGGCACAAACTGGAAGCAGAGCCAGTGCCTCGAGCCCTGTTGGCTCCAGCAGGGTTGCCAGAAACAGCAGCAGTCCGATCAACACCGTACAGCTATAGGCAAAGGAGGCTATACCGTATGTGGCGAGCAGTCCCTGCCGCAGCGAGTCGCCTGCGGCATTCGTCAGGGAGGCCGTCCCGAACACGACGCGATTCAACAGCCCGGCAGCGGCTGTTCTGCCATCTGACCACAGATTGGGTCGGTTCAACAGGTCCGATACAATGAAATACCCGTCAAAACGCACCAGCGGATTTCCATTGACGAGTACAGTATTGAGTGATGCAAGCAGCATGGTCTGAAGAAAGAACGCATGCAGTACACCGTCATCGCTGATGCACCAAAGCAGTCCGCACACGGCAGCGACTGACAGTTCCGCAACGATTCCGGCGCCGGCTACCGCCAGTCGACAGCGACGATCCGGTTGCCTCCACGAATCTGACACATCGCAGTAAAGGATGGGAATGCCACACACAAACAGGAACCCCAGCTCATGGCATTCACTGCCGAAGTGATGACAGACAAGAGCATGCCCAAGTTCATGCAGCACGCGTACAACAGCAAAGGCGCCGGCAAAAGCAGCAGCGGTGCGCCAGTCCAGCAGTGACTGCAATTCCGGGAGTTCAGCCAGCAGTTGCTCGATTCGCAGTAACACCAGCACAGCCGACGTGGCCATCAGCAACGCTGCAGCAGCCATCGCCTGTCGATTCAGCAGCGGACGCGCTGCCGGATACAGAAGCCGTAGTAGTGGTTCGGGATCAATTCCCCTCCAGCGAAACGACACAAGGGCAGATGCCGTCAGCAACAAGCGTCGCCACAAAGGGACACTTGAACGTCCGCGGAGAGGAGTCAGACCCGGCAGTAGTGGACGCAGAACGCCCGCTGCCGCAGCCGTTGTTGCCAGAACACGCAGTCCGCAGACGTCAATTTCCTCATCCGGAAATTCCCGTCGCAGCCGTTCAGTAAGTTCTTCGAGGCTATCTCGACCCAGGCTCTTCAGAAAACACAGTCCCGATTCTGACGTGCGAAAATATGCCAGCCGCAACGGATCGCGCAGGATCCATGCAACCGTGCCGGCAGACTCCTGCGGCAGGATTTCAAGGTCCGGACGCAACTCCCACAGAAACGGTGAATCCAATCGCCGTCCCGGCAACGTCGGTCTCCGTCCGGCATCGGGCTGATTTTCACTGCTGTGGAGTGCCATTCTCGCTTCCCGGTGGGCTCAGTGACGATGCTTTCTGTTCATCCGTCAGTACTTTTCGCATTTTGACCACTTCACCGGGACGCAGCGCCGGGCCTCCCTTGACTTCTGCTCTCACTCGCACGGCCTTATTCAGTGCATCAATGGCCGGGCTGATAAACACCAGATTGCCACGCACCGGTTCAGCCTTGCCCGCCCCCCGCTCAAACAACACGGGCTGTCCGGCTGTCAGTCCGGCAGCAGCCTCCGGACTGACGAAACCCTCCACCGTCAGGCGGTCCAGCCGCATCAGACGATAGACCGCCTGCCCGGGCTCCAGCCACTCCCCGACAAACTTTGACTGCTCAACAATCATACCGGGAAAAGGCGCAGCAAGCTTGCGTTTCTGAAGGCGAGTTTTTGCCAGCTCAACAGAGATCTGCAGGCTCTGTAGTTCCAGCCGCTCCGCTTCCACAGTCTCTCTTGAGGATTCCCATTGCATTTTCAGCTGCTGCAGTCTTGAGCGCTGCTGTTCAACTTCAGCCTGTTTCGACTCCTGCCGCAGGGCGGCCAGCGTTCGCTCACGACCGCCGGACTGCACCCGAATCATCGCCTGCTCGTGTTGATTTTGCAGCTTCAGCCACTCCTGCTCGCTGTAGCTGTTTCGCGACACCGCGCGCCGCGATCGAGCCAGTTCGAGATCGCTGCTTGCCAGCTGTTCAAGTTTCTCTGCCAGTCGTAATGCACTATCGTCTTCTGCAACCAGTCGCGCTGCCTCAGCATCGCGCCCGGCCTGATTCAAAAGCTGTTCAGCCTCCGCCACCCCCGCTTCCGCAATCTCCACGGCACGCGTCGCTTTTAGTTTCTGCTCGGCAACCCGCAGCTCCTGCTCGGACAGTTGCAGTGTCAGCCGAGCTTCGACGTCATCCAGGGTTGCCAGCAACTGCCCCTCCTGCACCAGCATCCCCGGTGTCGCCAGAGTAGTCGCCAGCGCGCCTCGCTCAAGGGCAGGCACATCAATCGTCTCCCGTGCCGATACCAGACAGTTTTCCGCTACGATCGGGCCAGCAACAGCCACTCCCTGTGCATGACAAACGGCGTTTGACAAACACATGACCGCCCCGGGGAGTTGCAGCAGGGTCAGCAGGGCTTGAAGTCGGAAACTTTGAAATAACGACTCGCGATACAACGTTCTACGACTCAACATCTGCTGTACCTCCATGAACAAACACCGCGGACAGCCGCTGCAGACATCACCATTTTCTGATTCATTTTCCAACACCCCGTTAAAACACAGACGCCCTGTACAATGTCTCAAACAGGCGACGAAACCAAACGTACACCGCAGGCTGCCGTCCGCAGGAAATCACCGCTTTCACCCCGGACCCCGGACGCAACTCGCACCAGTCACCACCTTCCAGCGGCACCGTCAGCTCCGTTTCAAGATTGCCTCGCGACCCCAGCTCCACCGCAGAACCCAGTTCTCCGCCCGACGCCTGCCAGGTTTTTCCCGGATCCGCTTCAAGCAGGAACGCAACCGGGCGTTTCTGGTCGCCACTCAAACTCGCCGTCGACACATATCCCACATCCCGCTCCGCTATTCGCAGCTTCAGCTCCCAGCGACCACCTGTATTCACTACCTCACACAGCCGCTGACCGCGTTGAACGGGCCGCCCAACAAGTCGTCGAGCAAACTCTGCACCCAGCAGTCGACCTGCCAGGGGAGCCCGAACAGTCAGACCCGCCATACGCCGCTCCAGAATTTCCCTCTGCCGCTGCAGCGACAATACCCGCGCCGTAAGCTCCGCCTGCTCCGAATTCAGCAGCCCCGCCTCCGCCGTCTCACCCGCTGATCGCAGAGACTCAATCGCTGCCAGTCGTGCCTGCGCTGCTGCCAGTTCACCCAGCACCCGCTCTGCCTGCAGCTGCAGCTCATCACTCCGCAGCACCAGCAGCCTGTCACCCGCCAGCAACTCGCGCCCCTCCGCCCCCTCGATAATCTCCACCTGACCGGACTCAGGTGCAAACACAGTCTGCCGCTCTACCGGCTGCAATACTCCGTCAGCTGCAATCCGCAGTTCCTGTGGCAGCAGCAGGCCAATCAACAGCAACGCAGCCGCTGACCACCATAAGAGCTGTCGGCCACGCCCACTGACCCGCCGCCGTGTCCCGCTCAACCGGTCATACGCAAGCGCCAGATTCCTTGTCGCCTGCAGCAGACCTCCCTCATCCAGATCCCCTGGGCCACTGTTTTCTATATGCAGTGCCAGCTGGGCCCCCTGCCAGTTTCCATTCACTGACACGGGCACCACACGACATCCAGTTCGCAGCAGCGGCGGCCCGGCCACCACTCGCCCTGCCTGACCGCTTGCCGCCAGGACATCACGTTCAACTTCCGCGGCCGCCTCGGAGCGCCGATTCACCTCACCCTGTCCCGCAGCCGTGATGGCCTGCCACCGCCCGCCCCCACACCTGCGACACAGCACCACACGCCGACAGCCAAAAACGGCACCAAATTCCTCCCCGGCAATTTTCTCCAAATCACCCACACTCTCCGCGCTGTGCAGACGTCCCAGCAACAATTCACGCCCACGCAGCAAGTGACGCACTTTCCGATACTCGCCCGTTAACTCACGCCGCCGGAGATCTGCCAGCACCTCACCCAAACCACTTTCCGGAGCGAGCATGTCCGACGGGCCAATCATCTCAATTGCGAGGACCACCCCCGCCACCAGTTCTGCCGCCACCACGATTGTTACGCTGCCAGATGCCCCGTCAACTCGCCGCTCGGTCACCGCTCCTTCGCTGATTGAACGCGATACAACCGACCCCAGCAGTCCTGTCTCCGCGGGCTTCGCAGCCTCCCGAGTCTTCCCGGGTGCGGCTGATTGCAGTGCATAAACCAACACTGGCTCGGCACCGCTAAACTCCCACACGTGAAGTCCGTCCGCCCCACACTCCTCCAAAAGCTGCGTCAGAAAGCAGAACAGTAAGCGCCGTGAGTTGTCGGCTGCATCGCCGCATTCCGCAGCGGCCCGAGATAGACAGGCCGCTGCCTGTGCCATCGAGAAATGCTCCGAACGAAGCACCGTGCCCGAATGCTGCTGTCTCATCTCACGTTACACCTTCCGAAGACTAAACACCGCGGGGAATGTACAAGACGGGGGAAATCCACGGCTCGCTCTGAATACGCAGTCTTTTGCGGCGTTTACTTGTCAGATTTAATGGAATTACCGAAGGGATGTGCCGATTATCCCTATCGTGCTGAGCTTTAGGATTGGTTCGAAGCGGCCGGTTTTGCCGATTCTCTCGCTCCGGGCATCCTCCTCTTAAGCTCCTCATTGATCAACTGAGGATTCGCCATGAGCAAGCCCGATTTTTCACTGCTGAGTAAACTCTTTCGGTGCGGTGACCTCGGTCGCCCCGGCCGACTCCGCAGTCTGCGCAGGCTGGTGGTGACCGCAGCCGTATTCGGGACTTGTGACCATTTGCATGCTGACGAAAAAACCATCGGAAATTCGGTGGACGAAGTCAACCATGTCATGCATGAAATCGACCGGAACACGCAAGCCGTGCACACGGATGTCCGGTCAACCCGTCGTCCGATCACCCGAAAGCAACTGGAGTCCGGCGATATTTATCTCAACAGGCAACTTGACGATGTGACATCTGCGGCACTTGCGGCTTCACCCGTGCTCCGTACCATCGGAGGAATTGTGCTGCGATCTCCGGACGCCGCCATCACAACCCTGAATCGACAACTGCAGCAGACAGACCCGCGATTCGGCACAGCGGCCGCACTCAGTGCCTTCGACGCTCAACTTTCAGCCACTGCCAACTTCAATAAGAATGACAGAATTTTCAATAACAACTTCTATGCGGGCGGTGCGACGGCCTTCATGCAGGATTACCACGATTACCAGGCGGAGCTTTCAAAGCGTACCGCAACTGGATCCTCGCTGGCAATCCGGGGCGTGAGCAACTACGACTCAAACAACGCGCCTGCCAACACCTTTCCCAGCTCGTGGAATTCGTGGATGGAAGGAGAAGTGCGGCAACCGCTGTTGCAGGGTGGCGGGCTTGAGTTCAATCGTATTGCCGGCCCCTCGTCGACACCCGGGCTCTACAATGGCATTCTGATTGCCAAAGTAAATGGTGATATGACTGATGCCGAGTTTCAGGTTGGCCTGAGAGACTTCGTCAGCAATCTTGAAAATGCCTACTGGGACCTCTACGCCGCCTACCGGGAATATGATGCCCGCAATCGGGGCTATCAGGCTATCGAAAAGCTTTACAGAGAACGCTATCAGCAGTTCGAAAATCTGCCCGCTGGCGATGCTCAGGCGAGGGAGACTGAAGCCGCTTTTGTCAAACAGCAGGTGCTGTCCATGAAGGCTGAACTCGACGAAAGCCTGTTTGGACGACTGATCAACGGCACAGAAGTACGAAACGGATCCACCGGAGGTACTTTGCAGACTGTGGGTGGTGTGCTCTCGGTCGAACGCCGACTTCGTTTGCTGGCGGGAATGCCGGCCAGCGACGGCAAGCTGATCCGGCCGATCGATGAGCCTTCCATCGCCGAATACGAATTCGACTGGGAACTGGTGATCGATGAAGCTCTTCTGCATCGCCCTGAACTTCAAAAGCAAAATCTGGCCGTACGCAAACGAGAACTGGAACTGCTGGCTGCCAAAAACTACCTGTACCCCAGGCTGGATGCCGTGAGCCGCTACCGAGTGCGCGGATTCGGCGATGATCTGGTTGCAGGCGGTAATCAGTCCGGGACTAACCCAGCGTCGTCAGTTGGAAATCTCTTCGGCGGGGACCATCAGGAATGGGCAATGGGCGTGGAATTCACTGTCCCCCTGGGATTCCGCAAAGCACACGCCTCTGTTGCGAATGCAGAACTGAATCTGCATCGAGAACGCATCCTGCAGAGGGAACAGCAGCGGGAAGTTGTCAGTGGACTCGCCGCTGCGTTCACGGACAAAGAACGCGCCTGGGAGAATCTGCAAACGACACTCGGACAGTACCTTTCAGCCCGAAAGTACACCGACGCAGTCCTGAATCGTGAAGACACGGCAGATGAACGAAAAATCGATGCCATCCGAAAACTCACACAAGCAGAAGCTGGGTTTTTCCGAGCTCGCGCCGAATACGCGATCGCACTCAAAAACATACATTTCGAAAAAGGCTCCATCCTTGAACTGAAAAATCTTCGTTTGCACGGTCAGGACACGATCTCTGCCGCAGATGTCGCCGCCCCTGTACCGCCAGTGCCTTCCACAGATCAAAACGCCAACGCAAATCCCCGGCCCGACGTCGAAACACCGCGACAGACCGCAGCACACAGTACCTCGGAATTGAAACTTGCCAGCCACCTCAAATCTGCAGCGGACGACGCCGAGGCGACCGCCACCGATAATACGGACCCACAGCCGAAGGTCGTCCCCCGCAGCTTTTTCCCCCGTTCGCCACTCCGGAAACAACGGCCTGATGAAACGCCGCCCGGACGGGCGTCTCTGAGTGATCCGTCGATCAACTCAAATTCCGAATCCTTGCCTTCCAATCCCATCGACCGGAGGGCCCTGCAGTCCGCCGAGTCCAGCGGTCGAGCGCGGCTCTGACCCCTGCAGGATGGCAGTTCTTCAGCGCCCCCCGCTGCGCTCCTTTCGCTGGAAATCAGGCTTTGCACGGAGATTAACTATCCAAACTTGAATTAAAACTCAGGTTTGAGTTCATAAGTCCAGTCACGGTGAAACTGATTACGGACGAGGTGGATTTCCGCGAGTTTTTCATGAGTGACCTGCAGTTTTCAGAAATGTGGTTTTCATCGAGCCGGGTATGAGGTTCAAGGCCCGTTTCCGTGCAGGTGCTGGTGATCGAGTCGACCACAATCAAATCGAGTTGGGGAGTCTCGGTCACTTCAGTGTCCAGAGTTCCATACAGGGACTCCTGCTGCCTCTCGGCAACGCCGGCTTCACTGCCTGCATATTCAACGGTTTGGATGCCTGCACCGTCTTTGTTATGGATCACGTGCGTGCTCCGCCTGGCCTCGGTTTGACCGACAGGAGTCGCGGCAGAGACTGCGAGGCCGCTGAGGCGTTGCGGGCGTGCGGGGCGTTGCGGGCGTGCCGGGCGTGCCGGGCGGCTCAGATGGAACTTCGCCCTCCCA
>Ga0209990_10002623_pt1 | contig 13947 bp, 11 predicted proteins | sample NOAtaG_6_FD_187304 | JGI IMG/M metagenome (GOLD analysis project Ga0209990, IMG submission 187304) | Freshwater lake microbial communities from Lake Erie, under a cyanobacterial bloom - NOAA_Erie_Diel5S_2200h metaG (SPAdes) (version 2) | ecosystem: Environmental > Aquatic > Freshwater > Lake ...
ATTCCGGTTTGTCCTTTTTCAAAAGCGGATATCCAATCTGAACGATGTTCTTTTATAATCGTGTCATAGGCCTTGTTGAAGTTTTCAAATTCTATTCGGCATTCTGATTCAAACTTTTGAATGAAATGACAATGCCAGTGCAAACGAGAGATGAAATTATACAAGCTTCTTTTGTTCTTGGACGTTGGCAAGCTAGCCAATGTCATTTGATATACCTGACGAACGCTGAGGTTGCCATAGGCAAGAAAGGGTGACAATCGGCTACAGCCTTTGCGACTGAGCAGTGGCTTGGAAATGTGTTGGGAGTAATTTTGATGTCGGCTTCGAAGAAAGCTTTGCAAGTATTTCCACCCATTTTTTTCGCCACCGGGTTGAAACAATGGAGGGTTGTCATAAAAGTCAACGGGTATGGAATTCGGAAATAAACTCATCCATTTTTCTTCTGGTATATCAGCGAAATGGTCATTGATTAAAGGAACATCATCGGGGGGATGTATCATGAATTTTCTCCACTGATCATCCCAATCAGAGCGGTTTTTCAATCCTCTGATTACTCCATTGCATTGAAATTCTTTCCAATGAATTCCATGTTCGGTGAGTAATTTCTGGAGGACGATGTCACGATCAAAAGAAATTCGATTGCCCGTTTCTTGATAAGAAAAAATGTCCTTTATGGAAAAGTGTGCAATGAGTTTTTGAAAAACGATTTCACTCTTTTCATAGGCAATGTAAACCTTGGATTTTATGTCTTTTAATTGCTCATTGAGATCAACCAAGGATTGTTGCACAAACCGCCAGTGGCGAATATCGCTGTCCTCCGCTTGGATGAGTTGGGGATCGAAAATATAAAGCAGAATAAATGGCTGTTTGGTTTCAATAGCGGCCTTGATGGCGGCATGATCGCGCAGCCTCAAGTCTCGTTTGAGCCAAACGATATTCATCGTTGCTTGGAAAAAAAGTTTAGAGTTTTAATTTCCCCATTCCTCCATCCACCGATACAACTTGTCCGGTTATCCATTTTGCCTCATCCGATAGGAGAAAAGTGATCGCGTGAGCAATGTCCTCCACTTCACCGATTTTACCCATTGGATTTTTCTTCTCAATGAACTCCCTTTTTTCAGGCGTATTGATGAGCTTTTCTCCCATCGGCGTATCTGTCAAGGAGGGAGCTATTGTATTTACTCTGATGCGAGGAGCCCACTCTGCGGCAAGGGCTATAGTAAGTCCATGAATGGCACCTTTGGCCATGGATACCGAGGCGTGATAGGGCATTCCCAATTGGGCGGCTACGCTGCCTAGAAGGACCACGGAACCCGTTTGCGTTTTTGGAATGAGTGGAACATATTTCTGCAGTACGCTCACCGCTCCCCAGGCGTGAATGTCCATTTCGTTTTTGAAATCCGCTAGGGAAATCCGATTGAACGGTTTGAGGTTAATGGCTCCCGGAAAATAGACAATTCCGTCTAGTGGTTGATCAATCGCAGGAAGTTGTTCTGGTTGATAGCCCTCCACTTGATGACATTCTACCCCTGGTATCGTCAAAGTCTGTCTGCTCAGTGCAATCACGGTATGGTTTTTTTGCTGAAGTTGTATGATGCTGCTTTGTGCAATGGCACTGCTGGCTCCCGCTATTAAAATGGTCTTGGACATAAATATCTTTCTACATGAACAACTCAAAGGAGATAAAGTTGACGTTTTTTAAAAAAATCATGTTTTACTTACATTGTGATTTGGTTCTATCTGATGGTCAGTGGAGATAAACAGACTTAACTATTAGCGCCTTTGAACATAAGAGTTTGCGGGATGGAAGGGGCGTATGGTTTGCACTTGTTAGAAGAAGATTTTTTTTCGTGAACATTATCAATTTGGAAAGGCAGGTAAATTGCCGTATCAATTTTAACTCAACTCCTTTTTCAAAAAACGAATGGTCAAGGGGATGTGCGGATAATCTTGCGTGTGATACGCTTCAAATCCAAATCTCTGATATACCCGGTAGTTTTGATCAAAAGCGGTTTCCGCATAGATGGGTAGTTGCGCTTTGTGCGCAATGTCAAAAAGCGCGTCTCTGAGCTCTCGCGCTTGTGGGCCGCCCTTGTGCTCTTTGAGGGTTCCTAATACCCATACGTAGAGATAGGCTTCTTGGGTAGGTCGGAATTGTTCTAGCTCTTTTTCCATTTTTAGAATAGCGAACAATCTTTGCCACTCCAATGCAGTGAGGAACATTTTGCAATAGTCCAAAATATCCTTCCAGTTTTTGCTCCATTGGAAGTGAGGCATAAAAATGAGTACGGCATGGCCATCTTCTGAGACATGGATGGCTCGTCTGCGATGAGAGAGTGAGTAGATAAATCGCGCGAGCGCTTTTACTTTTCGGTCATAATTTTTGTTTCCCAGTAGGTATTGAATTTTTGGATTGAGCTCGATGGCATCGATGATGATAGCAATGATTTTTTCTTTTTCATGTTGCTGCGCGAGTCTCATCTCAATACATTTGGAATTCATTTGAAAGGTAATAAAAAATGGCATGGATTGATTTGCATACGCACCAAATTCGACAGGAATCGAATGTTCGTGCCATTCTCCATTTGAATCCATTCGCGCAAGTAGAGGGGAGTCAAACCTTTTCAGTGGGCCTTCATCCATGGTATTTGGAGGAGAGCAATCTGATGAAAGATCTGGATTGGTTGGAGCCTGTGATTCACCATCCCTCTGTTTTAGCTGTCGGTGAATGTGGATTAGACAGGCTTTGCCATGTCCCCTGGGATTTGCAAATGCGTGCCTTTGAAAGTCAATGGGTGATGGCTCAAAGCGTTGAAAAGCCTTTGATCATTCATTGTGTTAAAGCACAACAAGAGATTCTCCAACTATTAAGGGGATATCAAGGAACATTTGTTTTTCATGGGTTTAACAGGACATTGAGAATGGCGGAAGCAATCATTGATCACGGCGGCTGTATTTCTGTCAATGGGCATTTTCTAACGCTGCCTCAAGGCAGTGAAGTAGCCTTGAAGGCCAATCGCCAGCACATGTTTTTAGAAACAGATGATCGGCAAGAAAGTATCCAACAAGCTTATCTTTGCTTGGCGGAAATTTGGCAGGAGTCGTTGGAAGTGGTGGAAGCGCAAATGGAGCAAAATGCGAAGAGATGGGGTTTCAATTTTTAAAGGAATGAAGGATCTAACGTGGTTATCAAGAACGCAACTGTTGATAGGAGAGACGGCGTTGAAAAATTTGACACAAAAGCATGTCATGGTAGTAGGGATGGGCGGAGTGGGCTCTTTTGCGGCTGAATTTATTTGCCGTGCCGGCGTTGGAAAAATGACCATCATAGATGGGGATGTGGTGGATCCTTCTAATCGCAATCGACAATTGCCTGCCTTATCCTCCAATCATGGTGTTGCTAAAGTGGAGATCATGTCAGCTAGACTCAAGGACATCAATCCTGAAATTCAGCTCAACGTGGTGAAGGATTTCATCAATCCTGAGATGGTGGAGGCCCTTATTGCCTTGCAGCCTGATTATATCATTGATGCCATTGATAGCATTACTCCAAAAATTACATTTATCCGTGGGGCATACGGCAGTCGAATCCCTTTGGTGAGCAGCATGGGTGCAGGTGCCAAGTTAGACCCTACTCGATTAAAAGTGGTGGATATATCCAAAACCCATACTTGTCCTTTTGCACAACAAATTCGAAAGAACTTAAAACGCCATGGAATCAAGAAAGGTGTGAAGGTAGTGTTCAGTGACGAGCCACCCATCAAAGAGAGTCTGATGTTGACCGATGGGAAAAATTATAAGAAATCGGCCTATGGCACCATCTCTTATCTTCCCGCCACTTTTGGTGCGGCCGTCGCATCGGTAGTTATCCGAGATTTGATTCAAAATTGAGCTTTAAGTCTTTTTAAGATCAAAAACGAATAATTTTTGGTGATTTATCTAGAATAAAGTTGTATTTTTGAGCTTTAATTCATTTTGAGCTCATGAAAAAGCAGCTAAAATATCAAGTGGTGCATTACCTCAAAGGTCATGGTTTGTCCAGTTCAAAAGAGGTTTTTGAGGGAATAGATGGTTTTGTGGGTTATGCTACTGTCAAGCGAGCGCTGGGAAGTATGGTAGCGGAAGGATGGGTGGATACCTATGGCAATGGGAAGTCCACACGTTATCAATTGAAGCCGGGATTTGATATTTGGGTAGAGGTGGATTTGGAGCAATATTTTGAGACAGATGCCCTGGAACGGAATATCATCGGGCATTATAATTTTGATTTATTGGAACATCTCCGAGACAATCAGCATTTATTTACTACCTCGGAATTGCTGGTCATGCAAAACGAGCAATCCAAATTTATTCAACAAATCCAACAATTGAGCAGGGGGCAGTTTCAAACGGAGTTTGAGCGTTTGGCCATTGACTTGAGTTGGAAGTCTTCCCAGATAGAAGGCAATACCTATTCATTATTGGAGACGGAGCGATTATTGGTAATGCAACAGACGGCATCGGGTAAAACCAAAGATGAGGCTGTGATGTTGCTCAATCATAAAGCAGCTTTGGATTTTATTTTTGAGCACATCCATTATGTCCAACCGTTGACGGTATCGGCCATTGAAGACATTCACAAGTTGCTTACTGCTGAGCTCAAGGTGAGGCCCAATATCCGCAATAGGCGAGTGGGAATAACGGGTACAAAGTATGTCCCTTTGGATAATGAGTTTCAGATCCTTGAGGCTTTGCAAGGGATGTGTGATTTGGTGAATGGAAAAAGCAATGTGTTTGAAAAGGCTTTACTGGTATTGTTGTTGATTTCTTACATTCAACCATTTGATGATGGAAACAAGCGCACGGCGCGTATCATCAGCAATGCCATTTTGATGAATCATCATCATTGTCCTTTGTCATTCCGTACCGTGGATCCATTGGATTATAAAAAGGCGATGTTACTTTTTTATGAGAAGAATAATGTGAGTGCGTTTAAGAAAATTTTCATGGAGCAATATGCATTTGCCGTGAAGCATTACTTTTAAGCAATGAAAAAGATTTTATGTATTTGTATGGGTAATATCTGTCGTTCTCCCATGGCCGCAGGGATTCTGAAAAAGGTGAGTGAGGATATCGGAATGCCAATGCAAGTGGACAGCGCAGGTACAGCTGCGTACCATAACGGAGAGCCCGCGCATCGACTGTCTATCAAAGTAGCCAATGAATTTGGGGTGGATATTTCCGCGCATAGAGCGCAGCCATTTAAGTTGGAATTTTTTGATCAGTATGATCTTCTGTTGTGCATGGATTTTGATCATGTGCAAAGTTTGCGAGAGAAGGCCCGTAGTGAGGAGGATTTGAAAAAAATACATTTGTATCGTATTGATCAAACCATCATTGATGACCCTTATTACAAAGGAGAATCCGATTATGTAGTCATGTACCATCGCTTGATGGAAGATGCCTTGCATTGGGCAAAATTCTCGTGAATCGAATTTGGAATTTGATTTTTTGTGTGTACATTCGATAAAACTTTGAAATCATGGGAAAAGGAAAAGAACCAAAAAAAGAGGCCAAGAAGGAGGCCACTAAAACGGCTAAGGAAAAGAGAGCTGAGAAGAGAGATAAGAAGCCGAAGTACGATTAAAGTATTAAGATAAAAAGGGAGCGCATCGCGCTCCCTTTTTCATGGTATAGATTCAAGGGAACAATAATTAAAATAAAGTCACTCTTTTTGCGTTCAAATGTGGTAGTTGTTTTTTAGTACAAAATAATGTTCTTAAAATCCTGTCCATTATGAAAAGTCAATTTTTTTGGGTGATCCTCACCATATGCGGGTCTCTAGCCCATTTGGCATCAGCGCACTCCACGCAAGAAGTAAAAATATCGAAATGGCTAAAACCTATCGGTTTGAGTCAATGGCAGCGATATGAATTTGGTGCCGTTGAAACCTATCGAGAATACCTTTTGGGTATTGATGATGGTTATGTTAAATATGAATTACCCTCTTTGGATTTGACGGTGCCAAAAAATTTCCCTAAGAGAAAGGAGATCCCTTATGTTCAGTTGGTAGAATCGGGTGTTCAAAGCTTATTGTTTGAATATAAAAATTATGAAGGTCAAGTAACCAGTGCTTGGTATTTGCTATTGGCAATGGGGAATTATTCAAAAATTACTCCTCAATTATTGGAATGGGTCAATGCCAAGATATTTCCAGACCAAGATTTATTGAAGTCCATTTATCAATGGTTGTTACCTACTTACCGAAGTGTTTTTGAAGATTTAACTTACGAAGAACAATTGCTCATAACCGCCAAATTAGAGTCGGCTCGTCAATTTGTACTCTTGGCTTGCCAGCAGAAAAGTTTGAAGCAATACAAGCTTTGGTTAAAAGAACATCAAATGTCATACGACGAAAAGTGGTGTGGTTTTTTTAATAGGCGGTTGCAAAAAAAACAATGGACCATTAAAGACTGTTTGTTTTGGATAGACCAAATTGAGAGTGATCTACCTGCTATTAAGCCCAAAAATCAAGCATCCTCTCACTATCAAATCATTCAAAAGATCAATGAAAATTACATGATTGGATGTGATGCCAAGGGAAATTACTATCTTCTTGACGGCAGTTGTAAGGAACTTTCTGAAGCATATGATTTCATAAAAGTGATAAATAATGACGATATAGCAATGTATGTGTCCATAGATGATTTGGAACCCTACCATTTATATATCGATCAATCTGATGGTACTTTGATTAAACCTTATTTGTCCTCATGGAAAAGCTGGCGTTGGGTCAATGATTCCTGTGTGACTTATCGGGATAAGCAGGGTATGGGAGTGTATTACATTCATTCGGGTAGAAAAATTTGCAGCGGATCTGAACTTATCATTCCTTATGATCATTATGGAATATTTGGAGTATTCACTGAGCAAGATGGCCAACGAAGCGTAAAATTTTATGATGCTAATGGGGTTGAACGATTCAGTGATCAAGAATTTGGTTGGTACGATCTTCGGTGGCTCTTTGGTGGAGAAAGCAGCGAACTGGCGGAATTAGATTACTTGTCTCCTCCTGCTTCTTTTATCCCTGTAAATGATCATCGTTATTTGGCCATTACCAATAAAGAAGGTCGTAAGGGGTTGTTGGGTTATGGGGGAAAGGTGTTGTTGCCCTTTGAATATGATTCGTTATCGGTTACGGATGATCCTAGTATATTTTATGCTTATCATTTTAGAAAGGGTCGTGAAGTGTATTATATCGCGAGCGATGCGGAAATTTGCTCGGTGATAGATTTGTCTTTGGACAAAGGGGAATGTTCTTTTTTGAAGTATCCTATGAACGTGATAAAGTTTCCTAATGGAGATACTTTGTTTTTTGCAGACACTGAAGAAAAATGGCGACTTGCTGCGGCTCAGCAAATGCCCGCATGGTGTTATGCTCATCTTTCCAATGGAGAGCGATGCTCAGGTAGTTATCGCTTGTTCAATGGATATGCCATTATGGATCATCGAATGCTCGCTCCTCATGGATGGCGATTGGCTGGTACAGATGATTTCGATTGTTTACTCAATGGGGGTGGGCACAATCAAAAGGTGAATCGTATTCTTTTTCAGGAATCCAATAAGGGAGCATCATATAGGCAAGCAAATGGTAAGTATATTGAAGATAAAGCGGCTACCCATTACTGGTTGAAAGATGGGACGGTAAAGTCTATTTCTGTTTCCAATGATCGAGAAGGGCTGTATTTGAAGGCATGCCCAAATAAAAATACGAAGTCTGATTGGGGAGATGGGTATTATGTGCGATGCGTAAAGGATTGATCGGAAGTCACTAGGTTGAGAGGGAAAGAAAAATGGGGAGCTTTCTCCCCATTTTGGTGATCCCGTCGCGAATCGAACGCAAATCCTGGGTTCCGGAGACCCATGTAATATCCATTATACTACGGGACCAGTGGTGCAAAGATAAATGGATTGGTCTTTTTAAAACGAAATTTATCTTGCGATGGGTGCAACTATCTGGTTGATGGCTAGACTCCCTCCCATAACAATTCCGCAGAAGGATCGAGGCCTCCCATTTTTTCTATTTCCATATATTTGAGAAAATCCCTGAAATAAATAATGTCTATCTGACCGAAGCGATGAGCAAATAACAGCAGCGATTTTATCGCTCTCCTTGTGGTGTATGGTGATGGTTTGGGCTCATACGTTGACATTGGTTATGCAGGAGGGGACTAATCTCCCCTCCTCACACGAAGTGGTCGCGATCTTTCGCGAGAAGGGGGTGCGAATAGCGGTGCCTGTCGCCTCAGCCGATATAGTGGCTTTTCAGCACAGAAAGATCAGTAGTGAAAATTGAAAGCGATATTCAAGTTGCGCCCTGCACCATGGATGCCGCTGGCAAAGGTGCGGTATTGGGTGTCAAGGATATTTTCAATTCCCAATTGGATTGTGGCCAAAGGTGAAAACGCATATTGTACCCTCGCATTCAAGGTGCACCATGCGGGCATGCCCACCGTGAGCTCTCCTTGTGCATTGGGCGCCGAGTAGTCTTCATTGTCCTCAGCATTCAATCGGTAGTCTTCATATCTCTTCCAGCCCTGATAATGCAAATAAAAATCGGCTTTCACTTTGTCATGCTGATAGGTGAGCATCCAGCGAGCAAACAGCGGCGGAATGTGATCCAATGGGGCAATGGAATCCTTACCATTGGGGGCTTTCTCAATGATGCGACCATAGGTGTAATGGGCCGTGGCGCTGGTGGTCCAATCCTTTAAGAAATAAGCGCGTACCTGCAACGCATTGCCGTAGATAAATCCTTTGCCTTTGTTTTGATTGGCCACCACTTCACTCATTACGCCATCATACAAAATAGAATCTTGTCCGTTGTAAGTGAAGGCATCGGTCACGATCATTTGCTTGAGTTGGGTATAGTAAGCGTTGTTTTCTATAGCAACGACATTTCCGAAAACTTTTCTGATATTCCATTCGTATGTCAGACTTCTCTCAGGTTGCAAATTCGCATTGGGTACGATGATGGTGCCCGCCGCTGTCTCGAAAATTTTCGATAAGTCATCGACATTAGGAACCCGATAGGCGCTCGATACCAAGAAGGAAGTATTCAGCATATTGCGCAGTTGTGCGGTGATTCCTATGGAGCCAGAATAGGTGGGATTGTTCTGTTCCACCGCATTGGCCAAGGAATAGAAATCGATGATGGTGGACTGCAATTGGGTATATCCCGCACGAAGTCCGTCTGTAAAAATGAGCCAATCCTTGATGTTGTATTGATGACTAGAGTACAGCGCCACTGATCGCATAATATTCTTTCCATTAGGGTAGCGTGTATCTAATGTATCAGTGGCCGAGGTAATAATATCGGTGGCGATGGCGGTAGATTGAAGTTGGTTATTTTGCAGGTCTAATCCCCATCGCCATTGATGCCGGTTGGATAGATGCAATAAGGATGCATTCAATCCTTGGACTGACACATCTTCCGTTCTGCTTTGTAGGATATCATTGCCGAATTTTCGAGTATGACGACTTTCCTCCAATTGTTGGTGATGGATATTGCAATCCAATTGATTGAATAATCCTTTTGAAAAAGTATGTTGATATTGATAGGCTATCATGTTTCTGGTTTGAGGGCCGTAATACCATTCTGCAAATTGCAGGCCGTCAATGCTTGGATTGGTGAGGCGGTCGTAGCGTGGGACATTGCCTGAATTAGAGAGTTGATAATTCAAGGTGTGAAGATTTTTCAAGTTGGGTCGATACGATAATTTTTGAATGAAATCATATTGTTCATAGGCACTTCCACGCTGTAAAGTGGGGTCATCATTGAGCAATAAACTGTCTTTTCCATCGATTCGAGCTGCATAGTATTTTCGTTGTCCCCAATCTTGAGGGTAAAAAGGATTTAGATTTTTACCGCTCTTTAAATCGCCGAATTGTGAGTAGGAGAAGGAGGTCCAGCTGGCCCATTGTATTCCGCCTAGCCCTACATCAAAATGCTGTGAGAATCCTTTGTTGGCGGAGGTGTAACGCGTTTGTGTATGGACTTTGATGAACTGATTTTGATCTACTACAGCAAACTGCGGTTTGGGTGTGGTAATATACACAACCCCTCCCATCGCGTCACTTCCAAACTGACAAGAGGCAGGACCCATCATCACCTCGATGCTCTCTATCGCATTGACATCTGTGGTAATGACATTATGCAGGTGACCACCCCGGTATATCAAGTTGTTCATTCTGACGCCATCGATCACGATGACATTTCGATTGGCTTCCAATCCCCTCAAAGTGATGCTACCGCCACCTTGTTGACTTTTTTGAATGTACACCTGTCCACTTTGTTGCAGCAGATCTGCGGTATTGCTGCTTTGGGTGTTGGTGATTTCTTTCTTTCCGATTTTGAAAATTTGCTGAGGAAGTTTGCCTATGTTTTGTTTGTATAAGGTGGGAGCAATCACCACTTCCTTGAGCAGTAGGTCTTGTAAGCTATCCTTTTTTTCCGTCTGAGACAAAAGTCCAGCGCAGTATGCGTAAAAAAGGGAAAACGCAATGAAGTATTTTTTCATTGATCAATTTGATTCATTTATAAAAAAGTAGGAAATGGAAATCAGTTGAACAATGGCGGTGGAGTGGACATTTTGATCCACGGAATTTCTGGCATAAGTGTGCGCAGAGAAACGAAATGAATTTGGGGATTTGTTGAACTCTCGATTCCACAAGTGATGATTACAATCTGCTCAAAACTCCAGCTTTTGGCTAATTTCGAATGGACGGGATAGTCTTTGGAATCATTTGAGTTGGATTCATCAAGGATATGAAGCCATTCCGCAAGGTAAGTATCCCAATCATCCACCTGGCATATTACCAAAACTGAATCACCTTCTTGGCTTTGGATGGATTGTATGTCATACCATCTTTCTTGAAGATAAAGTTCGTGCTCTTCTTTGTGGGCCTCTTGGAAAGCTTTATTGGATAATACCAATGTGATGGAATGCTCTTGTCTAGTCTGGGAGTGATGCAGGATGTTTTGATGAATTTTTTTGTAAATGATTTGTCCGCTGGCAATCCATTTTTCAAAGTTGTTCTTTTGTACAACTACTAAAAATAGCAAGATATACAACGGCCATTTTTTCATGGAGCAATGGCAATTCCGTTGACGTAATTCTTTATAACTTCAAGGGTGATGGCCGCGGAGGATCCTTTGAATCCTACCAAATTACTATAGTTTATGTTTTGATTGTACACTTGAAGAAGCTGTTGGGAAATCGGGTAAAACGACCAATGCCAGGGTTCAGATTGATAACCGGTTCTGTTCTTATCGGCAGAGTAGGGCTGGTAGAATCCAAATCGTTCTGCGTTTAGACAAAGCCATTCATATTCTTTTTTACCTTTCCCTTTCGTAAAATATTCTGGACTGAGACTGTTCAAATCGATGTCGGTACCCCAATGATGTCGAGATGTTCCGGGCATCGAGCTGTACTGGAGGATGTCTTTCGCGATGTCCACATCGTTTTTGAATTTAGCTTTTCGCTCGTCGTATTTTGTATTCCAAATTCTTCTTTGATCACCGAAGCTTCTGACGGCCGAAATTACTTTCAATTCAATACCCTCTTTTTTGGCCTGCCCAATCATTTTGATCAAGGAGTCTAAAGCAGTATTGTACAATTTGAGATTTTCCTTGCTGGCGTATTTTTTGGGAATGGTCTTGAAACGCACATCCTTGGCGTAATCTACTTGTCCCAGCAGCCACTCATTCGTGACAATGAGATATTGACTTTGCGAGCAGTGAAAAAGGAGGGCGAAAAAGAGGAGCAGAGGGTATTTCATTAATTTTCTGATATGCTAAATTCTAATTGACCAAGAGACTTTAAAAAATCTATCGTTTCATCGGAGATGAGGATTTGATTTTTATTGCCTGACAGGGTATTGATGGTACTTTCTCCATCTTTCACCCGAATTCTCAATTGCGCACCTCCTTTGGCATTCATCAAGTTGTCGTCTAGCTTTTGAAGGAGTTCAATGTTGAATAAATGTTTATCGATGGTGATATTCAAGTACCGTCCCCATTTGGTTCGCGCTTCACTTAAAAGCTCAATTTTACTGATTTTGAATTCCAAATCTTCCGGACCTTTCTGATCGGCCTTTTGCCAGCGCGCTGCCGATTTTCCGACGAGTATGACAGGATATCGATCTTCCAAGAATGATTTGAATTTGATGTAATCTTCTCCGAATAAACTGAACTCCTTGCTCTCCGTAAAATCCTCCAACACAAAAGTGCCAAACGGTTTTCCGTTCTTGGAAATACGATGTTGAACGTTTTTGATAATACCCGCCAATTTGAGATCTCTTCCTCTGATGGCTTTGAGATCTTCCAATAAGGAGAGTCCTCCTTTGCTGCAGAAATTTTCAATCTCCATGCGATATTCATCGAGGGGATGACCGCTCAAGAAAATACCGGCCACCTCTTTTTCATGGGCGAGTTGTGTCAGGTTATCCCATGGTTGATGGGCGGGCACGGTGGGTTCGGGAATGCTATTTTCTTCGCTGTCACCGAACAAGGAATGCATGGCATTGCTTTGGTCTTCACGACAAGCATTGCTGTATTTGATGAGCGTTTCCAGATAGGGGGTGTTCTTGTTGTCCATCGCGAAGAATGCGGAACGCTGCATGCCAAAGGAGTCCATCGCTCCGCTCAACACCAATCCTTCGATCACTCTTTTATTGCTGGTTCTGCCATCGATGCGTTTCATGAAGTCAAATACCGAATTGAAATATCCTTTCTTCCTCTCCGCGACAATGCTTTCCACAGCGCTCTCTCCAACGCCCTTGATAGCGGCCAATCCAAATCGTATGGCGCCGTCTTTATTCACATTGAAAAAGGCATCGGATTCATTCACATCTGGTCCCAATACTGGAATTTTATTTTTCTTGCAGTCTTGAATGAAAAAGGTGACTTGCTTCAAATCCGTTAGCGATCCTGTCATGGCCGCGGCCATGTATTCCGCTGGATAATTGGCTTTGAGATAGCCCGTTTGAAAGGCTATCCAGGCGTAACAGGTGGAGTGAGACTTGTTGAAGGCGTAGCTCGCAAAAGCTTCCCAGTCGGTCCAGATTTTTTCTAATTTGTCCGCAGGATGGCCTTTGGCTTGTGCACCTTCCATAAAGATGCTCTTCATTTTGTCGAGCTCTTCCTTTAATTTTTTTCCCATCGCTTTTCGCAAACTATCGGCTTGACCTTTGGTAAACCCTGCGAGTTTTTGGGAAAGCAACATCACCTGCTCTTGATAGACGGTGATACCATAGGTGTCTTTCAAATACTCCTCCATTTCCGGAAGGTCATATTGAATGCGCTCGGTGCCGTGCTTGCGTCGGATAAAACTGGGGATGTATTCCATAGGGCCCGGTCGATACAAGGCATTCATCGCAATTAAGTCTTCGAAAACCGTAGGTTTCAGATCTTTCAAATGCTTTTGCATCCCGGGACTTTCGTATTGGAATATGCTCACGGTATCGCCACGTTGGAAGAGCTGAAAAGTTTTTTCATCGTCCAATGGAATGTTGTCGATGTCAATTTGAATGCCGTGACGTTGTTCTATGAGTTTGAGTGCATTCTTGATGATGGTCAAGGTTTTTAATCCTAAGAAGTCCATCTTCAAGAGACCTGCTTTTTCCACTACGTCGTTGTCAAATTGGGTGCACCACATGTCACTGTCCTTGGCGGTAGCCACCGGCACAAATTGATCAATGGGACCCGGCGTAATGATCACCCCGCAGGCATGAATACCGGTATTGCGCACAGATCCCTCTAACATCGAGGCGAGTTTCACTACATCCCCTTCTGGAGAACTTTGTGTAGATAAATTCCTGAGCCGCTGCACATTTTCCAAGAACTCCCGACCATACGCTTTCTCAGACTCTTTGTCCGTTTGCTTCATGATCTCTTTCAGCTTGGCA
>Ga0209990_10002624_pt1 | contig 13947 bp, 6 predicted proteins | sample NOAtaG_6_FD_187304 | JGI IMG/M metagenome (GOLD analysis project Ga0209990, IMG submission 187304) | Freshwater lake microbial communities from Lake Erie, under a cyanobacterial bloom - NOAA_Erie_Diel5S_2200h metaG (SPAdes) (version 2) | ecosystem: Environmental > Aquatic > Freshwater > Lake ...
CGATTTTGACGAAGAAGAGCCAGAGGATGAGCCAGAGGGTGAGGATGAATCGATCGAAGCCGATCCGCCCGTCCACTCCTACCGTGGTCCACGGGAAAGAGTCATCTTCAGCATCAATCCGGCCTTCTATCCGGTCAGCTCCGCCTACGTTCTCTCCACCTTTGCCGCGCTGCTGCTCGTGATAATCATCGCCTACTTCAATGGCGGCTTCCTGCTCTCTCTCGGCTGCGCGATGGTCACTTTTGTCCCGAGCGTGATCAAACATATCCGGCACATCCACACCATCTTTACCCTGACGACCATCAAACTGGAGATCTCCGAAGGCCTCTTCTCCAAATCGACCCGGAACATTCCGCTCCGTCATATCCAGGACGTCGCCGTCCGCGAGAACTTCAAGGAGCGCTTGCTGGGCATTGGAGACATCGTCGTCGACACCCCCTCGATGGAGTCCAGGCTGATCCTCAACAATGTCAACAATCCACGGCACTATGCGGATCTGATCCTCGAGCAGCTCGAGCGATGGATCTGAAAGAAGTGCCATTCCGGTAAGCAGATCATGAGCAATCGACCTTTTTCACCACTCATTCCGTTCCTTCTGGTGCTGACCATCGTCGCCACCCCGCCAGTTTCTGCGCAGACAATTCCCCAGCCAAACAGCCAAAATGGTCAGGCTGGCCTGACTGGCCTGACTGGTCTCGGTGAGGGCTGGCTGGCGGCCGGATCCCTGCAGCGGTTCACGGCGAAAGAATGGAAGAGCGAGCCCGGAGCTGAAGTTCTGGCCGAGTACGGTCTGACGGAACGTCACAGAAGGGTCTACCGGAAGGGGGCGCAGCAGCTCACGGCCGATCTATTCATCTTTCGTCAGACCGCCGGCGCCTATGGGTGGTCAACCTTTGTCCGGCGCAACGTTGGCCGGGAGACAAGTATCGACCACTTCGGTAAGTACGTCATTCGACTGCAACCGGTCGAGTCGATTGATCAGCCGTTGCGAGAGAGCCTGATCAAATCGATCACCGCGCAGCTTGAACCAGATGATCGTCAACTGCCGGTTCTTCCGGCGCACCTGCCCGGGGCCGACTCCGGTCTGGTTGCCGGCAGCGAAACATACCTGGTCGGCCCACAGGCCCTTGGCCAGGACCCGCAGTTCGGCCAGCGGGTCCGACTGATCGATTTTAGCGGACTGCCTGATATGGTGACCGCCGACTACCGGCTGGGAGATACGGCGCGAAGGGTACTGATCGTCGAGTTTCATACTCCCCAGGCCGCCACGGAGGCGCTGCGGCTCTGGGAAGAGGAGTTGCGTGGTGAGCAGAATCAAGCCTCCACATCCAGCTCATCTGGCCCATCCAGCCCATCTGGCACATCTGGCCCAACTGGCCCAGACCGCCCCCGGCTCGTCCGGCGCATCGGCAACTACATCGTCGAACTGACCGGAGCCGCTGATCAACAGGCCGCCGAGGCAATCCTCGGCAAAATCCGCTACGAGCAGAAAGTCTTCTGGTCAGGCCGCAAAGTATCGGATATCCCGCTCGAATTTCGTCCCCTCGACCCGGCGGTGCTCCGTGAAGCAACCAAGACCGGGTCGATCATCGTGCGCTCCCTCGTCTGGGTCGGCGTCATGATGCTCGTCGTCTTTGGCGTTGGGTTGGTCGTCGGGGGCGGATTCTTCTACTGGCGCAGATTCCGTCAGCATCGGAAGGGAACCGACAACATCTTCAGCGACGGTGGCGATTCGATCGTCCTCAATCTGAACGAAAAGGAGTAGACGGTCTCCCATCTACTCCTTCTTCAGTCGCCAATCCTGGTTGTTTTCAATGCTGGCTCTTCAGCGGACGCTGCCGAGCGCCGCTGGTCGATCAGATCCGCATCGGCATCACAATATAGCGGTAGTCATAGTCGACCTCGGTCTTTGGTCTGACCTGCACCTGCGAACTGCCATCCTTGAATTCAAGCAGAATCTCCCCCTCACCAATCACGGAGAAGACATCGAGCAGGTACTGAGCATTGAAGCCAATGACGATCTCGGGCCCGGTATAGTCAACCACCAACTCTTCGCCAGCCTCGCCGACGCTCTCACTGTTGGCCGAAATATTGACCAGGTTGTCGCGCAGTTCAAATCTGATGGCGTGGGAACGATCATCGGCCACCAGGGCGACGCGGCGAAGCGCCGCCGCCAGCCGATGCCCCTCGATCGCAAAACTGTGATTGTTGTCACGGGGCAGGACCATCTCATAGTTTGGAAACTGTCCGCTGAGCGTCCGCGAGCTGAGAACCCTCTTGCCGAACCGGAAATAGAGATGATTATCGTGGAAAGCGACCTCGATCGAATCATCCGATTCAGCGCTCAGTCTGGCGACCTCCGTGAGAGTCTTCTTGGGGATCAGCAGATCGAGCGGCTGTCCGGGATTGGCGATCTGTTTCTCGATGAACGAGAGCCGATGGCCATCGGTCGCCACCATCCGCAGTGACTCGGCGCCAAACTCGAACTTCGCCCCGTTGAGGGCGTAACGCGACTCTTCGTTGGTGATCGCGAAGATTGTCCGCGAGATGAGCGTCCGAAAGATCTCCACCGGCAGCTGAAGCGCGCCTTCGGGCATCTGGCGAATCCGCGGGAAGTTGTCGGTCGGGACGCCAAGCAGCTTGAATCGTGAGCGCTCACAGCTCAACGTCAGCTGATCCTTATCACCGCTCTTCAATTCAATCTCCGACTCCGGCAGGGCCCGCACGATCTCAAACAGCTTCTTGGCCCCAAGGCAGATCGAACCCGGCTCGAGAACCTCGGCTTCGCAGAAGGTCGAGATCGACAGATCCAAATCGGTCGCCTTGATCTCGATTCCATCCGCATGGGTCTCGATCATCACATTGGAGAGAATCGGAATCGTGCTCTTCTTCTCGACCACTCCCTGCAGGAGGCCCAACTCTTTCTGAAAAGATTGTCTGCCAACTTTGAACCGCATCGCTCCCTCCCTCAAGGTTGTCTCATGGACGTTTCGGCGACTTTACTACTAAATACAATTAATTCAATTGTATTAATATCTAGTAGTACTAGTAGTGCTGTTAGTATCTGGTCAAAAACCGCATAAAGTCTTTGTTCCTCATTATTTACACGGTGGAAAAGCTGTGGAAAAGTCTGTGTGAATAAAAGGAAAAAAGCGGTTGATGGTGGAAATCTTCCGGGTCGTTCCAAAATATGAAGAGAATTTGACAGGAATCCACAGGGTCATGAAGGCGACCCTGTGGAAAACTCTGTAACTCTATTTACATCTATCAATTAGGTTGTGGATAACCCTGTGAAAATTTCCGTTCTGCTCAATCATCTCCGCGATCTTGGTGACACTGTGGAGAACGGTCGTGTGGTGTTTCCCGCCAAATTCGCGCCCGATCTCGGGCAGACTTGCGCGGGTCAGGTTCTTGCACAGATACATCGCCACCTGGCGCGGGAAGGCGATTTCGCGCACATTCGATTTTGCTTTCAGATCCGCGACCCGGAGAGAAAAGTGGTCGGCCACGACCTTCTGAATGGTGGCAATGGTCGTCGATTTCTCTTCGACATCGACGATGTTCTTAAGGGCTTCCCGCGCGAGGGTGAGGCTGATCGGCTCACCTTTCAGTGAGGACAAGGCGGTCAGTCTGACCAGAGAGCCTTCCAGCTCACGGATATTGGACTTGATGTGGCGGGCGATGAACATCGCGACCTGGTCCGGAATCACGATCTTGTCGGTCTCGGCCTTTTTGCGCAGAATCGCCAGCTTGGTCTCGAGGTCGGGTGGTTGGATATCGGCGATCAATCCCCATTCGAAACGGGAGTGGAGACGCTCTTCCAGCGTCGGAATCTCGCGCGGAGGGCAGTCAGAGGAGATGACGATCTGCTTCTGCCCTTCATAAAGGGCGTTGAAGGTATGGAAGAACTCCTCCTGGGTCCGTTCCTTGCCCGCGATAAACTGAATGTCGTCAATCAAAAGGACATCGATCGACCGGTAACGATCGCGGAAGGCGAGGGTCTGCTCGTAGCGAATCGCGTTGATCAGTTCGTTCATGAACCGCTCAGCCGAGATATAGCAGAGGCGGAGGTGGCGATTTCGTTCCTTGACCCGGTGGCCAATGGCGCACATGAGGTGGGTCTTGCCAAGTCCGACTCCACCGTAGAGGTAGAGCGGATTGTAGGTTCGTGACGGGCCCTCGGCGACGGCCAGCGCGGCCGCGTGCGCAAACTGATTGCTCGAACCGACCACGAAGGTCTCGAATGTATACTTCTGATTCAGCAGAAGCTCGCTCGACTCCTGCTCAGAGTAGCGGGTGCGCGCCGCAGCGGGGTGGGGGCGCACTCTCGTCGGATCGTTATCCTGCGCCGGCGGCAGGGAGGCCGGACTTGCTCCGGCGTGGTTCTCGGTCTTCGCGACCGCACCCGCCCGGGCACTGACTTCGAAGTGGAGCGAATGGCCGCTCAGGCCCACCTCAACCAGCGCCTCCTCGATGATCTCGCCATAATTGTTCTGAATCCAATCGACAAAGACACGATCCGGGACGCGCAGGTGAATTGCCGTCCCGTCAATATTCTCCATCTCGATCGGTTTAAACCACGTCCCAAAACTCTCGTGGTTGACGCGTTTTTCGATAGCCGCGATCAGCAGTCTCCACTGATCGGTCTGGATCGAAAAATCACTGGGGCTGTCAGTTCTCGATTCCATCTTAATGCCTCAATCCTGGCTCTTTCCCGCCTCATTCCGGTCCCGTCTTTGAGCTGTCACATTCAGCTGCTCTGCCTCAGCATACAGACAAAAGTATAGCGACTACCGCGCATTTTCGGGAAGTGGCGGCAGGCGCTTACGAGTCGATCCTGCAATTGGATAAGGCAGTCGCTAAGTGCTTTAACGGGAACGGTTTATAAGTGTGTTGTCCACTCCTGTCAAAGTGTGTGAAGGATAGCACCATGACATTTTGAATGCAAGTTCGCTGATCTTCCCTGGAGACAAATTTCTCTCGTTCAGGGAGCCCTCCGGGCGGCCAAAAGAGCGTGGCGATTCGAAGCCGCGGCGCCGCGTCAACGCGGCAGTTTAACAGCGCTTCACACGCCAATTTTTAGCGATGAACAGACCCCGGCGACCCTGCATCCGGGTCCAAAAAGTCTCTGGCAATCAAAAAAATATAGATGTCGTTCTCACGGGTCGATCCGCTCGATTAGGGAGCTGTACCAAGGATGACTTCCGTGCCGGTGCTGAACATACCCGCCACACAGCCGGTCATGAGCGTCGCGAGAGTGGCGGCGAGCAGGGCGCGCAGACTGACACTGGCCAAATCGTCGCGACGTGACGGGGCAAGGGCGGCAGTTCCGCCGACAAAGATGGCCGCTGAGGCGAAGTGGGCAAAACCGCACAGCGCATAGCAAAGGATGACCACCGTGCGCGGATCGGCCAGTTGGCCACTGGTCGCCATTTGGGCAAGTTCCTGGTAGGGGACGACCTCCGTCAGGATCACACGCTCGCCGAGCAGGCGGGCTGCCTCCATCAGGTCGGCCGGAACGATACCGAGCAGGGCCGCAAACGGGTAGAATATCCAGGTCAGAATCCGGGTGATCGAGAGAGGGCTGGCGAGGCCCAGCCAGCGGCTTGGCAGCGTGAGGATCTTATCGAGCAGGGCGACCATCCCGAGACCGGCGACGAGCAGGGCGGAGATGCCGGCGACCAGTCGTAAACCGTCCATGGCACCGGCAATGATCGCACTCATCAGATTTCCGGAGGGGTGGGAGTGATCCTCCCGGGGCAGACTCCGGATTGTTTCCGGGGTCTCGGTCTCCGGCAGCAGAATCTTCGCGATGACGGCCGCCGCCGGTATCGAGATGATCGAGGCTGAGATGAGGTGACCGGCAATCTGCGGGAAGCTCCGGCTCAGAAATGCGACGTAGATTCCGAGGGTCGTGGAGGCTACGGTGGCCATTCCCGAGGTCAGCAGCATCATCAGCTCGGACCTTGTCATCAGGGCCAGGTATGGTTGAACGACCAGCGCCGATTCGACCCCCACAAAGATGTTTGAAGAGCTTGAAAGAGCCTCCGCGCCACTGATTCCGAGGGTGCGGTGGAAGAGCTTGGCGAAGATGCGAATGAGCGGCTGCATCAGTCGCAGATGGTAGAGTGCCGCGACCAGCGCCGAGAAGAAGATCGCGATCGGCAAGGCCTGAAAAGCAAGGATGAAGCCGATCGATCCCGCCTCGCCAATTCCAGCCGCCAGCGGCCCGAGCAGAAACGAGGTCCCCGCCTTGGAAGCATCGAGAACGGCCATGACCAGGTCATTCAATTCAATAAAGATCCGTCGGGATAGCGGGAGTCGAAAGACAATCAATCCAATGAGCAGCTGGAGCAGCAGTCCCAGTCCAATCGGCCGCCAGTTGATGCGGCGACGCTGGGCCGAAAGAGCATAGGCGACGCCCACGAGTGTCAGAAAACCGAGAAATGAGATCGCTTGATACTTCATCAATAGCCCTTCCGTGATTGAAGATCTGCTTTTCAGCGAGGCGATGGAAAATTGATCAGCCACTGGAGAGACAGGATTCCACTCCCACCGACACGGCTCGCTGCGGAGACCGATCAGGTTGGTTGATCAGGTCCGGGATCGTCGCGCGAATCGATAAAGTGTTGATCAGGTTCGGACGCTTCTGCAAAGGATGATAGCGACAAATGGCGACAGTGCAAGATGCTTGCCGTCACCCTGGTCGGCAAGTGCGAAAAATTACCACGATCGAGCGCTCTTTGGGCAGAATATCTGGATCGAAAGTGATAGATAGAATATCGACGATCGATGAGAATGATGTTCTCATGACGACAGCCATGAACAGGTTGCTGGTGACGGCCCCGGATCAACCTGACTTCGAACTGGAAGTTGAATTTGTTAGGATGTCGTTTCTCGGATTACGACGAGATTCGAGCTGCTCTGGCTCCTCTGGTCTCTTTAAGGATTTTGCATATGAGGTTTGTTGTGAACGTGAGAGTGATACTGATGTCGATACTTGTCGGCGGATTGCTCCTCAGTCCCGTCGGCAGTTTTGACCGGGTCGATTCATCAGTCGCGGCAGAGTCACCGTCTGCGCCAGCTGGCAGGTTGACCGGAGTGTCTGACAAAGAGACGAGTGGATTGGCCGCCGGTCATTGTTCAAAAGAGTTTTGGCTCAGTCAGGCGCGCCGGCTCCAGGATGGTCGCCTCAAGGTGGGCAAAGAGGCGAGTTACCGCCGCGCCCTCTCCCGGCAGAGTTCCCCGACACTAAGCAGTTCATCGGGACCCTCGTCTGGTTCATTAAGTGGGCAATCATCGGGATGCCTCGGATGGGATACTCAGTTTGGACTCGTCGGCGGGCCGAACAGCGAAGTCTTCGCCATGGCGGTAGTCGGCAGATCACTCTATGTCGGTGGAAGTTTTATTGCGATTGGTGGTGTTTCGGCCAACCGGATCGCCCGCTATGACCTCGATACGGGAGCCTGGAGCACGCTCGGTTCAGGAGGAGGCAATGGCGTCAATGAGACCGTGACCTCGCTCGCCGTCGTCGGGACCAACCTCTATGTGGGTGGATTCTTCACCGAGGCCAACATTGGCGGTCCGGCCGTTCGGGCAAACCGGATTGTCCGATATGACACGGTGGCCGGGACGTGGAGGGGGATTGGAATCGCCGGAGGCAATGGCGTCAACAATCTGGTCTTCGATCTGGTGGCCATCGGTGAAGATCTCTATGTCGGGGGAAATTTCAGCGCCGCCAATGAAGGTGGGGCAAAAGTGCCCGTCAATAGCCTCGCCCGTTTGCAGACCTCATCCGATTCCTGGAGCAAGGTTGGATTTGGTGACGGAAATGGCGTCGATGGAACGGTTTTGACACTGGCCGCGATGGGCACCGATCTCTACATCGGCGGACGCTTCCTGACTGCCAATATGGGAGGGCAGATAGTCTTTGCCAGCAATGTCGTCATGTTCCGAACCACGGCCGCGAGCTGGGCGCCGCTCGGATCGTCGAGTGGAAACGGCGTCGACAATGAAGTCAAGGCGTTTGCGGTCATTGCTGGCCGCCTCTACGTTGGTGGCAGCTTCAAGACCGCTGGCAATGGGTCGGCCGCAGTGGTTGCCAACCATATTGCAATGTATAACCCAAACACCAACAACTGGGCCGGGCTGGGCATCAACAATGGTAACGGGGTCGACGCGGACGTCTATTCGCTCACGCCTCTCGGCAACGATCTGGTCGTCGCCGGAGATTTCACGCAAGCCAATATGGGTGGTACGGTGGTGGTGACCGCCAGCCAGATTGCCCGCTTCGCTCCGGCGACCTCCTCGTGGCACAGCATCGGCGCCGGAACGGGTGGCAAGAGGCTGGCCGGGCCGGTCTACCGCGTCATGGTCGTCGATGGCGACCTGGTCATTGGCGGAAACTTTGCCGTGGTCGATGCCAATGGCACGACCATTTTTGCCAACAATCTGGTCCGCTACACGACGGGCACTGCTCAGTGGGGCCGCATCGTCAATAGTAGTGGCAATGGGGCGAACAGCGACATCTATTCTATGATCCGCATCGGGAACACCGTCTATTTTGGCGGACGCTTTACCTCCATCGGCGGAATCTCGGCCAACTATATTGCCGCCTACGATCTGTTGACCGGCAATTGGACCCCACTTGGTTCTGGCGGCGGAAATGGGGTCAACGAGGTCGTTCTCGATATGGCGGCGGTTGGAACCGATCTCTACGTGGCCGGTGCCTTTACCGCGGCCAACGTCGTCAGCACCAGCGGAGCGGGGATCTCGACCGGCTATGTTGCCAAGTACGATACGATCACCGGCATCTGGTCGGGGCTGGGCACGGCGAACACGGCTACGAGTGGGTTTAACGATTCCGTCTACACCGTAACCTCGATCGGTACGGCAGTCTATTTTGGTGGCGGCTTCTCGAGTGTCGGGTTGGGCAACTCGATTCTGCCAGTCAACCGACTGGCGCGTTACGAGACGACGACCAGAACGTGGAGCCGGGTTGGCACCGGATCTGGTAATGGGACCAACGAGTTCATCTTCACGCTGGCCGCGCTGGGAACTGATCTCTACCTGGGAGGCATCTTCACCGCCGTCAACGAAGGTGGATCATCGATCGCCGCCAATGGTATTGCCAGATTTGATACGACCAGGAATGTCTGGAGTCCGCTTGGTTCGGGCGGAGGAAATGGGGTCGATGAGGTCGTCAGCTCGATTCAGATCATCGGCGCTGATCTCTACGTCGGCGGCATATTTTCGAACGTCAACATTGGGGGAGCGAGAGTCGCGGCCCGCAACATTGCCCGCTTCGATACGCTCACTTCGACCTGGAGCCGGCTTGGATCGGGGGGTGGTGATGGCGTCGATGATACCGGAGTCAGTACGATGGCCGTTATCGGGGCGGATCTCTACGTGGGCGGCTACTTCACCACCGTCAATATCGGTGGAGCTCCGGTGGTGGCCAATCGGGTCGCGAAGTATAGTCCGGCCACCGGCGTCTGGAGCCCCCTCGTCGATCTGGATGGCGGCAATGGCGTCGACTACAACGTCTACGCCATGATCGGTGTGGAGAACAGCCTCTTTGTTGGAGGAGGGTTCAGTACCGTCGGAGACAACAAGATCTCTTCGAATATTGCCCGCTACTGTCCGGGATCGGCGCCGGTGATCACTCTTCCGCGGCTCAACGTGCGACAGGGAAGCCCGGCGGCCATCGTGCCGGTCGCTTCGGTCAGCGACCCGGATCAAGGCGCGGGGACGCTGGAGGTCGAGGTGACGCCGCAGGCCGGCTCTGGGGTCACCTTGAGTGGAATCGCGGTCGATGCCAATGGCGAGGTGAAGGCCAATCTGCAGGTTGCTTGTTCCGCGACAAATTCAACCTTCTCCGTCAGGGTCACCGACAGTTTCAGTCTCGTCAGCACAGCGACCCTGACCATCAATGTTGATCCGAATACGCCGCCGGTCCTCGTCTATAGTTCGCCGCCGCCGGTCCTCTCCGGGAGTGGGGCGACGATCAGTCCGCTCGTCATACCATCCGACAACGGGTCGATCAGCTCCCTGGCCATTCTCAGCAAGGGGAGCTTCACGGGCGCCCTGGTCATAAATGACACGGGCGTCCTGACGATTGGCAATGCGGGTCCGGTCGGCAATCACGAGATTACCGTCCGCGCCATCGATAATTGTGGTTCAACGACCGATGTCGCGATCAGGCTGACAGTCTCACCTCTGACCATCACCCTCAGTTCCATTGCGCCGGAGCGGGTAATTGCTGGTGATCGATCCTTCGAGTTGACGGTCAACGGGACCGGGTTCCTGCCGGGGATGGTCCTGCGGGTCAATGGTGAGAATCGACCAACCGTGATTGCCAGTCCCACTCGTTTGACGGCGACCATTCCCGCCACCGACATCGCCAAAGCTGGGCAGTTGAACCTGACCGTCGGTGATGCGAATGGCAACACCTCGACTTCGCGCACCCTCGCCATCCACGATCGGGTGACGGTGACCACCGCGACCAGTTACGCAATTGGAGAGATCGCTCCCGATTCGATAGCCGTTGCCTTTGCGCCGCGGCTCGCGAGCGGTGTGCGCGTGGCCTCCACCGTCCCGCTTCCAACCACCCTGCTTGGAGCAAAGGTCACCGTCCGCGACAGCAATGGCGTCGTGCGGGACCAGCCCCTCTTTTTTGTAGCGCCGCAGCAGGTCAACTTTCTTCTCCACCCCGAGACGGCCCCCGGTCCGGCCACGGTCACGACCTACATCGACGAACAGATCGTCAGTCTTGGCAGCATTACGGTGGTCAAACTATCTCCGGGACTCTTCACCCAGAACTCGACCGGCGAAGGTGTTCCCGCTGCATATGGGCTCCGCGTCTCCGGCGGAAACGTGACCGCCATCGGAGTCGCCGCCTATGATCAGGCGCAGGCGACCTGGCGGCCAGTCCCGATCGATCTCGGCCCGCCCGGCGATGAGATCTACCTCGTCCTCTACGGCTCGGGCCTGCGCGGGGTGAGCGGACTCTCCGGCATCGTGGCAACGATTGGTGACCGGTCCATCCCCGTTCTCTATGTTGGCGGAGACAGCAACTTTGTCGGCCTCGATCAGGTCAACCTTGGTCCGATTCCGCGCTCACTGCTCGGGGCTGGTCTGGTCAACCTGACGATGACGATCGATGGCAAGCCGGCCAATCCCGGCAAGAGCATCCGGGTTCAGATAAAGTAACAGGGGGCCAGGATGGTGGGTCAATTCATGTCGACATTAGAAGACATCGCGCCCGAGAGATGTCAACTGCGGATGTCACCCGTTGACCCGCCGTCGTGGCCTGGCCCGGGGTCAAAAAGAAAAGTGTTGCAAATAAAGCGTTTATGGTGGGATTCAGCCGTGGATAACCTCTGGCACGGTCATTGCAATAGATAACAGTGTCGAGAGAGACGACGGACAGGAACAGACAGCCTGTCGAATCTTTGAGCCAGCTTCCTCGAGTCGCAACAACCTAACGGTTGAGCGCCAGGAAGAAGAGAGTGAACTACTCCACGAAGTTCATATCCTCTTGTGCCGCGCACTGAATTTCCCCCAAAGGCTGACCAGTGGGTCAACTCCACTGACACCCCCACCCGACGCGTCCCGCCAAGCTCCTCCAAACATTTCCCAAATCTTCATCAGTGCGCGGCCTGGACTCTCCTCGCCCAGACCAGTTCGAACGACCTTATCCAGAGCCAGAACCGGACTTCTCCACTTCTCAATACCCCTTGAACATCAGAATATCACCGTGCCAGTAGCTGATAGAGCTGTAGGCAATCCGCCGCTCATCGCTCGAAACAGAGATGCCAGGGACGGAAATCGACAGTGTTCCCTCGAGATCGAGGAGTTTCTCGGTCGTTCGCGAACGGAGATTGAACCGGTAGATGGCCGGCTTCTGATTGCTCTTGGGCAGGGCATAGTAGATATGCTCGCCAATCTGGTACCAGTGCCGCTCGACCTTGATCCCGTCCAGTTCCGGGATGGCCTGGTCGTTCCCGGTCTGGAGGTCGAACTGCCGCAGCAGTTCGTTGCGGCTGTAGAAGAGATAGCGACCGTCGGCAGAAGGAAAAGGCGAGCGCCCTCCACCGAAAGTGATCTGTGTCGGGTCGCCGCCATCGGCAGAGGTTCGCCAGATCTCGTAAGTTCCTGAACGATCCGAGGCGAAATAGATCCACCGATTATCATGGGACCACGCGGGGTGAATATCGTGAGCCGGATGTTTAGTCAGTTGGCGGAGATTGGATCCATCGTTGTTGATCGTCCAGATTTCCGGTTTTCCCTCGTCGGATTGATTGAAGACGATCTGCCTCCCGTTGGGAGACCAGCGGGAGGAGCCGATCTGGGGTTTATTGGCATTGGTCAGGAGGCGTTGCCCTGTACAATCGGCATTGGCCAGCCAGAGCTCAGTCTTGCCAGAGCGCACCGATTCAAAGAGGATCGTTCGATTGTCGGGTGAGAACGAAGCTCCATAATCAGCTTTTGATGACTTGATCGTGCAGGGTGGCGGCGCCGCGCCGGAAGAACCGGGTGCTTGGCGAACGTGGATGTCGGTGTCTTCAAGGCCAACTGTATAGGCAATCATTCCATCGCGTGGTGAAAGCGCAATTGGCGAACTACTGATGTCGTGGGGCGAACCATAGACCAAGGTTGGTTGACCGCCCCGGGTCGAAATCCGCCAGAATTGCTGGCTGCCCTCCCTTTGCGAGACGAAGATGATCTCCTCTCCATTCAGATTCCACCCGAGCGTCCGGATTGGTCGGCGGTCAAAGGTGAGCTGCCGGGTCACCCCCGTCGCCACTTCGACGACGAAGATGTCGCTGTGGTGATCGCTCGACCAGCGAATGAAGGCGACCGACTTGCCGTCCGGCGAGAAGCGGGGCGCCGATTCGTAGGTCTTCTCTTCCGGCTTCGGCTTCGAGAGGGGGCGGCGGTACTTACCATCCCGGGAGATGAGGTAGATCCCGGTCGACTCACCCCGGCGGTCATTGTCGGCAACCGCGAAGGATGATCCATCCGGAGACCAGTCGAGACCTCCCCAGGCGCGCCCAACCTCGCGCTCACTCCCATCCTCAAGCGAGGCGACAATCAAGTGATAGCGCTCTTCGGCCACCGCCGGGATGCGCAGGAAGGCCACCTCACGATTGTCAGGTCCCCAGACCGGCTGGCTTTCGAAGTGCGGACTGTTCGATATCCGGCGCGGCTTGGGATCGGCCCCTTCGTTCAGGTCGATATAGTAGATGTTGTGGTCGTTTCCGGCGTCCTCGTTCCAGGAGAAGACGATGTAGCGCCCGTCCCGTGAAAAAGCGGGGCTTTGTTCAACTCCCGGCAGACTGAGGAGAGGGCTGATGGATGGTGAGGCTTTCGACTCCGACCCCCAGCTGCCGGCAAACCAGAAGACGGTCGCGAACAGAGCCAGGCAGATCGTCACGGGCAGCAGATATTTCCAGGCCCCCATTCTGAAGGTGATTTCTCGAGACGGGGCGCGGTCAGCTTGGGCCGGGATCTCCGGCTCTTCAGCGGTGTCAATAACCTCGACCGGGACGCGAAAACGATAGCCGACGCCGGGAATGGTCTCGATGTAGTTCTGTTCGCGGATGGTGTCACCGAGCAGGCGGCGCGTCGCGTAGACAAGCTGGACAAGGTTGCTTTCGTTGACAAACTGACCAAGCCAGATCGATTCAATCAGCTCCTCTTTCGTGACAATCTGATTGGCACGTTCAGCAAGCAGCCGGATCATTTCATACCGGCGCTTGGTGAGAGGGATAGTGACCCCCTCCCTCTTCAACACGGCGGTGTCTTTGTAGAGAATATAGGGGCCAAATTTGTAAACCGTCATACGAAAACTCCTCACAGGCGCGATAACGCAACGCGGAAGATAATCTCTCGAGATGAGTCAATTGCGATCGGATGATGAATAAAATATGGCCGGGTCGCAAC
>Ga0209990_10002627_pt1 | contig 13937 bp, 11 predicted proteins | sample NOAtaG_6_FD_187304 | JGI IMG/M metagenome (GOLD analysis project Ga0209990, IMG submission 187304) | Freshwater lake microbial communities from Lake Erie, under a cyanobacterial bloom - NOAA_Erie_Diel5S_2200h metaG (SPAdes) (version 2) | ecosystem: Environmental > Aquatic > Freshwater > Lake ...
GTACAATTGGCATGGGCAAGATTACCTACAGTCAGGTATTTATTCTTACAGTTTTCAGAATTCCAATGGCTGTATACAGGAAGAACTTTTGCATCTTACGATTACTAATGCGTCGGAACAAACCTTTCAAGAAACAGCATGTGGGAGCTTTTCTTTCAACGGACAGACTTACTATTCATCGGGTAATTATGATTTTAATTTGATCTCAGGTTCAGGTTGTGACAGCTTGATACACTTAGATTTATCCGTTTACCCGATTTATAACTTCATAGACACCATTAGATCCTGCTCGGTTTCGACAATTACGGAAACTACCAACTACTATTATAGCAGTCAAGGATGTGACTCTGTTTACAGTACTATATATGTTCCAGTATTTGATGTGCCTTCTGCAGATTTTATCGTTTATCCTGATGATATCACGTGGCCAGAAAATGAGGTCAATATTTTACTTACATCTCTAAATTCAAGTAACCAATCGTGGTACCTCAACAATAGCTACATTGGCGCATTTGAAGAAGATTTTCCGCTGACTATCAATGACCCAGGATCTTTTGAACTAATGTTGATTGTTTGGAACAGTGATTCCAGTTGTGTAGATACTGTAACCCACTATCTGGTAATAAAGGATGAACTTGTACTTCATGTACCCAATACAGTTACGCCGAATGGGGATGAGTTCAACTCGATTTTCTTGCCCATATTTTCTGATGCAGAATTGGTTCAAGATTATACCTTATCCATTTATAACCGTTGGCATGAATTGTTGTTTGAGTCACACGATCCTTTAGTAGGATGGGACACCTCTTATGACCGTAAGCAAGTGGCAAATGACACCTATACCTGGATGATTACATACACATCTGCCTTATCGAATGAACGTAAAGAATTAATAGGTCATGTAAATGTGGTGAAGTGATTACGATTGATAAAACAAACTGTTTGTTGATCCATGTAAAGACAAATCATAGAGGATTATAGAACATAGACATTTTTAAATTACATTTTTTGGGCATATTATAAAGGTTGTACTATTTTTTTCAAAGTACCGGAAATTAATTATTCCTTCACAAATACCTCCCTATAAGTCTTCTCATCACTAGTCAAAAAATTCACAACATAAAAACCTGAGTTCAAACTGGAGACGTCAAGAAAATATTCATTGGTATTTATTTTAGAATAGGTAATGTCATGAACCTTACCCGAAGCATCGATAAGAGCTATTGACTTTAATTCATGAATGGGAAAAGATGTACCTATTGTAATGTGAGTGGAAGACGGATTGGGCACAATGGAAATCTGCTCTTGCTTTTGGACCAAATTATTGAGCCCAGCGTTACCGTAAATCAGTTGGCAGGTATCTGTAAAACCTGGTTCATAATTAATGATAAATGATGCGGTAAGAGGATAACAATTGATATCACCATTTCCAGTTAATGTTACCGGATAATCTTGAATAGTTTGCCCAAAATGACCAAAATAAAATAAGACTCCCGTAGCAACGGTATCGCCATTACAATCTACTACAGCAGATACAACCGGATAACTTGCAAATTCGTTTGGGCCTGCAACACATTGAATACTGAATAAATAGTCATTAGGATTAAATTTATCCTGATAAACATTCGTAATAGAAAATGCAGAACAAAAAAAAGTTTGTGCAAAGGCTCCCGAAGTTGCAAAAAATGGCAGAAGCACGGTCAATATCAAAAGTTTCATTTTCTTATAATTTTTATAAAAATAATACAGTTTAAGAACTAAAAATTAATTTTGGTCGTACATAAATTTATTTTTTTACTTTAAGATTGATACATTTCTTCTTATTTGACGTTGGATGATTTTTCATGCTCAAAATTACATTTTCGAGGGATCGAAGATAAAAGTCGATATTAACAAACTAGAATAAAAATGAAATTAATACTTTGCCTTGTATTGAGCCTATTCTGCGGTATAAGCTTTTCACAAAATGACGTGAAAAAAAATAAAAAATCTAAAAATGCCAATTCGACGGGTTGGGTATACAACGATCCTGAAAATGGAGGATTCGAAAAAATAAAATTTCAGGAACAAGAAGTTCCAGATTGGATGGTCTTTATTGAAGGGGGCACTTTTGAATTACGTAAAATTCCAGAATCCATTCAAAAAACTGCTGAAGATACCCTATCATTGGACTTCAGCAAATTCAGAAAAAAAGCAGGTAGTAGTGTAAGTGTTAGCTCCTTCTACCTATCAGATCATGAAGTAACCAATAAAGAATATCGCGATTTTGTGAATTGGGTCAAAATCCGTTACGCAATGGATATTTTAGCCGATAACTATCCGGAAAAAAGGCTTAAAAATGGCCAATACAATGAAACTATTCCCATTGATTGGTCGGACCCGCTGCTTCAATTTACTACTGATTTCTTGACCTTTGGGTACACTCAAGATGTAAAACAATTGGATACTACCCTAAATAAATATGTAAAAGTCAAAGGAATTATTTTTGATGTTCCGGTTTATCCAGATACCACTTGCTGGCAACGTGATTACAAGACCTTATTGACGACATCTGGAGAAAATATGGCTAGTTATTTTTCTGATGAAAAATACAACGACTATCCTGTAGTAGGTGTTTCAATCGATCAGGCAAAGGCGTATTGTGTTTGGTTATCAGATAGATATAATGAATCAATACTGTTAAGAGAAAAAATACTAAAGAATAAATCCTATTATTTCACAGTTCAAGAATTTTTGAATGACACCAACAATCTGAAGTATTTATCGGATGGTATACTTGCTCCAAATTTTAGGCTTCTAACAGAATGTGAATGGGAACATGCCGCTTGTCATCAGAATTTAAATGAAGAACAAAAAAGCGAAAAATTCTTTCCATGGGAGTCGTCAAATTATAAAAATAAAAAAGGAAAATTTCTAGCCAATTTTGGAAAAATAACAGATCAAAATGGCCTTGAAGTAAAAAAAATGGATGAAGATGGTTATTTATTTACTTCACCTGTAAAATCATTCGAAAAGAACCAACACAACCTGTATGATATGACAGGCAACGTTGCTGAATGGGTACTTGATAATGTATATTTTACCACTTTTTATTCTGATAAGGAATATTTGAATTATCAAAATGTACCCCATGAAATGGCTTTTAGGAATGCCTATTACAGGTTAAAAGAAAACTACCATCTCCGCATTGATACCACAAAGCAAGAGGGCAAAGATTTGATTAATGAATTTATCGTAGAAAAAATTGCAGAACAGCAACTCAATAATCTTTACCCATCTGCACATGTTGTTAAAGGAGGAAGTTGGGCTGATGCTCCAGTTTATATGATTCCCGGAATGTCCTCTTTTTACGATGGAGAATTATCTAGTTCAAGAATTGGGTTTAGAGTAGGAATGGATCGAATTGGATCTCCAATCAATAATCGCAAAAGAAGAAAGAAATAAGTAAATCGGTAAACAAGAAACAAGTAAACTTTTGGTATTTCTGCTCATATAGATAATGACTGTTTCATCGGAGTTTACCTATCATTGTTGATTTTCCATTTCCAGAAACCCAACCCAAGCATCGCATTTTGTGTTTTTTTTCATTGCTTCAACTAATTTTTTATTGAATTCCTCATCAGATTCATCACTGTATAAGTTTTCATATTTGTTTTCTATATACGTAATGCAATTGTTGTAGTCTGATTCATCTTTAACAGCCTTATTCATGCATTCACATATGTCATCAGCCATATTTGCATAATCTTGTTCCTCTGTCATTTGGCATCCTGCCAGTAGTAAAAAACACAGTAAATACAGCCCTGTTTTCATTCTTTCCATTTTAAATATTTACATTAACAATGTTAACATATATTTTCAAAGTTCCAACGGATTTGGCATTAAAAACATTGATGGAAAAGCCTATTGTGGAATAATTTTTAATCAGCACGCTATTTTTCTCGAAATACCTAAGTACTGAATCAAAGCGAATGAAATGGTTCAATTATTTACCATAATTTTCTTCTATTTTTCTTGTCATTTTTTTCCTTCGATTCAAGCGGTCCTTATCCTCTTGTCGCAATGGAAATCCATCAGCATCCATCGCCACCCTGAATCCAATTTTTGATGAAGCTTCATCCTCATTGTAGATTTCCGAGTTTTCTAACAATAAATAATGTGGTTGATCTATCCAACTACCTCCTTTTACTTTTCTGCAATTGATGTAATCATCTAAGGTGTCATAATAGAAGTCTCCGGGATTTATGGCTCGGTTTATTGCCTTCAAATTTTGTTGGTAAATTTCGAAAGAATCAAATAATCGACTAAAATCACTATATCCGTTTTTGTCTTTATCAAGATAATTCACAAAGGTTCCATTTCTGAAATCGTATAATTTGATGTAGGAGCGCTGATTTATAAAATATTCGTTTTGAAGGTCTTCATCACTTGGATAATAATTAGCAAATTCGTTCGATATTGATTCATTAAAACGATTGATTTCCGCTTTATTTTTATCTGTTTGGTTCTGACCTAAATTCCTAGCGATTGAATCATTGGCACGAATTAACTCTCGAACTAATGGTTCGTGGACCTCATCAATGGAATAGAGTTGAATAAATTTTGCTTTGACTTGTTCAGGAGAGTCAGAGGGCCACGCTTCATAATACTTTAACCTCAACTCGATCAATCGCTGATGCTCAACACTGTTTTGTTCTACCAAATAAGTTGAATCTGTATATGGATCCGTGATATAAACCTTTTTACCTTTGAATGGATCATAATCATTAGCAAAGAGATTCCTCAAACTTAAATAATCGTGAAAAAACTGTTCTTTTTTTGGAGTTTCCGCTACCCATTCAGCAACATTTCCAAATAAACAATAAATACCATTCGAATTTGGTTGATAGCTGTATACTCGAGTAGTGTATAAACTGCCATCATCAAAAAGATTTTTTGTAATCAACCCCGAACTTAATATAGCTGTACCGTAATTCGAGGTGTACTTACCATTTTCATCCGGCATGTAGCCATTTTGTTCATAAGCTACCTTTTCTGTGTTACGAATTTCAATTCCTCTGGCAGCATTTTGCCATTCTTCTTCCGTTGGTAAACGAAACATAAAATTGTAATCATCAGCTATTCGCTTAGACTTAGCATATTTGGAAATTTCCTTGTAATACATTTTAGTTCTCCAGTCGCAATAAGCCAATGCTTGTTGATAGGTAATGCCTACAACCGGAAAGCTATTATTGACTGGATGCCAGAAATAAATATTCGTCATAAGTTGATCTTTATTATCTCTTAGCCAACATAATGTATCAGGATAAATATTAATGCTCGTAAAATTATCTGGTGAGCTGTACCTATAATTTAATTGTCGATTATCTAAATCTCTGCATCCATGGTAACTTTCCTTTAAAGTTGAATAAAAAAGAATATCTAAAAATGGCGCATATCTCGGGTCTTCCCAAATACTTAGTCTTGGCTGGAAGTCCCAATTCAACAAGAAATAATTACCTTCAGCATCTTTATTTTCTGTTGGAAAGTCGACGAATTTCGCCAACTTGAGCTTTTCTTCTGCCAATGGATCGTCATCGGCAATGCTTTTCACAATAATACATCTGGCAATTGAATCTCTAACCCAATTCACAAATTCCTTGTATTCACCGTTTGTGACCTCGTGGTCGCTAAGATAAAATGCTTTAGAATTATTTCTGGTCAATTGATGATCTTGATAATAGGTGCTGTCCTTTTCGTTTGCAGTTATTAGAGAATAGGTATTCAAAAAGGCGTTTGCTGAATCGATGTAGACCATACCTTCGAAATATTTGTTGTACAAATCAATTTTTGATTTCTTACCACATCTTTTTTTGTTGTTTTTAATACATCGAACTGAAAAACCATTTCCATCAAAACCATCTTGGCAACTTCCGATTCCGAAGGTGTCCGTTAAGGACGAATTCAAATACACCATTTTTTCAAAATCATCAGACCAATAATAGGCAATTTCACCAAGACCTATAGAGTCATAAGTTTCATGATATCCACCCGGCAATGCATTAAATTTCAATTCATCTGTTCCTTTAACAGAATCATTCCATGCTGTTTTACTCATTAATTGCTGAGAAATTGAGGTGGCTGTAGACCCCTTATAAAAGGCATAATTTTCCAATGTTTTCCAATCGCTGTAACTTGGAATTCGCCAGCCTTCTGGAGCTAGACCACGAGGATCAATAACGGCGTACCAATTGTAAAGTTTACCATATTTTTTACCATTTTCAGCGTTAAATGCATAGTAACACCAAGCAGGTGTTTCGTTTATTTGAGCCGCTTCCCATTCTTGGAAATTTGTTGCTTGGGCTATTAAATCTCCATTAAGGAACGCAACAACATCAAGATTTTCTGCCATCCAATGTTGAGTTCCTAGACTAACTGTCTTATATATTTTTCCATCTCTTCTATCCTTTAAGTAATTGCTTTCTTGAGCAAAAAATGGAATACTTATCAAAAAAGATAAAACTGCAACTAGAATTCTCATTGACTAAAAAATTTTAAAAACAAGAAAATAACTGGTTTACAGTTAAATTATAACTGACAGGTAACTTAAATAATTCAGAAAAAAACTTTTACCCGAACATTGCACCAAATTGTCCGGAGCTACTTGTGTTTGAGCTTTCTACAGTCAGGATTGGGATGTGTAACTCATTCATTATCAAGTGTTGAACGAACTTATCAGAAAATGCATAGAATGTACTTTCGTAGTGAGTAGCCGCTAACAGATCTACCTGTTTTTCTTTACAAAACTCAATCAGGTTATCATCAAAGTTTTTGCGTTCAAGAAAATGGAATTCAAATTCTACACTTTGAGATTTTAATTGATCAATACAGAAAAGCATATTGGTATTTACTTTGGCTTTCAATTCGCTATCTGTATGTTTGCCACCAACTAACAATACTTTAGCATTGAATTTCTTTGCTAAACCTGCTGCATAGCGCACCACCTGTACACTTTCTTTTTCTAGGTCTATAGTTTGAACGATGGTCTTAATCGGTTTGAATGCTGAACTTTCTTGAACAATAAACAAAGGTCGTTTTGTGCCCTCAACCACCCTAAGTGCGTAGCTACCAAAAACTTTTTGCATACCTTTCTCCCCATGAGTACCCATAACAATTAAATCTGCCTTGGCAGCATCAGCTATCTTTCCGATATCTTCTAAGAATTTACCTTTAACGATTAATTGTTCAGTTTCGTGGTTTTCCAAAGATAGATTGTCTACAAAAGAATCCATCGATGCAGTGGCCTGGATTTTATCTTCCTCATTATCAATAATATGTAGGAAAGTAAGTTTGGCTTGAAATTCCTTATTCAAACCAATAGCAAATTCTGCAGCCTTTTCCGCCGCCCGAGTAAAATCAACAGGAATGATAATATTTGCACTCATAAGCTGACAATTAGTAGTGATGTAACCTTAAGGTTATTTTATGCAAAGTTAGAAAAAAGCAATTGTTGTAAAATTATTTAATGGTATTAAATCAATAAAATTTTATTGGTCCAACATAACCTTAGATCACTTGTATTGAGAGGGATTAAAATTCTTTACCAAAACCTTATTGTTACCCAAGCATAGTCATTTTCATCTATAACAATGCCAACACCAATTTTTTTGTATTTCCTTTCTAGGTTTTTTTTATGAGGAGGTGAATTTAAAAATGAGGTTATAATTCTTTGTGCCAAATCATCCTCAGTACAATCAAAATCCTCGTCATTACAAAAATGTGTTGATGAATATTGGACAATTTCACCAATATAGTTCACTGGTGCATGAAAAAGACTGTCTTTAGATGCCATCAACTTAGAGTGCTCCCTTGCCTCACTTGAAACCGCTTCAGAAAAATATGTTGTGTCACCATTAAATTTCAGTTTGTACTTGTTTAGAATTTGATACGTCTTTCTTTCAAGATCAGAGGATTGTGAAAAAATACAAAGAGATACAATCAAAAATAGCAGTGTTACAATTGTTTTCATTACATAAAATTAGAAAAATAGTTATAAATGTTCCGAAGCAATTAACTTTTATAAGAATGATAAATAACAAGGGGTGAAAATTATTTTATCCTCTGAATGGATAGGATTTTCATGTATATCAGTAAAACAACTGAAAAGTCTAATCTTTAACTTTTTCGCTAAAAAAGGATTGATGGGATTAATTTGAAATAAAGAGGTTTTGAACATGGGAACATACACCAAATGGGTACATTCCCGAGTGGGAAGCTGCGTTATCAGCAGCTTCTGCACCTCGTTTTGATAAGCAATTGGCTACACCTTTAGCTAATTATAACTAAAATACTTGATTTCATTGGTTGAAAAGTTTAAATAGTAATGTAGTAGGAATTTTTTGTACTGAAGGATAATTATTATTAAGGTGTGTTCTCAATCTTTAACACAACGAACGGATAAACCATGTCCCTTGTAACAGCTAAATGTGTACAAATCATTTGTTATAAAAGATAATTCAAAGTCACCATGATGATATGGAGAAATATACCACCAACATGCCCATTTTCGGATTGAACGAAACGAAACTCCAGTGTAAACTAAAAAACCTCCCATAATTCCTTTGGTTTTTCTGAGCCCACCCGGAAGACCTGTAAAACCACTTGAATTTGATCCATTGCCTTTTTTCCAACCGGTACTACTTTTCAATTGAAAACCTAATGAATCATACCCATTATTGTAAAACTCTTGCTTCTGTGCTCCATATAATGTATCAAGTTTATGCCATTCCTCAAAAGTTGCGACATGCCAACCTTCAGGTGCTAAACCTCTGGAGTCGCTAACAGCAAACCAATTGTATAATTTTCCATATTTTTCGCCATGTTTTGTCTTATTTTTGTAATAACACCATGCAGGTTTTTGGTGTTGTGCAGCTTCAAGCCACTCTTTGTTCGACTTTACTTCAGGAATTGTATCCCCATTACGGAAATGCGAAACATTTAAGTTTTCAGCCATCCATGTTTGTTTCCCAATTACAACTGTTTGGTAGGTATTACCTTCTCTGTCAGTTACTTGAGCTATTGAATAGTTGGTGACAAAAAACAGCGCGAAAATCACATTAATTATTCTCATAATTGAATTATACTTAGGTTATTGGCTGCCAAAAATAATAATTTTCCAAATAAATTATGGCTTGCAAAATTGAAATCAGTCAATGGTGACTACAAAATACCAGTGTAGAGGTTGAATCTACAAAGCCGTTGTTGTCCCTGTTGTTGTTCTTACTAAAAAATAAAACTCTATATACATTTAATTTACAAGGTTTTAAGTGGTTTTTATTGTGGTCTCAACAGGGATGGCTGCGCCGGACCTTATTCGACACGTGCAATAGAGTGCTTGGAGGCGTTTTGCTCTAGAAAATGAATCATATTTATAAAGTGGCTTACTATGATTTCGCAAAAGAAATGAGTGGTTGAAGATCATGGTTGTCTGCCATTTTAATGGCTTTTATATACGCTTTTCTTTTATCGCTTGACTTCACCAAATTCGATCTTCCCCAAGTAAGAATGGGTTCACCGTACATTTTTTCCATGATCAAATCTGCCATCAACCTAGAATGTCTTCCATTACCATTTGGAAAACAATGAATACTTACCAACTCATGTTTGAAGCGAATTGCTGTTTCATCGGGAGGAAAGATTTTTTTCTCATACCAAAATATAGCGTCATCCAATAGTTGCTTCAGTTGCATCGGAATTAAAAAACTTTTAATTCCTAGGTTCTTTTCTGAATTTCTAAAAGTACCCGCCCATTTCCAAACCTCGCCATACATTCGTCGATGTAAATCCTTGACAAACTTTTCTGAAAGCAGATCTTCAGGTTTCATTTTTTTACCAATTGTCCATTGAATAGCCTTCTCGATATTGAGCTGTTCAAATTCGTCGAGCTCCTCTCGGGTTGTGATAGACTGAATCTTCAATCCTTCCAGTTCCTCTTCACTCAACGGAGTTTGCCCGTCAACATAATTTATCCCTAATCCCATAAATACTTTGGCATTTCAAATTTAATCTCCGCCGTTTTTTGCACAATAGCCTGTTCAATGCGTTCCTTTGAATTTTGCTGATCCTCCAATGTCATTGTTGCATGTGTACGCATTACAATTTCAGTAGCTAATTCTCTTGCTCTTTTTTCAATCATATGTTCCAATGATTCATGTTTAGAAACAAAACCATACACCAATTTCAGGTCCATCGCATTAGCTGCATCACGGAGAGAATTCAGCGTAATTGTTCCGTTCGCTTCACGCTCCTCAATTTCTTTTACACTTTGCGGCATAATAGTTAAGCGATTCCCCAGTTGGCGCAAAGACATCTTTAAGGCTAATCGAAATGTGTTGAGCCATCCCTTTGGAGGAATGACTGTTGATTTCAACTCCTTGAAATGGTCTAATTTCTTGTCTGCTTGCTGCAGTAGTAGATATTGTTTATTATTTTTCATATGGGTATAACCTGAAAATATAAATCAAAAATAAGGGTATTGCCTTAAATAAACAAATTAAATTTAAGGGTATTGCCTTAATTAATATATTTTCGATACTTGCAAAAAGTACAATTATCGATAGTGAAAAGATTCAATTGAGTTTATGGAAAGTTGTTTTTTTATTAAAAAATATAAGGTTGCCAGGATCTGTCAAAAAAATTAATTAGCTGTATTACAATGGTATAAATGAAAAAAGCCCTCAACACGAGGGCTTTTGTGGTTTCAACAGGAAAAGCTGCGCTGGACCTTTATCGAAACGTGCAGTGGATTAAAGCACACCTCACGGTGTTCGGCTATGCGCTTTTTTGTTCTTCACGCACTCAAATTGCACTTGATTCGTTTCAAACAAAAAAGCACCTCCTTCGGAAAGTGCTTTGATCAGAGTGGTCTCAACAGGACTCGAACCTGTATCTAAAGTTTAGGAAACTTCTATTCTATCCCTTGAACTATGAGACCCTTAATTAGTTTGGCTGCAAAACTAATAATTTTTAAGTTTTACAAAAAGGGCAAAAGTTAACTCGCTGATTGAAAGATTGGCACAAACAAAAAAAATATTGAAATAAATTAGTGATTCGTAATATATTTGATAAAAATTTAAACATGAAAAAAATATTACCTTTTTTATTGGTGCTTTTTCTAGGCTTTATTGCTAACAATACTTATGCACAAGTTGATAAAGACACCACAATAATTAAAGATTCAACATTATACAGGGTGTTGACCTCTGACGGGGGAGATAAAATCGGGTACATTTTGAAACAAGATGAACGAGAGGTGCTGTTATTAACGAAAGATAATCGCCGCATTGTTATTCCGCAATACGTCATTAAGAAAATTGAGGTGGTTAAAAAAGAAGATTTTAATATTACTGGTGAATACGTAGGAGAAGATAAATTTGCTACGCGCTACTTTATTACTACCAACGGGCTACCCATTAAAAAAGGTGAAAACTACATACAATGGAACCTTTTTGGTCCAGATTTTCAATTCTCGGTAGGGGATAATTTCGGTTTAGGTATCTTGACGTCATGGTTTGCTACACCCATCATTGGTACTGCTAAATATTCTTTTGAATTGGGTCCGCGCTCTCAAATGGCTATTGGAACAATGTTGGGAACGAGCTCTTGGGCTTCGTTAACATCAGATATTAGGTTCGGGGGAGCACTGCCTTTTGCCTCTTTGTCATTTGGAACACGAAAAAGTAATCTGGCATTTTCAGGCGGTTATGGTGCGGTGTGGTTAGATGGTGATGTTTCTGGAAGAGCATTGGCATCTGTAGCAGGAATGGTCAAAATAAGTCCGAAATTCAGTCTAGTATTTGATTCTTTTATTGTTTTAAAAGCAAAAGCCATCACAACCACCTCCCAACAATATGTTTATGATCCATTTACCGGTACCTCAACATTACAAACTGTTAGTTACGTTCAAAATAGGCCTGGCGGTGGTTTATTCATTCCAGGTATTCGTTTTCACCAAGCTGAAGGAAAAGCCATACAATTTGGTTTTGCAGCAATAGGAAGTGATGGGGAATTATTGCCAGTTCCTATTCCAATGATTCAGTGGTACAGAGCACTTTAAAGAAATTTGCGTTTATTGACCATTCTCATCATTTACTAAGGTTTTTTTGTTGACCTTTGATACAAATGAGTCTAAAGGGATATATACTTCTTTGTTGTTGCTTCCATTGGTTTTTATCATTTAACACTATTGCTCAGCAATTTCCCTACAAAATTCATTTGGATTCCATTCGAATTCCTGAGCTAGGCGGCATACAATCATACGCTTTTGGGCAATGGGAAGGAAAATGGTTGATTGTCGGAGGAAGATTGGACGGTTTGCATCGAAGGCAACCATGGGCAGCATTTGACAGTGCCGGACACAACAATCAACTTATAGTCGTTGACCCGGTTGCCAAAAAAAAGTGGTCAGCACCTACAACGTTTTTATCATCAAGTGTTCGTGAACAACTGTCGAGTACCAATATGGAATTCAAGCAAGTGGATTCGCTACTGTTCTTAATTGGAGGTTATGGTTATAGCCCATCATTGCAAGACCACATTACCTTTCCGTACCTAACAGTTATAGACCTCTCGAAAACGATTGATTCTATCATTAAGGGGGAATATGATGCCTTAGCATTTAATCAGATAAAAGACGAAAATTTTGCAGTAACAGGGGGGAAATTGGCTTACATGGATAGTGTATACTATTTAATTGGTGGTCACAGATTTGATGGACGATATAACCCCATGGGTCATGAAACTTTTGTTCAGACGTATACCAATGCTGTGCTGACATTTGATCTCACTGAAAATAAAGAAGATTGGGAACTAAAAATATTAAAAAAGATGGTTGATGAACAACTTTTACATCGAAGAGATATGAATGTGTTACCCCATTTGATGCCTAATGGCGAAGAATCTTTGCAGATTTTCTCAGGTGTTTTTCAACCTGAAGCTAACTTACCTTATCTTTCAACCGTTACGATTAAAAAGGATACGATTTATCAAGAACCATTTTTCGCACAGTATTACAACAATTATCACTGCGCATCTTTGGCGTTGTATGATCAATCGAAACAACAAACGCATTCAATTTTCTTTGGAGGAATTGCTCAATATTATGACAGCTCAGGGTATTTGGTGCAGGATAATGAGGTGCCATTTGTTCAAACAATTGGTCGGGTAACGAGAAATTCCGCTGGTGAATTAAGTGAATACGCCTTTCCAATTAAAATGCCTGATTATCTCGGTGCAGGATCAGAGTTTTTCGTAAATCCATTATTAACTAAAACAAAAAACGGGCTTATAAATTTAAACGCTATTGAGAGTGATACCATTTTATTGGGTTATATCTATGGTGGTATAAAATCTTCAGCTGCGAATATATTCTGGGTTAACGATGGAACACAAAGTGAGGCCAGCGAATGGATTTATCCCGTCGTTATTACGAAGTATAATGCGCCAGAAGAACTTTTAAATGAACAAAGCAATAATTCTTTACAACTTCAAGTTTATCCTAATCCGATTGAAAACGATTTTGTAGTTTCCTATTACCTACAATTAGAAAGTGACATTAACATAACAGTTAAAGACCTGATGGGACAACCAATTCTTCAAAAATCATTTAAAAAAGAAAATCCAGGTTATGTAAAACATGTTCTCAATGGAAAGGGATTTAAAACCAATGAAGTATACTACTTATATTTTGAAATTAATGGTAAAACCATCAGCCAAAAGTTATGGGTTCATTAGTCCCTTAAATAGTAAATAAAGCTTTGTCATTATTTACCTTTTGTATTTTGTTAGCGCGAGTTTTATCTTTCTTTTACAAAAATTTCTTACTAACTTTGTACCTCTTAATTTAAAGCATTAAACATGTCATATTTGTTTACCTCAGAGTCCGTATCGGAAGGACATCC
>Ga0209990_10002628_pt1 | contig 13925 bp, 22 predicted proteins | sample NOAtaG_6_FD_187304 | JGI IMG/M metagenome (GOLD analysis project Ga0209990, IMG submission 187304) | Freshwater lake microbial communities from Lake Erie, under a cyanobacterial bloom - NOAA_Erie_Diel5S_2200h metaG (SPAdes) (version 2) | ecosystem: Environmental > Aquatic > Freshwater > Lake ...
CCATCCATGCGTCTCTCACCGCTTGCCGATAGCGGCGGCGGGCGTTGGTTACTTTTTCTTTCATTAAATCCTCCCTAGTGTCCACAGCACGGGTAGTCTATGCACCCGCACGATACCCGTCCGATCAGGCGGCCGTCGTATGAATACAGCCCGCCCGGATCACGCCTCGAGGCGTAGTAGCCCGCGGGTTTCCGCCCCCGCGCCGGCGATTTGCACCCAATGCACGTTAGCGTGCTGGCGATATACTTCGCTTGCGTCCCCGCGTCTATGGTGGTGCCGCATGCGCGGCACCGTCCGGGATATTTTACGGTGATGATAGCCATTACCGCACCCCCTGAATCTGCACCAAGCTATCGTTGGTGCGTTTGATACTCGAGTGGTCCTGGATCACAATATTCTTCCGTCCGTCCTGGGGACGCGCCCCGTCGCACAATTTGCAATCCGCGCACACCGTGCGCTTGCCAGCCTCGGCGGATGCGGGACAGGAAATTTCTCCCCGAAGCTTCTCGGTGTTGCCGAACGGGGAAACCCTGAAGTATCGCCAACCTGAGGCGGCGGCCTGGGCGGCTTCGGACGGGGTATCTACCGACGCCATGAAATACGATTGCAGATCGGGACGTTTGGTCCATTGGTGAGTGTACCCGGTCCACTTGTCAGCTACGGACGCTATTCCCTGAATCGTCTCCGGCTTCATGAATGCGGGGTCACCATAGGAACCGAACCTCACCGTCCGCCCGCCAAACAATGTAGCGAATTCGCGTTTTGTCACTTTACGGTACACGCCACGTCGGTAGGCTTTGAATACCGATGATGGACCCTGGCCGACGTTGACAAACCATCCGCGTTCTTTGAAATCCTGGGATCGGTGCTTGCAATTGCCGCAGTTAACGTAGTCCGCACCACTCTTCACTGCGGCCACTGGGGATTCATGGCGATGCAGGATGTAGATCTGCACCATCCCCCCAGTTTTGGCGTTAGAGCTCTTCTTTGTGAGCCCTGTCGCGATTACCACGCGATTCCCGCGTTCTTCGATTACCACTCCATTCTTGTTCATATGCTCAATCCCTTTTTTTTCGACTATTCTTCGGATTCCAGAACCCGAATCATTTCCATCGCCTCATCCAGCGTGAGCGGTTCCAGCCCCTCCGCTATGCAATCCTCATCGCTCCAGGTACCGTTGGGGTCGATGCCTATCAGGATTGATATTGCGCCTTCTCTGGTGGTCATCTCGCCTTCTCCAGAATCGCCTTCAGGTCGGCCACTACCTGCTCACACTTCTCCCTATCGGAGCAGGTGTACTGATCCTCCAGGGAACCGAGGATGTAGCGGAGCTGTTGTAAAATATCATCGGCAGACATTCCGCACCTCCTCTACCAACGAAACAAACTGCGCCGGGACATCATAGATGTTGTCCGCCGTCTCATCATAGGGAATCCCGTTCACCCGTAGCTGACCAAGGTATATCTCGTACAACGTCGCCACTTCCGCCCCGTCCGCCCCGAATTCGGCCCTGTCCGCCTCGACTATCTCTGTGAGGATTTCTCCGCACAACATATACTGCTCAACACTCAGAACTATCATGCTCACCTCCTATCTCGTCCGGCTAAGTCGTTTAGATCGCTTGCCTGACAAAACCAGATTACACCCGTTTTTCTGGATTGCAAGATTTTTTTCCAGTAAAATCATTTAATGCAGGACCTCATCAGGCAGCTAAAACAGGACACGATTGTCCAGTATCCGCGAGAGGTTGCTGCCGCACTAGAGGATATCCCGGTTAAACACAGACGATTTATCATTCTCACTGCATGTGGCGTTAGCAGGTTAGATGCATACAGGGAAGCATATAATCACACACTCGAAACACCAGATAATGTGATATCGGCAAGCGCAAGTAGGTTGATAGCGATAGACTCAAATAAACGTGCGCTAGATGCTGTTACCCGCTGGATAGAGTCTAGGACTATTGGTACGGATAGTACTGCGGCTTCGCAGTACTGTTATGACCGTTGGCTAGAGTTATCGCGTCACGAGTCGCCCGGAGTTGCGCTCAGGGCGACTGAGTTGATTGCCCGCGCTGCCGGAATGTTCGTCTCGCGTTCAGAGGTACGCCACATCCATGCACTCGATACGGAATCCACTGAGTCACTATTCAGAAATATCCTAGGCGATCTAGGCATAGGAGATACCATAGATGCTGCCTTTTCAGTGGAAACCCAATCAAATCAATCACTTGCAACGCCTAGCCTAGGCTCTTCGTCGTGCCCCGTGTGCGGCCAGGTGATCAAATAACGCGCCAGCGCGTGCCCGCACGCGGCTTCGATTAACGCGCCCGCGGGAGGACCCACCCCGCCGGCACCCCCCTCAGCCTGGCGGCCGCCCGCCCGCGTGTAAACATACGTCCCCACACTCCCGATTTCTGATTTTTTCGCTTCCCCCCGCTCCCGATTCCCCCGTTTTTCGATTTTCGCGCTCTAGCGCCCCGCCACGCAATCGATCACCACGTTCAGCCTCCAACTACCAGACGTCCTTCTCCGATGCGCTGGCGCCCCGTTTACGCTTCATTGCTGGCGTTGTTTTTATCCAGACCCCCACCCGGTTTTGATTTTCCGCCGGCTGCTCGATCCCCACCCTCGGAACGGCGGAACGCGGGAACAGCAATTTCCTATTGTAGGTATATTTTTTTTTTTTTATACCCTATATATACTATACTCTATACCCTATAGCTTATATATATATCCTGTTCCATATGTTCCAATATAAATAAGTATATATAGAATGAGAGAGATAGCTGGAAAATTGGTGTCGAAAACAGGTCTTCCAGGAGGCGTTCCGGGGTGGGGTAGGGTTCCAGTGAAGGCGAAGATTAGGCGAAAGGGTGTTGGAACGGGAGGGCGAGAGGGCGAGAGGTGAGCGGGGCTACCCCCCCCGCTCAGATCAGCCGCACTCCCATGACCGCTCGGCCTTTCTTTAGGTTGATCCAGACCGGGTTCGGGGTGATCTCGAATCCGGCGGACTTGAGGCAGCCAACGAAGAACTTCGGGGAGACCGTCTTGCCCGCCCAGCGGCAGTAGCTTTCGCGGAGGGTCGTGACGAACACGCGGGCTTCCGGGTCGCGCTCGCATGCCTCGTTGATCCACTCGAGGACGGGGTTCTGCTCGTTGCGGTACTCCTCGATCTGGGCTGCCCCCGCTGACGTGAATCGCCCATCGCGCTGGTAGAGACGTTGTGCTCCTTCGAGGGCCCAGAGGAGAATGCCCTCGATCTCGTTGCGGAGTTCGTCCCAGACTTTTTTGTTCTGCTCGGACTCCGGGATGACGTGGTTGAACTGGATGAGCAGCAGCCGGTTGAACGTACCCCTGGATCGGTCGTTGATGGCCGGCAGGTTGTTGGTGACGATGACGTGCTTGGCGATGGGGATGTCCATGATCGCCGGCAGAAACTTCTCGTCGAACTGGATCGGCTCCTCGGTGGAGACAAGGGTTTTGAAGCCGCCGTCGGCGATCATCGCGTCGGTTGGAAGTTCGGTTAAAGCGTTGATTAGTTTGCCCCTTAGGGGTGCGCGTTTGCGCGGGTCGTCCATGTCCTGAACGGAGACGGCGCACATATTTTCCGCGCCGACGAGTTCGCGGAGCAGGAATGGGATGGTGCTCTTTCCGCAGTTGGATTCGCCATAGCAGAGGAGTGCTTTTTTGTATCTGGCGTGAGACATCAGGCAGTAGCCGAAGAACTCCTGAAGGGCGAGTTTTTTGGCTTCGCCGTCGTCGTCCCCTCCGAAGTAGGTGTCGAGGCAGCGCATGAGGCAGCCGGCGGAGGCGGCGGGCTGCAGGGGGACCGGGACGCAGGCCTGGAGGTAGTCCTCAGGGTCGTGCGGCCGGAGCGTGAGAGTGTCGCTGCGGAGATCGACGACGCCGTTGCCGACGGCAACCTCCCACGGCTGGAGCAGCCGCCACTGCTGCGTTCTGCGGTAGGTGGTGGCGCGGATGAAGTCGGCGACCTCGGCGCGTCGGCGCTGGGTGGTCCAGGCGCTGCCGTCGCGCTCGGCGGCGAGGGATTTGAGGCGCTCAGTGGTGATCTGCTGCCAGTGGGTGACTCCGTATTCGTAGAGCAGCCCATCGACGTTGATGACGCGGTGATCGGCGAGAATGGCGTCGGCGATGGCGTTGGGCTTGATTTTCGGGTTGCCGGATCCGTCGTCGTCTGTGTTATCAGGAAATGTGAGTTCGTTTTTATCAGGAAATGTGAGTGCGTTGCTATCAGATTTTCTGAGTGTGATGTTCGGCGAATACCTGCTTATAACCCACTCGACGATCCGCCTTACGTTAAGGTCGGGCGGGATCTCCTCGCAGGTTTGGGCGGCGCGGAGGACCCGGTTGAGGATCTCGTCCTCGGGGATGCCGCGGGCGCGGAGGGAGGATGCGTACCTGAACAGCGTGGTGTGCTGTGTTCCCTTGCGGATGGACGGGGGCAGGCTGAATCGGCTCTGCGGGGAGGGCTGGCGGCGCTCAGAGGTGGCGACGAGGGCGAGGAGCCAGTCGGGGGCTGCGGTGAGCAGCGACCGGGAGGGGGGCTCGTCGAGGTCGAGCCACTGGTAAACGTGCCCGCTTGGATGCACCGACGGCGGGGCGACGACGTAACCGCCGGAGCCGCGGATATCGACTCCGGGGGCGACCTGGCCGGCGCTGTTGCGGACGCTCGTGTTCGGCGGGAGGGCGTAGAACAGGTGGCGGCCCTTCGCAGTGATGGCGGTGAGGGTGTCGGGGAGTTCGTTGGCGTCGGCCCACAGCGCGGCGGCAGGACCATCGAGATCGACGACGAAGAAGCCATGGCCCGTGGCGATGCCGATATTGGCGTCGGGGATCTGCTCCCACCACTCGCGGATGCGGTCGGCGTCGAAGGTGGCGTCCTTGCAGCCGTGCTGGGATGCGGGGATTTTGTCCCTCCGCTTGAGGGGGTGGACGGGCCAGCCGGCGCGGGCGTAGGAGATGGCGGCGTCGGCGAGGGTGATGTTGGTGGGGGTGTTAAAGGGGGTCACGAGATTTTCCTGAGTAGCGGGAGCGTGGAGGTAAGTAGGAGTAAAGGGTTCACGAGATTTTCCTGAGTAAAGGGGAAGAAATTTTCCTGAGTAGCAGGTTCACGAGATTTTCCTGAGTAAAGGGGAAGAAATTTTCCTGAGTAGCAGGTTCACGAGATTTTCCTGAGTAAAGGGGAAGAAATTTTCCTGAGTAGCAGGTTCACGAGATTTTCCTGATGTTTTTGATTTCCCATGCGATTTTCCAGCGGTAGGGCGGCTTGGTTTTGTACTTGTTGACGAACTTCGCGAAGGCGTACCCTTTAGAATACGGGGTACCGTCGAACTTCGTCCGCGTGTGCTGCTGGTGCATCCACCAGTCGTAGTCCCGCTGGGCCTCCGGCGGCAGCGATTGCACGGCGATAGTGGGGTCGATGATCTGGAGTTCGCCGGGGCGGGACGCCGGAAGCTGCTTGCGGACAGAGAAAACGTACCCACAGGCGCACGCAAGTTCGCTCGGGGGGTAGACCCGAAAGCACTCGGGGCAGACCTTGACAGTTTCTTTCTTGGGGAGGGCCTCGGATTTCTTCTTGGGCTTGTCGTCGGATAGCTCCCACTCCCGCGGGGTATCGACGAGGAGGTGTCGCTGCCAGCAGTTGCCGTGGTCGAGGATGAGGCAGTTGGTTTTGCCGGGGTGGGAGCGCAGAGCCCGTCCCGCCATCTGGAGGTAGAGGGAGAGGGACATCGTGGGGCGGGCAATGACGCAGCACGAGACGCTCGGGCAGTCCCAGCCCTCGGTGAGGACGGCGCAGTTGACGACGACCTGGGTCCTGCCGGAGGCGAGGCGAGCGAGGATGGCCTCGCGAGTGTGGCGGGCAGTGGTGCCGTCGAGGTGTTCAGCGGCGACTCCGGCCTTGCGAAACTGCTCGGTGATCGCCTGCGAGTGCTTGACGCTGACCGCGAAGACCACGGTGACCCGGTCGGAGGCGTGCTTGCGCCACTGCTCGACGACGTCGCCGACGAGTTGAGCGGTGTTCATGCGGGACTCGAGTTCGTCGGTTTTGTAGTCGCCGGCGGATTTCCCGATGCCCGCAAGGTCCACGCCGACGCAGCCGTAGGTGATGGGAGGGACGAGGTAACCGAGTTGGATGAGGTCCCCGATCTGCGGGCACTGGACCATCGTGTGAAAGAGATTCCCGCCGAGGCCCCGGCCATCGGTGCGAACGGGGGTGGCGGTAAGCCCGACGACGACCGGGTTGCCGCACTGCCGGAGGACCTCCTGGTACGACTCGCCGCGGGCGCGGTGGCACTCGTCGATTATGACGATGCTCGGTGCCCACGGGAGATCCCGCCGGACGACGGTCTGGACGGAGCCGACCTGCACGGGGAGGTGAGGCCGGTCCCGCCAGTGGTTCGCCATGATGACGCCATGCGGTACCCCCGACCCGTCGAGTCGGGCGCTGGCCTGGTCGATGAGTTCCTTGCGGTGAGCGAGGAAGAGGATGCGGTTGCCCTTGGCGATGGCGGATTCGATAAGGGAAGCGGCGATAGTGGTTTTCCCGGCTCCCGTGGGGGCGACGAGCAGGATGCGCCGGATGCCGTCCCGGATGGACTGCCGGATCTGGCCGAGGGCGATGGCTTGGAAGGGGCGGAGGTTGATGGGGGGGCTCACGAGAGCAGCCCCCACTCCGCGAAATTACGTTCGAGTTCCTCCACCGAAGATACCCAGCAGACGCGGAATCCGCGGTGCTGGAGGACGGCCATGTATTCGCGCTGGATCTTCCGGGGGCGCTCGCGGGGCCGCTTGACCTCGACCCAGACCGGCGGATGCTCCGGGTGGAGAAACAGCCAGTCGGGCATGCCTGGGTCGTTGATGCGCTGCGGGCGGCCGTCGCGGGTGTAGTAGACCCCAACGTGGTTCCGGTGGCACCGCCATCCCCGGTCGATAGCCCAGCGCAGGAGTTGGCGGGTGACCTCGTTTTCGGAGGGGAGGTGGGTAGTGGGAGGCTCGGGGGAAGCCGGCTCAGACGGCGGCTCAGACGGCGGCTCAGGGAAAGGATTCATATCTCCCTCGCCAGACCTACCGCCGCGAAAGAGAATAGGAGCAAATCCACTGCCGCCAGTAAGGCGAAGGCACAGACTTCGGCCGTACTGATAGCCTTGGTGGTCAGGATGTAGACGTGACTCGCGCCGGCAATGGAGGAAAGAATGCAGAGTAATAGCATGTAGATGATTTTCATGGGGTTATACATTGGCCTCTTCGATGACTTTTAGCACTTCGGCGTGGGTAGCGGAATCGTTGAACTTGAAGATTTTCTTCAACAGAAGACCTATGTTTTCACGATCAATCCCTGGATCAATGGCTCGACATATTTTTTCCCTTGCGCCTTGCTGTTCTTCAAAGCTCTGGTAGCACTTCATGATCCCTCCTGCAATGCACCAGCAGATTGCTCCCTCGTCCATGGGATGTAGGCGACAACCCCATTTATCTCTGGAAAGTTCTTCTTTTGTCCACCGCGCCGGATCAGCCAGCAACTCTTTCACCTTCATGCTTTCTCCTTCAGGACTGCTGTTATTGTGATTCCTTTAAGGCCCGATGGCCGTTGAAACGGCTCTGCTTTTATATGGCAGTCGTCCCAGGTTCCCCACCACTCGTCTACGTGCAACCGAAAATCGGCCTGGATTTTGTTGAGGATTGCGCCAGGATGCTCTATTTCTTGCGCCAGGAGATTGAGCATGGAAGACTCATTCAGCGGGATGTGGATGATGCGTTGCATCGGCCTCCTCCCAGGTTGGGCAGTTGGTATCAGACGCATCAACATAGCTTTTTAGATCGCTTGGCTCAAACCATCCCTTGTGAAGTCGATCTTCGCACAGTTCCCCAGTTGACCTAATAACACTCAACGGCATATTAGGAATCTGGTATTGACAGTCTCCAGTTTCCTCTGACCGTTCAAACTTTTTAAACCACTTGCACGTCCCGCACTTCTTCTCAAGTACTTCAGAAACCTCCATGCAATCAGCTTTCATCTCATCCCCCGCGAGCAGCGAAGTGCCGTCAGCGTCCTTCGATACTCATTCTCTTCGACCGAGATCTCGGCTTTGGCATCTGCGTAGGCCAAGGCGGCGTCAAGGAACTGACGCTCGGCTTTCGCCGCCTCGACGTAATCGTGCGGCTCGACAGCCAACGCCTGATCTATATTCTCAAGAGCAAGCAGCGCGTTGTATCGAACGCAACCATCCGATTGGGGAAGTCCTTTCCCGTCGCCAACAAGGTTGAACCGGATAGTCTTTAGAGCCGCTCGCAGCCGAAGTACCTCGCCAGCAAGGCCATCCCGGTGGGCAGACAGTTCGTGGATGGCCTCACGCGCTTGGGTAAGCCGGTTCAGGTAGATCTCAACCTTGTTTTCATCGGCTCCCGCAATCCCAGCATCGCATCTCTTCTCACACATGAGGCGACTCCACGGAGACAAATTCATCCTTCTCCTCCCAGGTTGGGCAGTTGGTCGCGGCTAGATCAGGAGTCCAGTGGCATACGAGTTGCTCCGTGATTACCAACGGCAGCGAGGGCAAAGGGAATTTGCAATTCGCCCAAGGGACCTCAGCCCCCTCGTACCACTTGCACGTCAGGCATGTTCTCTGGGGATTTACCTGTACCTCATCTTTTAGTGATTCGGTAATTGCGGCCAGCCGCTCTTTCGTCGCCTGGGCTCGCGTCTGCGGAAACAGCTTGGCGACGACCTCTTCGGGGGTGCCAAGGACGGTTACGCTCATGTCCTCAAAGAGAATAATCCTAGCCTGCCCCTCAACAACGCGCGGGCTCCTGCCCTGTTCATTGATGCGATACTCCTTCGAGGACTCTACCGCGGAAACATGGGCCGGGTTGATCCAGATCGGTGGGTGGTCAGCTTGCTCAAATTTCACCAGCATTACGTTTCTCCTTTTCTTTTCTCTTCATTTCCATGAGTACATCTCGCAGGGTATTGCCAGTCGCCCATACGATCCAAAACAGAAAAATCAAAAGCAATACCCCGATTGGGATCAGGGTTGGCGACAGCACCCACCACCAGGACCAGTCGATGTAGTGGGTCAGCTTCAGGCCGACAAACAGGACGGTCAGCATTCCAGACAGCCCAATGCCGGAGCTAGATGATTCAACATTCTCTCTCTTATTCATCACCTTCCCCTCCGCAACGATTCCTTCACCCGGAACAGTTCGTACTCCCGCCCCAGTTGGAAGGCGTAGACGAACACGGTGATCAATGTGTTCAACTCATCCAGAGCATCGTGTTCGGCCACCACGGTCATCAGATCCGCAACGTCATCATTCGCCCACGCCACGGACCCGATCATCTCGGCCTGCTCCTTGTCGTACAGCTTCTCTGCCGCCAGCGGAGCCTGAGCGAAGAATTGCTCCAGCTCGTCTTTCGTGATTCTTTTAATCATGCAGTCTCCTCAGTTTCGTCTGTAGTTCTATTAGGATTTCCGCCTGCATATCCACGTCCCGGACATCCTCGCGGAGCCGTTTCAGGGCATGCGGTGACCAGTCCATGCGCCAGCCCTGCGCCCGCACCATGCCGGCGATGATTTCGCGTTGCTGTTCGGCGATCCGGCGCTCGAGATACGGCCGGGTGATCTCGTGCTCGGCTTGTGCTGCCGCGGATTCGTCGGTTGTCTTGCGTTTGGAGTAAATGCTCATAACAGCCTCCCGAGCCTGGTCGGTGGCTTCGTCACCTCCCGCGCTTGGTCGATGGCTTCGTTACGGTTTGGGTCCATACATACAACTGTTCCAGGCATGTCCCTATTGACGCGAAAGGAAGCCACCCACTTCTTGTGGTCGTCTGACCACCAAACATTCGCTTTCATTTGCTCGCACCACTCATTCCGCTTGAAATCCTCCCGCAGCGCCTCGAAGACCTTTAGTTCGATTTCCATCAACGGTATGCTCATTTCACCCCCCGCGCCTTGTCGATGGCCGTGTTGCGGTCGGGGTCGTAGTGGCAGTGCGTTGCCATGCCCGACTGATAGTACACCGCCCACTTTTTAATATGTCCATCCCACTCCACCTTTGCCTTCATCTCCTCGCACCACCGCGCCCGCTCGGCGTCGGCGTTGGCCGGTGCCATAAAGTGGTCCACATACGCCCGCACGCTGTGCTGGTCGACGCCAGCCCGCGCCAGGTGGTGGCGGCCTTCGAGCGCCTCCTCAATCAGCCACGTCAGTCGCGCTGAATCGCGCTTCAGGTCTTCGATATCGTTATTCATTGACTGTCTCCGCAAACATGTCAATCTGACGGTCATCATCGTCAAAATCCATGTCAATCTTAGCCGACGCTAGGTTTTTAATTGCTTGCCGGTAGTAGCTGTCCTTCAGTTCCGCGCCGATTGCCTTGCGTCCGTTGATCAGTGCGCCGTAGCACTCGCTACCTACCCCCATGAAAGGCGTCAATACGACCTCGCCTGGGTTTGTGCGGAGTACTACTGTCCGCTCTATCACATCCAGTTGCAGCGGGTGCATGTGCCGCTCGTCCTCGCTCTCGCGCGCTTCGCGGTACGGCAACACTCGCTCCAGCCTGACATCATCCCAGAACGCAGAAGCGTACTGCCGCCATATCCAATGACTATAGCGATTTTCGATCTGATTGCCTTTCCATCCGCGATACTGGAATAGCTCCGATGGAATCGGCCGAGACCCGGCGTACCGCATTAGTCCCTGCGGATGAGTGACCGGGATCGGATTTTCTCCCTTCTTGCGAAACAACAAAAGATAGTCCGCGCCAGCCACGTCACACAAGGTCGAGTCCTCCACCATTTGACGGTGAGCCAGCCCCTTCGCCATGGTACGGTTGCGGACCTCTAGCGGCTCCTTCCAAACGTGATATCGAGCCGCATAAGACCAGCCGTGCTTCTTGTGAGCGCGGATGATGTCGCCGGTAAAGTCGATTAAGTCACCGCCGACATTTGCGCCGTTGTCTGGTACATCCATGCAATGAACGGCGGTGCATCGTCCTGGAAGGGTGAGCCGCCCAATCTCGTCAATCACGTGATCGTAGTGACGAAAAAACTCTTCGTAGCTGCGACAGTTGGACAAGTCCCTGTCGCTCGATGAGTAGTGGTAGAGGCCGCAAAAAGGCGGCGAGTACACTGAAAGATGGATCGACTGAGACTTCAGCCCTCCCATTACCTCAATGCAATCGCCATTGTATGCGGCGTAGTTCTGCGTTATTACCTGATCGTTTACAGCCATTCTGGCACCTCCTGCTTCTTTCTAAATGTGGTGGATCTGTCGATTTTAAGTTCGTTGTTCATCAACTCGACCATATTGGCGAACATCTTTTCGGCCTGCGCAGCCTTGCGATTGAGATTAGCCAGCACTCCGGCCTCGCCTTCGCTTGATACCATGTCGATCACTACATCGCGCTTTTGTCCGAACCGCCAGCAACGCCGAACGCCTTGGTAAAACTGCTCAAACGAGTGAGATGGGAATGTCGCCTGGTGAGCGCATCGCTGCCAATTCAATCCATACCCTGCAATTTGAGGTTTTGTAATCAGGCGAGACAATTGCCCGCTTGAAAACGCAGTCAATAGCTCTTCCTTCTTTTCGTCGTCGTCAGCGCCTGAAATCTGCTCCGCGCCCTTAACCAGCTTTTTGAGAAGATCTCCCTCTGGGTTGAGATGGCACCACATTACGGACGAGTCGTGCTCGCATACCAGTTCTGCGACCTTCTCGCATCGCTCTTTAATTGTGCGCCTACGCTCCTCCTTTTGCTCCGGCAAAGTCCTGGCCGGCGTATCGAACAATTGCCCCTCGCGGGGCCTTGAGGCGCGGATGACGTGCTCGCGCATTGTTAAGGCGGGAAGGTCAAACCCATCATCAGTAAACCCAACGTCCGATGGACGGCGAACCGCCCGCGAAAACGAGACTACCCATCGCCAAAAGTCACGCTCGGCATACGCTCGCAGCCGGTAGGTGTCCCGGCCCCAAGCCACGCCGCCGGTTCCGTTCTCGCGCTTGAAGAACTTGGCCAGCATATCGTAATAGCCCATGTAACCAAGCGCCTCGGCCGACGTTCCAAGCTCCATGTAGTCGTTAGGCGCCGCAGTCGCTGTACAAAGCAACCGATACGGCACGGTGCGCATGAACTCAGTTACGGCCGCCTTTGTCGCCCCGTCGAAGTTCTTCAGGATCGACGACTCATCGCAGATGACTGCCCCGAAATCGTCCGGGTTGAACTTGTCCAATCGTTGGTAGTTGGTGACGACTACCGATGCTGTTCGCGGCAGCTCTCCCTGCTTCGATCTAAACGATTGAATGCCAAACTTCTCGGACTCCGCTATGGTTTGGGCCGCAACTGCAAGCGGAGTCAGAACTAGTGAATGCTTTCCGGTATGCCTACATGCGTTGTCGGCAAACGTCAGCTGCATCAACGTCTTTCCCAACCCGCAATCCGCAAACAGCGCGGCCCTCCCTTTTCGACATGACCACTCAATTAGTGATCGCTGAAAGCCAAACGCCATCGACGGAATAAATCTCGCGGCGAATCCGTCAGAGCATCCAAAATCGGCCTTTGTCGCCAAAAACTGTTTGTAATCTTCCATCTCCATTAAATACTCCTCTGCGAACCAATCATTCATCCCCAGACGCGCCCCCGCGTCCTCGTAATTCGCCGCGCAGCGCAGTTGCTCGGCGCGGCAGAAGTCAATAGTCACCGCCCCCACTCCCCTGCCGCTGGCACCCGCGTGACCTTGTGCCCGCGGATGTCCACCGGCTTGACGACCTCGATGGCCTGAGGGCCGATGACGATCTCATTTATCTCCACCGGCTTCTGCGCGGACTCACCCAGGCCCTTGCCGGAGAACGCCGTATTCCACCGGGGAGCTGGAGGGGCCATCTGTTTCTGCTTCGCTGCCTTGGTCAGCTTTTCCTTCGTGGATCTCCCCATCCGGCGCTGCTCGGAGCAGACGGAGCAGTACTTGCCATACGTTGTCGCGGTCGGGCTCTCGCAGCCGCGGGCCTTGCACGTCTTCACTTTGGGGTTCTCCTTTTGGTGCTGCCTGCGCTCTTCAAGGGACATCCGCCCCCGCTTCTGCGCCCACATCCTTGCCTTCTCGTTCGCGTGCTCACGGCAGTACGATCCGCTGACCCGCGGCTGGTCACAGTTCACGCACAGCCTTGGGTCATGCGCGACAGCCCGGTATGGCGCATCGAGAGGGATGCCGCGCACCACGCGCATGCGCCTCGTCAGACGTTCCTTCAGGTGCGTCTCGCAGAGGGCGTACTTGTTCCTGTTCGTTCGCGGCCCTCCGCAGACCTTGCAGGTCGTCGCCTTGCTCCGCGGCTTCACGCCGGCATCGCGCCGCTCCTGCTCCGCCCGTTCCCGCTCGTAGGTCCGCCGGCAGGGCTCGCACATGGCGAGGCGGGAGTTGGGGTCGCGGGGGGCGCCGCACTTGCGGCAGGTTGGTGATGGGGTTCTCACTCCTCCCCCCCTAACGCTCACAGACTGCATACTCGACACGCTCCTTGTGATTCCTCAAACTCGGCGTCAAAAAGCACTGACTGCATAGCCTTAATCCTCTCCTCCTGTTCAAACACTGTCCGCAGCTGCACGAGCGGCGCTGGCAGCGAGTCCCGCCCTGGCGACCGAAACGTATTGCCTACACGCTGCTCCTGCGCCTCGGCGTCCGCGTACAGGTTTGGGTGCTTCTTCCACAATTGCCGCCACTCACCAACACGCTGACCGTAGCAGCGGGCGCAGTCAGTACGGGCCGGAATGGACACACCGCGCTGTACGAGGTATTGCTTGACGTGTTCTACCGTCCACCCCCACTCGCGCAAAGGGAACCGCGTGATAACGTCCTCGGAGTAGATGCCCTTGCGCTCTTCTTCGTCGGCCCGGAGCCCAACGTAAAGCGTCGGC
>Ga0209990_10002629_pt1 | contig 13924 bp, 17 predicted proteins | sample NOAtaG_6_FD_187304 | JGI IMG/M metagenome (GOLD analysis project Ga0209990, IMG submission 187304) | Freshwater lake microbial communities from Lake Erie, under a cyanobacterial bloom - NOAA_Erie_Diel5S_2200h metaG (SPAdes) (version 2) | ecosystem: Environmental > Aquatic > Freshwater > Lake ...
TGCGGTCGCGCGCCGCTTCGCTTACCAACTTCGTGAGCTGCACCGGCCCCTGGTCCCTCCTTTTCCCGCCACTCCTTTTCCCGCCACTCATCTTCCCACCACTCCTCTCCCCTCTTCTCCACTTGTCTTGCGCTCTGTGTCCAAGCACTCGCGCCCGATGAGCCTCGCAACGCTGTCCCGTATCCTGATGATCGGGAGCCTGCTGCTGCTGGCGGTGTCATGGTGGCAGCGGTACGCGCTGCCGGCGCCGGCCGCGCTCAAGCCACAGCTCGTGCGGGAGCCGGTGCAGGTGCCGACGGCAGTCACGCCGTTCAAGACCACCGTCGGCGGCGTGACCTACACGGTCAAGCCGATGTACGAATACGAGCTGTGGGGGTTGGTGGTCAGCCAGCACGACACCAGCACCTGGTGGAACTGGATTCACGAAGCCAGTCACGACCACCTGAACGTGATGGATCTGTGCGTGGTGTTCGGCGACAACGTCAAGACGGGCGCCTATGCGGGTCTGGATTACTCGAGCGGCCAGTTCGTCTGCTACGTGCAGGCCAGCTCCACCGCCAAGTGGCAGGCGTTCTCGATGTCGGCGCTGTCCAACAACCACCTGCTGAGCGACCGGCTCAGCGTGACTTCGCGCCTGCGCGGCGTGCGGGTGGGCGACCAGGTGCGCGTGCGCGGCTACCTTGCCGAGTATTCGCACCAGCATGGCTTTGCGTTCACGCGCGGCACCAGCATCACCCGCACCGACACCGGCAACGGTGCCTGCGAGACGCTGTACGTGGAGGAGCTCGAAATCCTCGCCCGCGGCGGCGGCCCTTGGCGCCTGCTGTATCCGGTGGCCTGGGTGATGCTGGCGGCCGGCGTGGCGGTCTGGCTCGCAGCGCCGATCCGCCTGCGCTGACCGGCACCCCGGCCACTGCGCCGGCCCCGGGCAGGGGTTGCTGGACGCGCGGGCGAGACGGCCCACGCGGTCCCGCCTCCGAGTGCTTCTAGCCGCGCACCAGATCGACCAAATGCAGCGAGACGGCCAGCACGTGCGCGCCGAGCGTCACGGCAAAGGCCTGCGCGGCGACGATGTGCACGGCACGCAGCAGCACGGCGGCCTGGCCGCCCTGCAGCAGCAACCACAGCGCGCCGGTGACGGCAGTGACCAGCAGCGCCAGCAGCAACAGGCCCTCGATGGCCGCAAACAGGCCGGCGCCCTCGTTCATCGGCCGCTCGCCGCGGGCCATGCCCCGGAGGTCGCGGCCAATGCCGCTCCACTGCCCCGCCAGCCACGGGAAGTAGGTGCGCCACAGTCCGCCCTGGGTGCAGGCGCGCAGGTACACCAGCACCAGCGGCAGGGTCAGCAGCCCCACGCCCGCGTGGGCGAGGTTGACCCAGCCTGCCTGCGCTGTCAGCTCCCGATACAAGCCGACCCACGGGCTACTGACCAGCAGCCACAGGCAGGCCGCCGCGAGCAGGGCATGGAGCCGACCGGACAGGCGTTCGAGCAGCGGCTTCATGGGTGCGCTGTCGCCGGAACAGAGGCGGCGCGGGTCACCCTCACCGCGCCGGCGCCAGTTCGGGCGCCGGGGCGCGGGGATCGGCGGCCACTGCAGCCGGTGCAGCCGGTGCAGCCGCTGCGGCCGGCCCTGCCGCCGCGACGGACGGCGCGCCGCGCACGAGTTCGGCCACCTGGCCGGCGAAGCCATCCACTTCGTCCCAGTTGGTGAAGCTGACCCGGGTGCGTGGGTCGGTGGGGCCGCGGTTCACCCACATGACGAACCGCATCAACTGCTTGTCCACCGCGCCGTAGCGCGCGTAGTCGAGCTCGCCGGCAAACACGCCAGTCAGCTGCGGCTGCCACGGCGACTGCGCCAGCAGCGCCTTCAGGTACGGATTGGTCTGCGGGGTGTTCTTGGCGGGCTTGCGCGCCACCAGGTTGACCGAGAACAGCGCGCCGGGCCGGGATTGCAGCACGGCGCGGTGACGGCGCAGGTACTCCAGCACGGTGGGATGGTGCTTGCCGTGCTTGATGCTGGCGCCGACGACGATGGCGTCGAACGCGCTGGGGTCGAGCGCCGGGTCGGTCAGCGCAGCCACCGTGGCGCGCTCGCCGCGCTCGCCGAGGCGGGCGGCGATGCGCTCGCAGATGCGCCGGGACTGCCCGTAGACACTGGAGTACAGCAGCAGGATGGTGGCCATGGCGGCAGGACGCGCGCAGCGCGGTGCGCGGTCGGTTACACAGATGGATGCAGCCTAGCCAGAGACCGGGGCACGCGGGCTGACCGAAGTCAGTCGCGCCGCCCGCCCGCGGCGCCGGACTTGACGCCACCCGACCGCGGCGCCGGCACGGCGCGGCAGGGCCGCCGGCCAGTCAGCGCGCCGGGCGCTCGGCCGGGGCGTCGGAGGGCACGGCGTCGGGGTCGTCCGGGCGGTCTGCCGGGCTGGTGCGGCTTGCCGCCTTGGGCTTGCCCTCCAGCGTCGGCCGCCACACGCCAAAGGCGACAGCCGCCACGCACAGCGCCACCGACAGCCACGCGCCCAGCCACTCCATGCGCGCCAGGCGCGCCAGTTCGGCCAGCGCCGCCTCTTTGCCGGCGATGCCCTGCGCCACCAGGGCCATCAGCTCGTGCACCACCGGGTCGTTGACGGTGATCACGGCCTTGACGAGCAGCAGCCCGATCAGCGCCTTGGCCCATACCCAGTAGGCCGAAGCAAAGCTGCGGTTCAGGCCCATCAGCAAGAGGCCGGTCACGATCACCACGACCAGCGACGGGCCCATGACCCAGCGCGTGACTTCGACCATGACCTGGCGCGCGCCGGCGGCCACGGCGTCGTCACCGGCCAGCAGGGCGTTGTAGCGGAACGCGATGACCAGTTGCAGCGCCAGCGTCCCCAGCAAGGTGGCGGTGCCGACGGTGTGGATGAACTTGAGCGAGCGACGCATGCGCCAAGGCTAGCGCAAGGTCACGGACGAAAAAAAGCCCGGCCGAGGCCGGGCGTCCGGGGAAACGGTGCGGTCCGTGGCGTTGGCGCCTTGTCCCTGCCCCGCCGCGGACCGAAGTCCGGGCACGGACACTGGACGGGGGACCGGGGATGCTCAGAGCGCCTTGACGGCGGTGACGACGACCGGCTGCAGGGCAATCACCGGCAGCCCTGCGTCAGCCGGCTGCATGGCGGTGACGGTAGCGCCGATCACGGTCACGCTGGTCAGCAGGGCCAGGACGAAGGCGGCGGACTTGGCGCGCAGGTCGGTGGTGGCATACATGGCGGTGCTCCCTGAGTGGCGTGTTGCGTGGTCGATGGAGCGCACTGTAGGCAGCGCCGACCGGCGGCGCGAGCGGGTTGCGACGAGCCGCAAGGCGGCGGTCGGTCGAGTTACCTGCGAGCCGTCGCCGGGCATGCCATCTGTCCGCGTAGGTTGCAGTTCGTCACGGCCAGCGGCCGTTCGCGCCGGTTTGGCCGCATTGCAGGCCGGGGCCCCGGCCACGGCGCAGCGTGCGACGAAGGGCGCTGCCGGGCGCCGCGGCGCCGGGGGCTACCCGGGCTTGGGGCCGGCTATCGATGGTCGGCAAGAGGTGCCGGCAGGGCGCGTTGGCGCAGCGACAAGGACTCGCGCCGGGCCCGGCGTCGCGGCCGCGACCCCGCACCGGAGGAACCGATCAGCGGTCGCTTGGCCAGGGGCGCGCGGCACGAGGCATGCGGGGCGGCGAGACTGGGGTGGCTACCATCCTGGAGACTCGGCGTGCCCGTCCTGTCGTGCCGGTCATCCCGCGTGTGCGCACCGCGCCATGACCGATCCGCAAGATCACGTCAGCGCATCGCCCCGGGACCGATGGGCCGCGCCATCAAGACGCTGACGTAGTTGGTGTGGGGCCGCCAGTCGCACTCGCCCACCACCGCATAGCCCCACGCCTCGTACAGCCGTATCAGCGCAGTGGCTGGCCGGGCCGTGTCGAGCGCAATGGTTCGCGCGCCCCGCTCGCAGGCCACTTCGACCGCGTGATCGTGCAGCCGACGGCCCAGTCCCTGGCCCTTGAACCGGGGCGCCACGCAGAACTGCGCAAGCGAGTAGACGGCCGGATCCCGATACAGCGCGACACTGGAATCCGGCTGGGGCGGGCGCACCGTGATGGTTCCGATGTATTCGCCCTGCCAGAGCATCACCAGACCCACGCCCGCGCGCAGCCGCTTCTCGGTGTCCGACGCCGGCTGATGCGTACCCCAGTAGCGCAGGCCGCGCTCCAGGTGAACCGCATAGGCACGGTGGATCAGGTCGGTGATCGCGCCGAGGTCGTCGCCGGGCTGGTACGGGCGGATGTCGGGGTTCATCGTAGGCTTCCGCACGGCAAACTGGACGAGCGGCTAGCCCGAACGGCGGCACGCAGTGCGACCACCGCGTCGACATGCCGAACGGCAGCGAGACCCTACTCCGCGCGCTCCGCAAGGTGCGCTCGACTGGCCGGCGCATCGTACGGCTCCGGCCAGTACTCCACGAGCCGCCGGATCTTGCCCTCGCTCACCTCGAAGAACGAGATCGCTCGGGCGGCCTGAACCCCATCCGTGATGGAAACATCCGAGACCGCCTCCGCAACGCCACCGACGACCCGATTGATCGTGAACGTCCAGCGGCCGTGCGCCGGATACTCGGCGTTCATCCGCGCAAAGCGCTCGGCTCCCCGAATGCGCTCGCGCGACTGCGGCCACTCCAGAACGAACTCCGGTGAGAGCACCGCCCCGACCGCGTCGAAGTCGTTGGTGGCCATGAGCCGCCAGAACTCACGCACCACTTCAACTGCACTTGGCGCCTGCATGTCATCACCTATCTCAGTCTGCCTTGCGAGCACGGTACACCGCGGTACCGCCCCGTTGCCCTTGGGCGTGGGAGGCGGCTGCCGCCGCGCACCTCACCGCTCGCCTCCCTGCGGTCCCCAGAAGACGACCCAGGTTGCGAAGTCGGCCGAGAAGTCTTCGAAACGGTGCGTCGTTCCCGCCGGCACGAACAGGACCATGCCGGGGGCGAAGCGAGACCGCTCCTCACCGCAGACGAACTCGCCGCTGCCGGCGATGATGAAGTAGAGCTCGTCCTGCTCGTGTGGTCCCTGCGGGTCGGTGCCTTGTGGCGCGTACAGCTCCACCGACATGCTGCCGTGCGCGAGCGCCTGGATGAAGCGCTCGCCCGTGGGCCAACGCGCACTGACCTTGCCGGGCAAGCGGGACAGCAGTTCTGCGGCGGTGGCCTTCATGGCGGGCGGCATCCTTCCGGGACAGGCGCGCAGCCCATCGCCGCCGGGCGAGAGGCTGCACCGCTTTCATCCTGCGGGTGGGCAGAGTGCTTCGAGCGATCCCGGTGACGGGACCGAGCCGTACGTCACCCTGGCGAGAACAACCCTCTCATTGTCGCCGAGCCAGGCCGGCATCCGGGCGACGCGGGCACGCCCGGGCATCGACCGCGCCGCAGACGGCGCGCGACGGCGCCTCAGGCGGTGGTCTGGAACAGACGGCAGGTCGATCGATCTTTGAAGGGCCCTGCGGGCAGGCCCCAGGCGTGGGCATACGTCAGGCTGCCGTCGGCACCGAACGCGAGGGTGATCTCTTCCCGGAAGCAGCCCCGGTCCTCGCGCGCACCGGAGGCGAAGACGGCCGTGGTTCGGGGATCGCCCGGCGCCTGCGTCTCGATCTGCGCGTGCGGCAGCACGACCGGCAACTCGGACATCACGGGCCACAGGCAGAGCCGGCCGTCCGGCCCGGGCGCCAGCAGCGTGGACTCTGTGTGGGCCACCGTGCCGTCGTCGAGGGTGGCGCAGTAGTGCAGAAGCACGGCGCGGCCGTCGCCGAGCACCTGCACGCGCAACGCGCCGATGAACGGCTCGCCGTCGTGGTTGGTGCCCCGGCCGCGGTAGGCGGGCGGCCCGGAGGCGAGCAACTCCAGAACATTCATCTTGCGAGATCCTGCTGCGGCACCGTGTCGCGGGTCAGTTGCGCGCGCCACCGGCGCGCCGTGCGATCTCGTGGCCGCGCGCCGTTGGCGGTCCCATGCCGTTTATGACCGGATCGCTCAGGCCGTCCAGGACCACGACCGCGCCCGCACGCCGGGCTCGATCGACGCTCGAGGCCATCGCGTCTCCGCCCAGCTCCAGCAACGGCACGCGGCAACACCATCCACGAGTTCCTCCCCGAAGTCTTTCGGCAGGATTCCGATTCTCCGCCCGGCGATCAGGAACTCCGACCGCCGCCGACCCGACATGACCGGGTCAGGCTGAAGCGAAGGTCGCCAGAACGCGACTCCTGCGCTCATGACCGACGCCTCCAGCGCGGTCAGTGGGCCGTAGGACGTCGGTCCTTTGTCAGACCGGAGGCCCGGCACGGGTCCGAGATTAGTCTTCACCCGGCGGCGCGCCGCGACCCCAGAGCCGACATCACCTTCCCCGGCCGCTTGTCGAGCAAACGGCCGGAGCAACCCGACGCGCCCGGATGTGACTAGACCACCACCCGCGCCGCCGCAGTCGCGGCATCGCCGGTGTTCGACGTGCCCCGCGGTTCGATCAGAAGGACATGGGTCTCTTCCTCGGCCACGGGGCAGTGCTCCACACCCCGGGGCACGACGAACAGTTCGCCGGGACCCAGGGTGACGTCCCCGGCCCGCAACTGGATCGTCAGCCGGCCCTTCAGCACCAGGAAGAAATCGTCGGTCTCGTCGTGCTTGTGCCAGACGAAGGGTCCCTTCACCTTGACAACCATCAGGTCGTGCCCGTTGAACTCGCCCACGGTACGGGGCTTGAAGTACTCACTGAACAGCGCCAGCTTGTCGGCAAGATTTATCGCTTGCATGACGATCCTCCCGTTCATCCGAAGTCCGGCGCGCAGCGCGGCCGAACACGCTGAACCGAGCCTTCCGCAATCCTAAACCGCATGGTGCCAATCGGCACCAGCGACTAGGCCAACGACCAGCCGGCGCGCGTCAGCGGCAGTCGGGTGACCGGCGTGCCGCTGGCCGCCAGCAGTGCATTGGCAATGGCCGGACCGATCGTCGGCGGCCCTTCCTCGCCGATGCCGGCGGGGCGATCGCCGTTGCCGAGCACCACCACCTGCAGCGGCGGCACCTGCGCCGCGGTCACCAGCGGATAGTCATGAAAGTTGCTCTGCTGCACCCGGCCGTCCTTGAACGTGATCTCGTCGAACAGCGCCGCCGACAGACCAAACAGCGTGCCCCCCATCATCTGGGCCTGCACCGCGTCGGGGTTGCCGACCACGCCGGCATCGATCGCCGCGGTGATGCGCTCCAGCCGGAACCGGCCGGGGGCGGTCACGGACAGTTCGACGACATGGCCGCTGATCGAGCGATTGGCTTCGCTGATCGCCACGCCACGGTAGCGGCCGGCGACAGCCGGGCGGTCCCAGCCAGCGGCCGCGGCCAATGCGTCTACGAAGGCCAGTGCGCGTGGCTGCTGCGCCAGCAGGCGGCGCCGGTACGCCATCGGATCAACCCCGGCCGAGCGCGCGGCCAGATCGATCGTGTGTTCGAAGAAGAACGTGTTCTGCGAGGCGCCCACCGAACGCCAGTAGCCGCAGGGCACCCCGACCTCAACCCGCGTCCAGCGCAGGTCCATCGCCGGGATCGCGTAGCTCTGGTGCGCCCAGCCCATCGAGGCCGACCAATCCAGCGCCGGCCGCGGCTCTGCGTTGCTCAGCCCCGAGTGATCGAGCAGCGAAGGGTGCGCCAGGTCGGCTGCCAGCGCCTGCGGCATGCCGTCGGTTCCCAGCGCCAAGCGAACGCGCGCCGCCGCGGCCGGTCGATAGAACCCTGCGGCCAGATCGGTGGCGCGCGACCAGATCATCTTGACCGGGCGGCCGGCCAGCTTGCCGCGCAAGGCCTGCGCGATGCGCGCGGCCTCGACCGCGAAGTCGTGCTCCAGCCGGCGGCCGAAGCCGCCGCCGATCAGTTGCTGATGCACGGTCACCCGCGCCTCAGGCAGCCCGAGCGCGGCAGCCACCGCGCGCTGGGTGTCGAGCGGGGCCTGCGTCGACAGCCAGACCGTGGCGCCCGCGGCGCCCACCTGGGCGGTGCAGTTCATCGGCTCGATCGGCGCGTGCGCCAGGAACGGCACGTCGAAGGTGGCCTCGACCACGCGCGCCGCGCCGCGTAGCGCCGCCGCGGTAGCCTGGCCGTCGAGTCTGGGGTCGTAGTCGGCCGGGAAGCCTGCGCCGCCGCCAACCGCCACCGCCTGCCGCAGGGTGGCGCGCAGCGCCTCGCTGTCGAGCGCGGCGTTCGGGCCGGCACGCCAGCGCGGCTGCAGCGCGGCCAGCCCCTGCTGGGCGGCCCAGTAACCATCGGCGACCACCGCCACCGCTGCAGGCAACGACACCACCTGCCGTACCCCGAGCACCGCCAGAGCCGGCGCCGGGTCGACCCGCTCGAGCGTGCCGCCGAAGGTGGGCGCGTGCGCAACGGCGGCCGCCAGCAACCGCGGCGGCGCCACATCGATGCCGAAGATCGCGGTGCCGCGGGTCTTGGCCTGCAGGTCGGCGCGCGGCACTGACCTGCCCAGCACCTTCCAGTCGCGCGGCGGGCGCAGCACCGGCTTGTCGGGCGGGGTAAGGGCAGCCGCCGCTTCCAGAAGTGCGGCGTAGGGCAGGCGGCGGTCGCTGGCCGCATGCCGAACGCCACCGTCGGCCGTGCTGCACTCGACCGCCGGCACCGCCCAGCGCTGCGCGGCTGCCGCCACCAGCATGTGGCGCGCCGCCGCGCACACCGGCGCCAGCACTGCATAGCTGACACGGAATCCGAGCGCGCCGAAGGTGGCGTAGTTGTCGATGAAGGGGTTGAAGAATTGCGGGGCCAGCGGCGCCGGCTGCACGCGCACCGAGGCAAACGCCACGTCGAGTTCCTCGGCCGCAATCTGCGAAATCACGCTGATGGTGCCCTGCCCCATCTCCGCGACGTTGGTCAGCACGGTGACGCTGCCATCGGGCGCAAACTGCAGCCACGGGCTGAAGCCCGCTTGGCGCGCTGCGGGCCCGGGGGCGGGCTGCGCCTGCGCCGTTGGCAGCGCGGTGTGGCCGAGCGTCCACACACCAGCCGCCAGGGTCGAGGTGAGCAGCCGACGCCGGCCGGCGTTAACGCCAGCGCCGGCAGCCGCGGCGGGGCGGCGAGCGCGTGCGCTGCTCATGGCCGGCCGGCCGCAGCAAGAGCAGCCGCCGCCGCGTGGATCGCCGTGCGCATGCGCGGGTAGGTGCCGCAGCGGCAAAGGTTGGTGATGGCGGCGTCGATCTGCGCGTCGGTCGGCCGCGCAGTCGCTGCCAGCAGCGCCGCGGCAGCCATCAGCGCGCCAGTCTGGCAGTAGCCGCACTGCGCCACCTGGTGCTCGATCCAGGCGTTCTGCAACGCACGCGCTTGCGGCGTGTCGGCGCCCTCGATCGTCGTGACCGCCCTGCCGGCCACGGCGCTCAGCGGCGTCACGCAACTGCGCGTGCGGCAGCACGACCGGCAACTCGGACATCACGGGCCACAGGCAGAGCCGGCCGTCCGGCCCGGGCGCCAGCAGCGTGGACTCGGTGTGGGCCACCGTGCCGTCGTCGAGGGTGGCGCAGTAGTGCAAAAGCACGGCGCGGCCGTCGCCGAGCACCTGCACGCGCAACGCGCCGATGAACGGCTCGCCGTCGTGGTTGGTGCCCCGGCCGCGGTAAGCGGGCGGTCCGGAGGAGAGCAACTCCAGGACATTCATCTTGCGAGATCCTGCTCCCGCACCGTGCCGTAGGTCAGTCGTGCGCGCCACAGGTGCACAGTTCGAATTCGTGGCCGCCCGGCGTCGCCAGGACGATGCTGCTCATGGCCGGGTTACTCAGGCCGTCGAGGACCACGACCGCGCCCGCACGCCGGGCTCGGTCCACCGTCGAAGCCATCGCGCCTTCGTCAAGCTCCAGCACGGGCACGCTGCTACATCCCGCGAGTTCCTCCCCGAAATCATTCAGCAGGAATCCGATTCTCTGCCCGGCGATCAGGAACTCCGACCACCGCGGACCCGACTTGACCGGTTCGACTTCGAGCAGCGTTCGCCAGAAGCGGACCTCGGCGTCCATGTCCTTGACCTTGAAGTAGTACGAGCGCACGCGCAGGGTGATGAAGTCCTCCGTCTTGTCGGCGCGAAGATGGTAGGCGTAAACGCCGGCCGCAGCGTGACTCATGCGCAGAGGCCCGGCGCGCTGAAGGCCGCCACTGAAGCCCGGCGCGGGAGGTACGGCGCTGGCGGCGCCGGCGGCGCACGACTAAGCTGCGCCGCAGGGAGACCACCGCATGCAAAGTCAGAGCGCAGCGCGCCGCCGGAGGACCGATTGATGGACAGCGTGCCGCTGCGGCGGATCGATGCGGCCGCGCCCGCACCGCAGCGCGACCTGTGCACCGACTGCGGCATCTCGCGCACCGCCGATCCGCATCGCTGCGGCCGCGCCTGCCAGTTCATCCGGCCCGACTACGCGGCGCTGGAGACGCAGGTCCACGGGCGCGTGCGCGATGCGGCGCGCGGCGACGAGCGGTTCTTCGGCCCGTATCGGGCCATGTGGCGTGCCCGCCTGCGTGCGCCGAGCGCTGGCGCGCAGTGGACCGGCATCACCACGCGCATCGCCGAGCGGCTGCTCGAAACCGGCGCCGTGCAGGCGGTGCTGACCATGGCGAGCGACCCGGCCGACCGCTGGAAGCCGCTGCCGGTGCTGGTGACGCGGGCGGCGGATCTGGCCGCCTGCCGCGGCATGAAAATGGGGCATGCCCCGCTGCTGCAACTGCTGGAGCCGGCACGCGCGCAGGGCATCGCGCGGCTGGCGGTGATCGGCATCCCGTGCCAGGTCTACGCGCTGCGCGCACTGGAGGCGGAGCTCGGTTTCGAGCGGCTGTACGTGATCGGCACGCCCTGCTCGGACAACACCAGCACGGCGCGCTACCACGAGTTCCTGGCGCTGATGGCGCAGCAGGTCGGCACGACGCCGGCGGCCATCACCTACCTGGAGTTCCGCGCCGACTACCACGTGGAGCTGCGCCTGGCCGACGGCCGGCGCCACGCCGTCCCGTTCCTGTGCCTGCCGCTGTCGCAGCTGCCGGCCGACTTCTTTCCGCTGACCTGCCGCACCTGCGTGGACTACACCAACGTGCTGGCCGACATCACGGTCGGCTACATGGGCGGCACCGGCGAGCAGTGGCTGCTGGTGCGCAACGCGCGCGGCGAGGAGCTGCTGGCGCTGCTGGGCGAGGAGGTCGCGCTCGAACCACCGGCCAGCGGCGGCCGACGCGCTGCGCCGGTCAAAGGCTTTCTCGCCAACACCGAGCGCGCCGCCGGCGGCCTGCCGCTGCGGCGCATGCCGCAGTGGCTGCGGCCGCTGGTGGGCTGGCTGATGCCCAGGGTGGGGCCGCGCGGGCTGGAGTTCGCGCGCTCGCGGCTCGAGATGAAGGCCATCGAAACCGTGATCCACCTGCGCCGCGAGGCGCCGCGCAAGGTCAAGAACATGGTCCCGCCGCACGTTTGGGAGCTGGTGCGGCCCTACGGACTGGCGCCGCGCGAGGACGAACGGCCGCCGCGCTGACCGGCCGCCGCGGGGCTTGCCCACCGCAGGCGCCGCCGCGGCGGCCGGGGTGCCGGCGGGTGCGCGCCGCGCCGACCTCAGGCGCGCGGATCGGCGGCGAACAAGGCCGCCCAGCCCGCGTGCCCCAGGCGGCGCAGCGTCTCGATGTTGGCGCCGAAGATCGCCTCGGGGTCCGGAAACGCCGCCACCGCGCGGTCCACGCTCGCCTGCCGCAGCAGGTGCAGCGTCGGATAGGGCGAACGGTTGGTGTAATTGGTGATGTCGTCGGGCTCGGTGCCGGCAAACTGGTAGCGCGGGTGAAAGCTCGCCACCTGCAACACCTCGTCGAGACCGAGCGCCTGAAGCGCCGCGTCGGCCACGTCGAGGAAGTCGTTGTAGTCCAGGAAGTCGGACAGCGCCTGCGGGTGGATCAGCAGCGTGGTGTCCACCGCGTCGGGATCGGCGGCCTGCAGCGCCTGCAGTTCGCGGCCGAGGTCGGCCAGCAGCGCATCGGGCGTGGTGGCCCGGCTCACGACCCAGCGGATGCGCCCGCTCAGGTGCACGCCCTTGGCAAACGGGCACAGCTCGAGGCCGATCACCGCGCGCTCCAGCCAGCGGCGCGTGGCGGCAATGACGGCGGCGTCGGCGGGTTCCATGATCGGCGGCAGGGCCGCCAGCTTACGCGGCGTTGCGGGAACGGGCGGCACCGCGCCACCCTCAGCGCGGCTGCACGCCGGCACCCCAGGCAATCAGCGTGAAGCTGACGAAGGCGAGCGCGGTCGAGCTGACCACCACGCGCGCGATGCAGCCGTTATCCGCGCCGTAGCGCTCGGCCAGCAGCGATACCGTGCTGGCCGCAGGCAGCGCCGCGCCCAGCACCATGACGGTGACTGCAAAAGCGGTGATCGGCGCACCCGCCTGCATGGCGGCTGCGCCCAGCGTAAAGATCAGCAGGGGGTGTACCAGCAGCTTGGCCAGCGCGATCGGCAGGTAGCGGCCGACCGGGGTCGAGCCGGTGGTCGTGGCGGCGGCGCGGTACAGCACCGTGCCGATGGTGAACAGGGCCACCGGCGTGGCCGCGTCGGCCAGCATGCCCACCATGGCGTCCGCTGGTCCGGGCAGGCGCAGCGCCAGCGCCGAGCACAGCATGCCGGCGGCGATGGCCCAGGGCAGCGGATTGACGAGCGCCCCGCGCAGGGCGCGCTGCGCCGCCCGCCACGGCGATTGCGCGCCCTGCCCGCCGGCCTGCGACAGCGCAATGGCCAGCGAACTGGTGACCAGCAGGTCCACCAGCACCATCGTGATCACCGGGCCGGCCGCCGCCGGGCCGAGCAGCGCCGGCAGCAGCGGCACGCCCATGAAGCCGGTGTTGGGAAAGGCGGCGGTCAGTGCGCCGAAGGCGGCGTCTTTCATCGGCACCTGCGGCGAGCGCGTCAGCCACACGGTGGCAAGGACCATGACGAGCGCGCCGATCAGGTACAGGCCGAACACCAGCGGGTTGAGCACCTCGGCCACCGGCAACGACGAGCCGAAGCGGAACAGCAGGCAGGGCAGCGCGAAGTACAGGACGAAGCCGTTGAGTCCCGGGATGGCCGCCTGCGGCAGCAGCCCGGCGCGCGCGGCCAGATAGCCGCACAGCACCAGGCCGAAGAAGGGAACGGTCACGGCGAGGATCGACTGCATGGGGCGAGTATCTCAGCGCGGCGGCGGCACGGCGACGCAGTGCTGCGGCACCGGCACGGCCCGGCCGCGCGGCATCGTGACCGATATGCCACAGGCGCGCTGGCTCTTGCGCGCCCGCTTGAGGCGCATCAAGTGCCGCTTACCGCGGGGGCAGACGATGGAGGTGCGCGCCCCCGGCTCCTCCGATACACGGCAGCGCTGCCATGCAGTCAGACCGCAGCCCGCGCGACCGGCCGCCGCGGGCGCGTTCAGCAGGCATCGCCGACGAACCAGGCATTCCATCATGACGTATCCGATCACCATCCGCTTCCTGCACATGAACCCCTCGCCGGCGCTCGAACAGGCGCTGCGCGACAAGGCCGTCAAGCTCGGCCAGTTTCACTCGGCGCTGGCCGGCTGCAACGTCACCGTCGAGCCGCTGGGCATGCACCAGCACCAGGGTCGCGAGTACAACGTGCGGCTCGACTTGCAACTGAAGGGCAAGGACATCGCGATCACGCGGGCCGCCGCCGAAGACCCGTACGTGGCCGCGCGCGAAGCCTTCGAGGCGGCACAACGCGCGCTCGACGCCGAGCTCGACGTGCGGCGCGGCTTCGTCAAGCCGTAGTCGGCGCGGGCTGGCCGCAGCCGCCTCAGAGGGTGAGAGGCAATCCGGCGTGCCCGAGGGGGCTGCCCAAAGCGCTCCAATCCAGGCGCAAAGCGCAGCCGA
>Ga0209990_10002646_pt1 | contig 13861 bp, 10 predicted proteins | sample NOAtaG_6_FD_187304 | JGI IMG/M metagenome (GOLD analysis project Ga0209990, IMG submission 187304) | Freshwater lake microbial communities from Lake Erie, under a cyanobacterial bloom - NOAA_Erie_Diel5S_2200h metaG (SPAdes) (version 2) | ecosystem: Environmental > Aquatic > Freshwater > Lake ...
TTTGATGTTTATAGTTATACATTGTCAGGATGTCCTTGTCCTGTGGATCTAATCTTACCGATCGGACCGACGCCTACTCCAACCGTTACTACAACTACTACAAATACTCCAACCGTTACTCCAACTACTACAAATACACCAACGGTTACAATGACACCAACAAATACAGAAACACCTACGAACACACCGACAACAACACAAACACCATCGACTACGCCAACCATGACACCGACTCCTTCTACAACACCACCAAGTGGCGGAGCAATTTGGAACACAACAAATGTGGATTGGGAAGATCAAACAGGATTATGGAATACAGTATAAATTAAAAATTAAAAAAAAATCATATGCCTACTTTAAGTGGACAAACAATACAATCGACATACCAAGGCTTATTGAAATTAGCCACATCTACATCAGGTGTGACATCTACACCTCAACAGATTCAAGATGGTTTGGGTAATGACACAGGAGCAAGAATTGCAACAAACTTCTTGTCTGCACCAAATGTCTTTCCAATGAACCCATCAGTAAATTTCACTCCTGATTATATGGGACCTGGCTTCGGTTCTGCTGGTATAACACCACAAGCAAACCAACAAAATAAATTGAATGCATTTTTGTTTTATGATTCAGGTCAATATGCATATTCTGCAATTACCTATACTATAATCAGTGCAACCTCAACCACAGATGTTGTTGATGTGGCATTCTACAACACACAGTATAGTGATTTAACAGGAGTAATCCCCTACCAACTAATCATGTCAGGTATAACTCTTTCAACAACTCCAAGTGGATCAGGTATTATACAAACCAATTTACCATCAACATTATCATTCTCAGGAACAGGTGGCGGATTCTACTACATGGTTATGAAAATCAGTAATGCTGGTGTAACACCAACAATCAGGTATGGTAATAACCCTGCAAACTCAACTTCTTGGCCAAGTTTATTCCAACCCATTCTTGGTCTGACAAGAAATAGAACAGGGAACGCAACTGCTGCTGGTATTGGAACAAACGCCAATGCTGCTGGTTACATGATGACAGCAACAAATTTTGCTGCAACATTCTCCACTGCAGATGGTGCAATAAACACAAGTTTTAACCCATACCTCATGGGATTTGCTTTAAGATGTGTAAAATAATATGTGGGATTTAACACCAGCAGCACTCCAAAGACTTGGAACTTTATTCATCAATTTCTATAAACAGAAATTGCAAGAGAAGATTTACCCCTATGCTCCTGGTTACAATAGATCACAACCAACTTCAGGGAAGTCGAATAAAGTTGCTTCGGGTCAGTTATTAAACTCTTTGACATCAACAGTTGTAGAAACCAAACCAGGTCAATATGAACTCGTAATAACCTATATGGATTATTTCGAGGCTGTGAATCTTGGAAGAAGACCAAGAAGAGGAAAGGTCCCCATTCCTGCTCTACTCGATTGGATTAGAATTAGGGGAATAAAAGGTAGAAATAAAAGGGGAAGATTTATTCCAAACTTGTCACTTGCTTTTGCAATACAAACAAACATATACAAGTATGGTATTGTCCCAAGTAATATTTATGACAAAGCGTATGACTCATTTGAAGCACTTCTTGAAAACCCACCTGCTCAGTTTCAACAAGAGTATGAAGCATTATATGAAGCAATTGGTCAAGATGTTGAAAACTTTATGGACAAAGTTATTACCAAAGAATTCCCATCAATAATTGAACTATGAGTTTAGATTTAAAAATATTACAAAAACCACTCTCAGTTACAGAATCACATTCTGATCATACATGGAATGTTGCCCTGAATGACTATTCTGCTTATACTGACATAAGATTGGTTGTTGACATCTATAAGAACCCATACCTCAATGACATGGGTCCGAACAATACATCAGGAACGACACAAGAATCAGGAAAGATCGGAAGACTACTTGTTCCATCCAATCAATACGGAAACTGCATATTCAATGTGGAAACCGTTATTAGAAATATTGTTCAAGGTAATCCAAGAAACCTTGACATGATCTATACAGGAACAACTGGTGGAGCAGGAAACGATCCATATTTGGTAAACGCTTATACATCATCAACGATGTCAATCACAGCCAATACATCACAGGCAACAATAGCATCTGAGAGACCAGGTTATATTGCATTTTCAAACGGTTTTAACGGAGGTTATGAAGGTTTTGAGAACATATACCATGTGAACGAATATCGTCTAATTTTCGGGGTGCAATTCACTTCTGGTGGGACCACACAAATCATCATCCCGACCAACTATTCTGCATATACATCATATAACGAAATAACCAACATCATCTCCCCATATTCAGCAGAAACTCAGCCGTATGGAGTAATGGTTTGGCCTGGTGTTCAAGACAACAAGAGATTTGGTTATGCTTTGAACAACCCCAATTTTGATTATTACTATGACCCAACAAATCTGAGTGGAAAATACAACTATTGGAATTATAAAGTGTTTGACTTTGCAATGGATCAAGGATTCAATCCTTATGATGTCAAAGGTAGGTTCATGGCTGCTTACGGTAATGAAACAATTCCAATGACAATCTCAGGTGGATCTGTTTACCAAACAAGATTTAGAACTCACTATTACAAGTGTCCAATTGTCGTTGGATTTATGTTTGGTGAGAATCCACTATACAACAACTCAAATGTTGCAAACTCAATTACATTCTTACAAAAACTCAATAACAATAATCAGATGAATTATGAGATCGCAAGTTCATCTGACATGACATTTACAACAAAACCATACGGCAACTATTCTTATTTGAATCAGAGGATCGCTTATGGTATTTGGAAACAGAATCCAAATATGTATACCCAATCTGATGTTGCGATCTTTTTAAGTTCAGGATCTTGTGATTACAACTACTATTCTGGTGTTTCAGAAATCGTTCAATATAAAATGGTTGGAGAAGAATGTTTCAATGATCCAATCTCTTTCTTGTTTATGAACAGAAATGGGGTTTGGGACACTTATACATTCACAAAGAAAAATGAGAAGAAATATAACCCTGATCGTAAGGTATATTCTCAATATAAAACACTCAATACAACAGTATGGAATAGACAGTCCTATGACTCTCTTGAGACCGTATTCTATGGTCAAGCAGATGAGTTGATTACAGTTGATTCAAACTTTGTTCAACAGAATGACGCTGTTGTTATTGAGGAACTATTATTGTCCCCTTATGTTTACATGATCATGGACAATTGGACACCAATAAATGGTCAATCAATTATTCATCCATATTTGATTCCATGTACAGTTCAAAACAAAGAAGTAAAAGTATTCGAACAGAAATACGAACACATCTTCCAATATACAATTGAACTTAAACAAACACCTTATAGAAGATTTGAATTACCAATATAATGGCATTACAGATTAGAGTTACAGTTGAAAACGAATTTAAATTCTTGGATCTTTATAGAGATGAACCAGTTCTTCTCTCACTCTCTTTTGCGGAGTTACAAGACATTACAAAAAAGAATTCAGCATTCTCAAAAGCATTCTCAGTTCCTGGTTCAAAAAATAATAATCAGATCTTCAATTTCTTTTATGACATAAATGCGATCCCTGTAAACTTTGATCCGAACAATAAGTTTGAATCAGTTTTATTATGGGATGGTTATGAAATATTACAAGGACACATAAGAATGAATGGTGTGTCCATAGCCAAAGATGAAATAATCTACCAAGTTACTTTCTATAATCAAGTCGGTGATCTGGCAGCAAACATTGGTGACAAGTATTTGTACAACACAGATCTGTCAGGTCTAACACATCCTTATACTCAAGCAGTAACACTTGAGTCACAACTCGATCCAAATTTGTTTGTTCTTACAGGAGCAACAAACTATTCATACCAATCAGGTGGAACAATGTGGGGACTTTATAACATCGGTTATGAATACCTTACAGGAACAACTGTAAACTCAAATGTTTCACCCCTCGTACAATTCACACCAATTGTTACTTCAGCAGGAACAACAAGTTATGTTCCACAATCTGGTTTCTTTGATTTCTCAGGAACACCAGTGAACTCTTTCTATTTCAAACCAACCATTCAGGTTAAAGCACTTTATGAATCCATTTGTAGAGATGCTGGTTATGAAATTCAATCAAACTTTTTCAACACAAGTTACTTTGAGCATTTCTATATGCCGATGAAATACTTGGATGAAACAATATACCCAAGAAATGCAATCATTCCTTGTTACAAGTATGTCAACCAAACAATCACACCTGATTTATTTGGAACATATACAAATCCATCTTCGGGTGTAACTTGTAACACACTTGGATTCTCTGCAAATACAACAACACTTGAAATACCTGGTGAATTTGCTGCAACATACACATGGAGATTCCAATTTGAAGTATTGCCACAATTCACTTGTGGATCCATCAACTACCCTTATTTGTATGTTGTCTTTTCTGATGGTGTTGCAAACACAACACTTTATTCATCTGTATTCTGTTCAGGAAATACAACAGTTTCATTTGATCAACAATTCGTATTCACTGGTACATCAAACATGCAGATCTTATTGATCGGTGATGGTACGATTGTGAATAATTTTTCTGCTGAAATCATTTCAGCACCAAGATTCATTCCTCAAGGATCACAAGTTGACTATAGGCTTGAATTCCCTGACAATGATTATTCTCAACTTGATTTCATAACATCGATCAACAAGTATTTCAATTTGGTCATGGTCCCCAATCCTGACAAACCAAGATCACTTATTGTTGAACCTATTATTGACTACATTGGAAAGGGAAGAGTTCTTGATTGGACCACAAAGGTTGATGCATCACAATTGCAATCTGTATACCCAACAACATCACTTTTGAACGGTACATTACAATATGAATTCAGACTTGATCAGGACTATGCAAACCAAGACTTCAGAACACAAACCAATAGAACATTTGGAACAGACAAATTCAAGTTGGGATTGGAATATAAGGACACAATAACCAAGTTCGATTATTTGTTCTCATCACCGATTGACATTACAATACAGAATGCATACATCCCACTTCTTACTCTTGGTTCAATGTCAAAAGTAAAAACTGTTGACAAGGATGGTCAATCACAACAAACATTTGTTCCATTTAAGGTATTACCGAAACTAATATTCAGAGGACCAACAATTCCTGTGGACAACTATGGTTTCGTTGCATCATCAGGATTCACAACAGGATCATCAGTATGTTCATCAGGTATTACATTCACAACAACGACAACTTGTCCTGTATATTACAATGATTGTGATGGTATTCAACAAGTGTTTTACCCATCAGTAGGATCAAATACAATCAATACTTGTGCTGATCCAACATCTCTAAGAGCGCCATATATTTGTTTTCCATACCCAACTGTAACTGTAACGAATACTGGTACAACTTGTGGTGGAGTATTCTTTGGATCACCATTCCAATACTGGTATTTGGATGGAATACAACAAGACAGATTTTCAAACCTTAATAGATTTACAACATACCCATTTGCATATACAGGATTCTCACATTATTGTAACTACAGAGGGGAAGACAGAACTGACATTACCCCAAGTGAGTTTGTATTTGCTTCTGAAGATCTTTATGACATTTATTACAAACCATATGTTGAGGATCTAATATCAGCCGAAAACAAGATCTATTCTTGCAAAATTTATTTATACCCACAAGAGATTCAAGATCTGAGATGGAATGAAAAGATTCTAATCAACAACACATATTTTAGAATCAATAGGATCACGAACTATAACATGACCGAACCATCTATTTGTGACATTGAACTAATCAAACTCACAAAGGAATACCCTGGTCACAGAGTTCTATATTATGATTTATTACCATGCACAGGATCAACAGAATTACATTCAAATTCTGATCTCAATTACCACTTATATGCATACGCAGGAAACTATGTCAAACTATATGACACAGATTCCAACTATTTGGGTTGTTATAATGTGCAGATCGGACAGTACAATTCAGGTTATACATACAATCAATATTTTATTGGAACTGCTTATACACAGAATCTTGTCAATGTATATTCTGATTGTGGTTGCTCAGGAAGAACAGCATTTACAATCGTACAAGAAGAGCCAGGAGAAGACAGAGAGTTTGTATATGCTGCAACAGGATGTAACACAACAACACAATACATTTTCAATTCAACCAATGCTTCATTAGAGACCACTGGTTTGACTTATAAAATTTATGATCCAATTACCACATTGGAAGTTTGCGTGTCAGGAATCACACCGTATTACATTGTACAGACAGATTACAATGAGGTCTCAGGATTTACAGATTGTGTGGAATGTGCTTGTATACAATGTTTCTCTTATACATTCGGACCAGCAAATTCAACAGGTAATGTAAGATGGTTAGATTGTGATGGAATCTCGACTGATGCAAATGTTTTACAAGGTGAGTTCTATAACATCAGTTGTGCAAGACAAGGAACAGTATATGGTGATGGTCCAATTGTGATCGGATCAAACTGTTTCAATGGATGTGTCACTCCGACGCCAACGCCTACCTCAGTCACACCGACGCCTACCCCCACCAACGCAGTTACACCTACGATGACTCCGACTCCTTCATCAACGCCAGGTGCTGGTTACGATTATTATTATGCAGATGAATACCAATGTATATTCCCTGGTTGTACATTAGTTTCAACCGTTGTATTGGTTGCATTCCCTGCAGGAACATCTGTAAACTTGGGATGGTTCTACCCTGATGAAAACTTCTCAGGATTTGTTTATGAGATTAGTGCTCCTGTGTCATCATTTGGACCTGGTTTGATCCTGTCAACATTCGGATCATCAAACTGTAATACGGCATGTTTCGTTTAAAAACTATTTAATAATATGAGTTGTGTAAATTATACAAATGATGGTCCTTATAGTGGTTCAATAGAAATCTCAGGAACAACTTGCAATGGTGTTACTGGTATGTTTTATTTGAACTTTGGGGAGACAATTTGTATGGACACAAACTACCCATTGTTTACTTGTGATTATTTCAAGATCAATGGTCCATGTAATCCACCGACGCCTACCCCCACCACTACTTCAACTCCGAGCCCAACACCTGGTGCTTGTGAAAGAATTTATGTAGAATTTTTAAATCCTGTTTCGAGTGGAAATACACAATACATGAGTATTTCACCTAACTCACCAGCATTTTTGAATCTAGATCCAACTCTTTCTCCAGTATTCCAATACTCTTGTTCAACTTATAACTCTGAATCTTATATTGCATTCACAGGTGAAACAACAGGAGATGCATTGTTATACTACCCAACATTTGGACAGTTTGTATATTGGGATGCACCTAATGCAAATGAATGTGGAGAAGGTGGAAATTCTGTTGTACTCGGTGGAAACTTTAATACAGGATTTACATATAATGGTTTCATTTACCCAGCAAATGGACTTTCAATAAATAGTCTCATGTATTTAACCTATGTTGGATCATGTTTACCAGCACCTACGATCACTCCAACGATTAGTCCTTCAAGCACACCAACCTGTACTCCAACTTTAACGAGCACACCTACGACAACGCCTACCGCAACATTTGGAACAACACCATCTGTTACTCCATCCAATACAGCAACACCTTCAATAACTCCGAGTCAAACAACAACAAATACACCAAGTCCAAGTGTTACTCCTACTTTGACAAAAACACCAACCAATACACCTTCGAACACACCTACATTCACACCAACCGCTACAGTTCCTTTATACCGTTATAGGTACTATGTTCATGCTTGTGGTAGTTGTATTCAACTTGGATTCTCAAGTTCTGAATTAAGAACAAACTACCCTCTAACAAGTGGTTATTTCTATAAGTGGCAAGATGAGAATAATATTTTCAGAATTGACTCACCATATTCTGGTCCAACATTGACAATAAATGACAAGAGATTCAATTACAACTATAACTCAGGAAGTACTTGCGTTTCTGCATCACTTTGCACCACGCCGACGCCAACCCCGAGTAACACTCCTACGAGCACCCCACAAGTAACACCGACAACAACAGCGACCAACACCCCAACACCAAGTGAAACACCACCAGCGACTGGTACAACTTTATACATTTATGGTAAGTACATAAATTCTCCATCTTCTGGTGATTTGGAATATTCTATAAACTCAGGAACAGTTCAGACAATAGGACCAATCTCAACAACATCATGTGATTTTATTACATCGATTGCTGGTCTGAGTATTGGAGATTCTGTAGAATTCACAGACTCATCAACAAATGCTATAGCAGGATCTACGACAGTATGTCCAAGTGGACCAGGTGGATTCTCTTGTCAATATAATCATTCTGTATTGAGTTCAGGTTCTGAATTCGCATACATAACTGTTGATGGATCGAGTACTTGTTAAAATTTGTATATGATGAAATTTATATTTGAAAATGGGGAAGAGGTAATAACTCCATCCGAGCCGAAAACAATAAACCTCAACATAGAAGAATTGAAAGATTCTTTTCCACTACTTGTGGACAATAAACATCTATTTGAGTTTTTGAATCTAATTAAAGATGGCTACGAAAAAGAAAGTTGAAGTAGATGTTGATGTCAATATTGACCTCGAACCAAGTTTAAAAAACCTTAGAGAACTTAAAAAACAACTCAAGGAAACTGCTGCAGGATCTGAAGATTTCAAGAGACTGACCAATCAAATTGATGACATGGAAGATGCTCTGAAAGGAGCAAAGGCTGGTGCATCAGATTGGGTTGATTCACTTGAAAATGCTGGTGGTCCACTTGGAATGGTTGGTAGAGGAATCAACCAAATGAAGGTTGCATTCACATCATTCAACACAGCACTCAAAGCATCCATCATTGGTTTAATTGTAACTGCACTTGCTGGTCTTGTTGCTGCATTCAGTCAGAATGAATCTGCAATGAAGAAACTCCAACCATTGTTTATTGGTTTGGAAAAAATTCTTGGTGGAATATTCAGAGCCATGGAACCACTTCTCGATGCATTTGTCGAGATGGTCAATTATATTCTCCCACCTCTAACAAAAGGTATTGGAATATTCTATTCTGTTTTATTTGGGTTATTCACCCTTATTAAAGATGTTGGAATCGGAGTTGGAAAAACTCTGAAAGGTATTTTCACATTTGATTGGGATTCAATTACAGAAGGAGTAACACAAGTTGCTGGTTCAATTGGGAATGCTGTTAAGGCAACCGATCAGGCTTATGCTCGTTTCAATGCAGGGACAAAGGAACAAACCAAAACTGAGAAAGCAAATGCTCAAGAGAGACAAAAGAATGCAGAAGATGCAGCAAAGAAAGCAGAAGAACTCAGACAAAAACAATTAGAGAAACAGAAAGCCGATCTTGATGCGAAGATTAAGTTAGAGACTGAGAAAGAAAATACGAGTAGAGAAAAACTCAAAGGTCTTTTGGATCAGAGAATGAATCTCGAACTCCAAAACAAAGAACTTACAGAATCACAGAAAGAAGTAATCAGACAAGAGTATGCAAAGAAATTGGAAGAGGCTTTAACTGCTGATGCTGAGAAACAAAAGAAGAAAAGGGAAGCAGATCTCGATGCACAGATCCAACTTGAGATTGACAAAGAGAATACGAGAAGAGAAGAACTGAAGGTCCTTCTTGATGCTCGTATGCAAGAGGAACTTTCCAATACTGAACTCACCGAAGCACAGAAGGAAGTAATCAGAGCCAAGTATGCAAAACAACTTGATGATGCAATCAAGGCTGACGCAGAGAAGAGAAAGAAGGACAGACTTGATGAGTTACAAAAACAACTCGATGATGCAAAAGGAAATTATGATGAGTCTTTAGCCGCTTACCAAGCACTTCAACAAGAACTTACCAATTCAACAAACTATTCTGAACAAGAAAGAGTACAGTTGAGGAAAAGTTACTCTGATCAGATCTTGTCAATTATAGACAATCAATTCTCTGCAGAGACAGCAAAGATTGAAGAGAAGTATGGTGAGTTTGCAAGATTCGATGCTGCATTCTATGAAGAACAAAGAACTGCATTACAAAATCAAAATGATCAATTAAAAACCCTAAGAGCCAATAACGCAATCTCTGAAGATGAATTCAATAAGAGATCTGCAGCAAACTCAAAAGCAAAAAGGGAACTTGACAGACTTGAAGTAAGATCTCAACAAGACAAAGTTGGTTTGATTGGTGACGCTCTTGGAAACTTGTCTGCTATTGTTGGTAAGGACACAGTTGCTGGTAAAGCGTTTGCTGTTGCAAAGGCAACAATTGACACATACCAATCTGCAGTTTCTGCCTACAAATCACTTGTTGGTATTCCTGTGATCGGTCCAACTCTTGCGACCATTGCAGCAGCAGCCGCAGTTGCTTCAGGTATTGCAACAGTTAAAAAAATCGTTTCAGTACAGGTGCCAGGTGGACCAGGTGGTGCTAGTGGATCCATTCCAACAACACCAGGTAATACACAGACATCTCCCCCACCAATTCAGGTGAATGCAGTTGCTCCAACAAGAAGAGCCGCTGGTGGTCTTGTAAGAGGACCAGGAACATCAACATCAGATTCCATTCCTGCATTACTTAGTGATGGGGAATTTGTTGTTAATGCAAGATCAACACAGTTATTCAGACCATTACTTTCAGCAATCAATGCAACAGCAGGAATGCCACAGTTCGCAGTAGGTGGTCTTGTGAATGGTAGAATGAAAAAAGATCCTGACAATACGGAGAAGATTGCACAAGCAGTTGAACAAGCATTTGGAACAACACCAATTAGAACTTATGTAACTGCTGCAGACATCTCAAACCAACAACAATTTGACAGAGTAATTAAATCTCGTTCTCTGATCTAAAATGTGGGAATAAATCAATTTTCTAATATTTATTTTTAATGAATCCAACAAGAATTGTTGAATTGTTCATCGATGATGAGTTCGATGAGAGTGGGATTGAAGCAATCTCACTTGTCTCACGCCCTGCACATGAGGAAACATGGGTTGCTTTCAATAACGAAGAAGAAAGATTGGAACCTGAATACATTTACAAAGAAGATGACTTCTGTGATCACAACCCCAAATTAGACGAATTGGGAGAACCATATTCTCAACTAATCAATGAGGGTTGGGAAGTATTCAAGGTAGAGAAAATAACCCCTGCAATGGTCCATAAAATGACTCAGGAGAGATTCTCTGATCCCAATGAACCATCATTTCTTGACAACGATCAATACAGAATAAGATTCAAGTATGTTGGACCGAGAGATGAGAAGAATAGAAAGTTCTGTTCTGACATGCTTTCAAAGAATAGAGTTTACAGACAAGAAGACATTGATCAACTAACTGACTCTGTAGCCAATCCTGAATTTGGATTTTACAATATATTCCTTTGGAGAGGATCATTTAACTGTAGACACACATGGGTTAAATTATGGTACGCTCCAACTGGTAAGATCAGAAACTCAGGATCTTCAACCAAAGGTGTTGAAAGAGGTCCTGAATCACAATCAACAGGACTACAACCTGACACAAGAACTGAGACAACAATCAATTCACCAAATCCATCCAAACAATGGAAGCCAGGAATGCCAAGAACAGGACCAAACTTATTTGCTGAAGATGATGGTTTAGAATCGAGTTGTTGGCCTGGCTATGAGGCTATAGGCACTAAGGAACTTGACGGTCGCACAGTTCCAAACTGTGTTCCAATCAAAATGACAGAAGATGATTTTGCTGAAGTTATTTCTGACTACCCTGAGGGTGTTAAGGATGCGGCAAAAAGAGCAGTTGACTACGCTGAGAAAAACGGATGGGGATCTTGTGGAACTGGTGTGGGAAAACAGAGAGCATCTCAACTCAGCAAGGGTGAGAACATCTCAGTTGACACATTGAAACGCATGTATTCATACCTCTCAAGACATAAAGGAGATTTGACATCTTCAAAATCTTATGATGATGGATGTGGAAAATTGATGTATGATGCATGGGGTGGAGAAGCAGGACTTAAATGGGCAGAAAGAAAACTTTCTCAACTTGAAAAAGAGAAGATGACTTTTGCTGTAGCCGATGAAGAGAAAAGAATTTTAATAGGAGCCGCAATGGTTCCAAACAAGATGATTCATCGTTATGATTCTCTTGGAAATCTTTATTATGTATTTTTCTCCAAACAATCAATTAGAAGACTTGCTGACAAATTCTTGAAACAAAAAAGAACCGATGAAACAAACATTGAACACAATGGAATTAAGTTAGGATCGGACAAAGTATACATTACTGAATCATGGATTTCAGATGATCCAATTAAAGACAAATCAAACTTGTATGGTTTTGAATTACCAACAGGAACATGGTTTGTACAAATGAAGATCGATGATCCCCAAGTTTGGAAAGCAGTTAAAGAAAATAAATTGACTGGTTATTCAGTTGAAGGTCTCTTCGCTGAAAAATCGGTGTTCTCAAAACAAGATGAGAAAATAAACCAAATAAAGCAAATACTAAAATCAATTACAGATGAATAGTAAACAAGCAATAGACAAAATAATGAAGGTACTTGGACTTGCACCTCAATCTTTCTATGAAGCAAAAACTGAACAAGGAATTGCAGTAAAGATCGATGGAGACTTGGAAGTTGGAGCACCGATTTATGTTGCTACTGACGAGGGTATGATCCCTGCACCTGCGGGAACCCACAAACTTGATGATGGTTCTGAAATTGAAGTTGATGAAGACGGCAAAGTTGCAAAAATCAAAATGGGTGACATGGAGATGGAAAAAACTGAAGACGAAAAAATCGAGGACAATAAGAAGAAAGAAGACATCAAGGATGAAACAATGTCTGAAAAGTTTGCTGATGTAAAATTGAAAGATGGAAAGATGATCAGAATCTCCACAGATGAGCCAGCAGTTGGTACTATGGCGAAGATGGTAGGTTATGATGGAACACTTTCTGCTCTTGCTGATGGTTCTTATGAAACTGAGAATGGAAAAGTTATTTCCATTGTTGGTGGAGAGATCCAAGGCGTTCAATCAAAATCAGATGCAGACAAAGCAGCAGGAAAATTTGTTGAAGCAAAATCTTATGATGGAGCGATTTTGGAATCCCCAACTTTTGATGTGGGTGAGGCAATCGATGTTGTAAAAGACGGAGAGAAATCACCAGCACCAGATGGTGAGCACCAAATCATCCTTAAAGATTCTGAAGGTGAAGAAGTGAAAATCAGAGTGATGGTAAAAGATGGCAAGATCACAGAAAGATCAAATGTTGAAGAAACAGATGATGAAGAAATGATGAGTGCTGTTGAGATCGCTGAGATTTTTTCTCAAGCACTTAAGAAACTTGAAAATAAGATTGATGCAATTTCAACAAAGCAATCAGAATTAGATTCAAAGTTCCAAAAGTTTTCGAAAGAACCTGCGGGACAAAAGGTTTATAACCAAAAAACCATAACAGAAACTTTCTCTACGGGTGATCGTTTAGATCAATTCAAGAGATTGAGAGAGGCAATGTCTCATAAAAAATAATAAAAAAAATAAAAAATAAGATGAAAAAGAATCTTTCAAAAATGTCATTCAACTACGACTTAGGTGGTTTGAGTGCATATGTGGATCAATTGAACTCAGACATCATCTCTGAAGCGGTACTTACCCCTCAGACAATGAAGTATGTAAATGTGATCCCTGGAATCAAGGGTACAATGAATGTAAACTTGCTTTCTGAAACACTTTCAGTTCAGACTGGTACAACTTGTGGATGGTCTGACGCTGGTGATGTAACATTCACAGTTTCTCCA
>Ga0209990_10002647_pt1 | contig 13861 bp, 10 predicted proteins | sample NOAtaG_6_FD_187304 | JGI IMG/M metagenome (GOLD analysis project Ga0209990, IMG submission 187304) | Freshwater lake microbial communities from Lake Erie, under a cyanobacterial bloom - NOAA_Erie_Diel5S_2200h metaG (SPAdes) (version 2) | ecosystem: Environmental > Aquatic > Freshwater > Lake ...
CACGATTAAGAGGTGGCAAGACCGCACACCGTAAAAGAGTAGCCAACAGAAATCAAATTTTGAAACAAAAGAAAATGGCTCTAACCAAAAAGATAATCGAACAAATGAACCAAGCCAATGCCAAAGACAACAGTAACAGCGAAAACGGGTAAAGTCTACACATACGAATACAAGTACCAACCAATTTGGATTAGACCTGAATTACATCACAAATTAAAATCAGTTGCAACCAAACACAATATCTCAATGAATGTATTGGTTGAAAAGTTATTAGAATCTCAAGAGCCAAGTAATTCTGATATATTTGTAATATGAAACAATATAAAGACAGTCCATATTATGTAACCGAAGATGGTAAAATTTGGAGAAATGGTAAACAAAGAAAATTGAATATAAATCCATTTGGATATTATTATGTTCATCTTTCAATTTATGGTAAATCTAAAACCATGAGAATTCATAGATTAGTTGCTGAAACATATATACCAAATCCAATGAATTATCCTGTTATAAATCATAAGGATGGAAACAAATTAAATAACAATGTTTCCAATCTTGAATGGTGTACTGTTAAAGAAAATACCAATCATGCAATTAATTTTTTAGGCAATAGTCGAACAGGTGAACATAATCCTAATGCAAAATTAAATAAACAAGATGTGGATTGGATTCGTAAAAATTATGTACCAAGAGATAAGAAATTGGGGAGGTCATCAATTTGTGAAAAATATAATTTAAGCAAAGCTCAATTTAGAAGAATAATAAAGAATCTAAGTTGGTAAATTAATATGGGATTAAAGATATCTACTACTATTGTTTTTGAACAATTATTAAAATCAGATGAACTAAACAAACGAATTGTTGTAGCTCAGGGAGGTAGTAGAAGTGGTAAAACATTTAACATACTTGTATATTGGATATATCGTTTATTACAAGAAGAAAAAAAAACCTTAACAATTGTACGTAAAACTTTACCATCGCTTAAAAATTCTGTTTTAAAAGACCTGATACAGGTATTAGAAATGTTTGAGGTTTATGACCCAAACAAAATGCATAAACAAGAAGGGTGGTATGAGCTTGGTACAAATGTAATAAATTTTGTATCGGTGGATGAACCACAAAAGATTCGAGGTATGAAACGTGATTACCTCTATTGTAACGAAGCCAATGAATTAAAGATAGAGGATTGGAACCAATTAATCTTTAGAACAACTGACAAGGTTATCTGTGACTTAAACCCATCTGATTTAAATTCTTGGGTCTATGACTTGGAGAAACGAGATGACTGTTATCTATTCAAAACAACGTGGAGAGATAATCCATTTGTATCAGATACCATCATCAAGGAATTGGAATCACTCAGGGAGAAAGATGAGAACTTATATCGAATCTATAACTTGGGTGAGAAAGGTATTGCAACCCAATTGGTGTTCACCAAATTTAATACTATAGAGCAAATCCCAAATATGAAACTATTAGGTCGAGGAATGGACTTTGGTTACAATTCTCCAACAACCCTAATTGAGGTGTATAAGGACGAAGATAATTTGTATTTCAGGGAATTACTCTATACCAAAAATAAAACAATGCCAGATATCATTTATCAAATGGAACAGTTGGGTTTTGAAAAGACCGATACCATATGGTGTGATTCTGCATTACCACAAAATATTGAGGAATTAAAACGAGCTAGATTCAATGTAAAACCGGTTAACAAAAAATCTATTTTACATGGGATTGATTTGATTAAACGTCATCATATTTTTATTGAACAATCTTCAACAAATACGATTAGAGAATTTCAATCATATAAGTTCAAAGAAGATAAGGATGGTCAACTATTGGATGTTCCCGAAGATGACCATAACCACGCAATCGATGCCATAAGATATGTGCTCGAATCTGAATTAAATAAAAAGAGTGGAACACTTAAAATATTATAATGGAAAAAGTAGAACTGTTTATAAACGACAAACCAATATTTGTACCTGATGAAATGACATTAGGGATATATCAAAAATATATGACCAATTCTGAATTGTATGAAAAAGATACAATCTTATTTATGTCATTATTAAGTGGTATTCCTGTCAACGATTTAAAGAATTGTAGTACAGATGAAATTGAAATATTAGATTTCTTTTTAAAGACAAGAATTAAAATACCTGAAAAACAAGAATTAATATTAACATTTGATTATGATGGTGTTAGTTATGGTTTGGAAAATGATTGGTCCAAATTAGCATGGGGTGCATGGGTAGATTTTGAAGTATATTCTGCTGGAGATATCTATCAAAACTTACATAAAATAATGGCAATCTTATATAGACCAGTAATTAAAAAAGGAACATTTAATGTTAAAAAATATAAGATAGTTCCATATAAAAGTGAGGAAATTGAAGATAGAGCTGAGATTATGAAAAATGTACCTGTTTCTTATTGGTTAGGAGCCGCACAGTTTTTTTTTTCAATCGCGTCAATGTGCATAAAAAATATGGCGGATTCTTTGAATATGCAGAACAAGATGAACGAGAAGATAATGATGAAATGGAACAAACTCCCAAAATTCCTGCAAAAGAAGCTACCGCTCGATTCTATTTTAATCTCACCTATCAACTCGCGAAAGAAGACATTACAAAATTTGAAGAAGTAGAGAACATGAATTTATTCATTTGTTTAAACGTTGCATCAATTATGAAAGAAAAATATCTTAAAGAATTGGAACAACACAGAAAGATGGAACAAAAATACCAGATGAATAGAAGATAAGATTATTTATAAGAATAAAAAACCATGATAAAATACGTAACATATCATAAAATCATCGACTTATTGGAATCGGTCCAACAAGCATCACCAAGAATGAAATCATTTGCTCAGGGTGATATTGTTTATTTCGCTGATTCAATGAGTGGAAATACCATCCAATATCCATTGATGTTCGCAACACCATTGGCGATGAGTTATGATGAGAATACAACAACCTATCAGATGTCCATCATATTTGCGGATATTGTTCACACAGATTTATCCAATGAGGTTGATGTGGTAACAGATATGGAATTGGAAGCCAGAAGTCTATTATCTCAAATTAAACGAGGTACATTGATTGATAAAGTGGATTGTATATTACCAGCAACATCAACACCATTCTTTGAAAGATTTAATGACCACGTTGGTGGGGTTGTATTGGACGTATCCTTAATCGTATTTGAAGATATCAACGCATGTGAACCATATCCATCACCAAGTGTAGCTGTAAGTCCAACACCATCAGCAAGTGTAACCCCAACTCCAACAATTACATCTTCACCAACACCATCCGTATCTGTAAGTCCATCAAGAACTCCAAGCCTTACTCCAACTCCAACAATTACAACTTCACCTACACCAACTCCCACAGTAACACCAAGTGGTACAATCACAACACAATATCTTACTGCAGTACCTCAAGGTTCTAATAATGTAGATTTTCGTTTATGGCAAAATAGTGGACATACAGTAACAGCACAAGCAATATGTAATATAACCATTGGATTTAGCATAACAGGAAACTTAGGTGGTACTGCTACAAGTACAACAGTAATGGCAACAAATGACCATCAACATGTAGTTAACATAAATTCTTTAATTCCTGGCGAAACATTGGCATCTGTTGTAATAAATTCTGTTACACCAGCATGTGGATTCTATAATGTAGTATATTAATGGAAGAAAAAATCTTACAGGAGATAGCCCAATTGTTGCAGAATAATATTCAAGGTCAACTTAAAAAACCTTATCCTGCAAAAACATTCTCAGGTCAAAACAAACCTGTAAGTGGTATTGGTAGAACGCCAGTATCTCCAAGATATGCATCAGGTAATTTATACAAACAAACAAGAGTATATTGGGAAACAGATTTTGAAGATGGCCAACCTAATTTGGTTGTTGATTTCGGTGATGCCGATTATTGGGAATTTGTTAACTACGGTAGAAGACCTGGTAGATACCCACCATTATTGGCTATCGATAAATGGGTTAGACAAAAACCCGGTATTGAGGGTATCAGAGATGAAAAGGGACGATTTGTTTCAAGAAAATCTTTGGTATTCTTAATAAGAAGAAGTATCGCACAATATGGATATTATGGTATTCAATTCATTGACAAAGCCGTTCAAGAAACGATAGAACAAATTACAGCAAAATTAGAAGATGCAACAGTGAAATACTTTGAAAGATTATATGATGAAGGAAGAATATTCCCAAGAAGTAATACTAACAGACCTTAAAAAAATTAAATAATGGCTCAATTAATAACAATAACACATACCCCTCCAACATTCAGTCCTGTGTATACGGATGGATTGTTTTTTACAATTACTACATTAACAAATTATCCCAAATTTAGATTTGTCTATGATTTGTATGTAAATGGAGATAATGTTTTCTCAGGTAAAGCTACACCAAACCCATTTGGATTAGGGATAGTTGATGTATCAAAAATCTTAAAAAATTATGTAAATAATTTACCATTATCTTACTATGAAACTACACCAATTTATACCCATGAAACATTCCCATTTTCAAGACCATTAGAGGATAACGTAATTCTTTATGAACTTAAATTTGGATATGAATATGCGGCAGATGAAATATCACCTGTAACTGGTTTCACAGGTAATGGTGAATTGATTTATAACCCAACCACAAACGAATATAGTTTGGATGGTGATAGAGGATTACCAGCTGTAAGTTCGGGTAACTTCAAAACCTACCAAGCAACCATGGGTGTGAACGGTAGAGCTACCCAACAAACCTTTGATATGGGTCCATTTATTCTATCGGGAACCCCGATGAATATGAATCCAACAACCACAGGATTATTCTTAACCAACTCACCAAGAACAAGAGACATTCAACCAACAGAATATTACACATTAGGTTTTACCAATTATTACATTGACCAAGTTAACCTATCTCAACCTTACTATTCTGAATATAAATTCTATGACTTTGATGGTAACTTAATTGATACCCGACAATATCAAAACGTATATTCCAATGGTGGTGGTCCAATGACCGATTGTAATTACGTATATCAGTCGTATTACAACATCATTCCAAAAACAGATACAGAATATAACACATTGTATTTGGGCGCAGGACCGATGAACATCGATGACTTCCCAAGTAATACTGCACAATATACTGTTCAGTTATTTGGAAACTTCACAGGTTCAACATTACCTCCAACACCAACCCCATCACCTACTCCAACCCCAACCACAACACCAGTAATTTGTAATGGATGTTCTGAAATATTAGTAGAAAACCAATCATTGAGTAGTGGTCAATTTACATTCCTTGATTGTGATACAAGAACAAGACAAACGTATACATTACCTGGCGGTACTGGTATACAAATTTGTGCATGTAATGACTCAATCAATGTATTGACACCTGGTATTGTTTACACAGTTGGAACGGCTTGTGGAATCAAACCATGTGTAAGTTGTGATTCAGTAACAATCTATAACAACCAAACAGGAACCACAGCGAATTTTGCTTTGTTTGATTGTAACACAAATAGTTGGCAGACATATACATTACCACCTCAAACAGGTCAGGTATATTGTGCATGTTCTGAAAACATTTATACATACTTTGGTCAAATTCAAATTATTGTTGGACCTCCATGTAATCAACCTACACCAACTCCGACACCAACACCGTCTTGTTTGTACAGAACGTTTGTAATTCAACAATGTTTCAATACTTGTACAAGTGGTATCTGTGTATGTAGTAACGCTGGTACAACCACAGTATACGCTCCATGTTCAGTGACATCACCGTTCGCCGATGGAGCATTATTATACACCAACACCTCATTAACAATTCCATATGAAGGTATCTTCAGTAATGGTTCTGTAATCTATGAAGCAATTGTTGGAACTGTATCAACCGTTTGTGTAATAGGCGGACCTTGTTAATAAAATAAAATTAAAATAGAATAATATATGGCAATCGCTCCAATAAGTCCCCCACCTACCGGTTATACCGAGGGAATATGTGCAACTTATACACCTGTTAGTGAGATATTCACTTTCAATGTCAGAACTATTTGTAATAGAGCTGGTGTTGACCAATTACAATTGATGTTTAAGAATCGATATGGTATGTATGATTACTACACATTCACAGCGGGAAAAGATGAAGGTCTAAACATTGAAAGACAAACTTATAAGAAATGGTCTGTAGATTGGGGAAGTTCCAATCCATCAAAACAGCCATATTCAAGAGGTATGACTGATGCTCAGATTACGATAACAGAAACACATGTTATCAACACTGGTTACATCAATCAACCTGACTTTATGTTCTTGGAAGAACTATACACATCCAATCAAGTCTATGAACTTAGAGCTGATGGTATACCAAGACCAATCAACATTACAAACGCAGAATTTTTACGTAAAATCAAAGGGAATAGAAATATTGTAAACTTGGAACTAAGCTATGTCTACAGTAATAACATTTCTTTGATGGAATAATAGAAAAATAAAATTATTATATTTTGGATACCTCATTAGTTTTATATCTTAACAATCAATGGATGAATGTTGATTTGTATGATGACATTCCGATTTCTTTAATGATACAAGAAACGGACATCACAGATTTGCAAGCAAGAAAATCCGCATATACCAAACAGTTCACTGTGCCTGGTACTTCCAATAACTGTAAAATTTTTGAAGAGTATTACGAGGTCAATGGTATCGATTTCAACCCATTGGTTAAGATTGATGCAACGGTGATGTATCGAGGTACAGATATATTCGTTGGAATATGTCGTTTAAACTCTGTTACAGTAAATCCAAATGGGATTGAGTTTGAAGTATACCTAATGGGTCAGACTGCGGACTTTGTATCTGAAATGAAAGATTATTCTTTGCAAGATTATGATTGGACAGACCTTCAACATGAATTGAGTTATGACAATTTGGTTAATTCTTGGAAAGCTAAGAATGATGAAACAAGTGGTTTATTTGGTGGTAAGGTTTTATATCCGATGATTAACTATGGATTACCTTATCAAGATAATTCAGTTATCCCACCATTCAGTTATGAGTTTACTGGTTCCACTGGTTTTTATCAAATTGGTAAAGCGGTATTTCCAAATTTATTCAAACCAGCTATTCGATTAAAAACAATAATCGATAAGATATTTGAGAACACAACATACACAGTAGAATCTGAATTTTTTGATACAGATTATTTTAGGTCCATCTACATGGATACATTCCAAGATGGTAAAGTTGGAACAACATCCGCCTCAGGTGTAACAAACCAAAACATATTCAAAGTTTATATGAGGGCTTCAACAATATTGAGACCTAATAATTTAAACTTTCAAAATCAAAACTTTTATACATTAAGAAATGATGGATATAATCCACTTAGTTTATTTAAACTTGGTCCTGTTCCATCCAATCCAAACTTAACGGGAATCAATCCATCCGCACCATTTGATTCATCATATTTTAGGGCACCATTTGCGGGTACATATTACTTCAATTTTAAATTTACATTTAGTGGTGAAGGTAACATACCAGGTGACTTTGTTGCTGGTCAATTTATTGCTCGTAAAGGTCCAAATTTGAATGCATTAGAAACAGGTGGTGGATTTGCCGCAACATCTCCACTTTTCAGTAACCAAGCACCAAACGGTGCATCGGTGAACTGGTTTTTCTCAGGTGCATGTCAATCGGGTGATTTCGTTAAGATATTTTGGAAGACAGCTCAGTCATCAAATTCAGGTGTTGCACAAATTACATTTAGAGGATTCAATCAAGGTGGTGTAACCACACCATCTCCTGTTTGGGATTTGTATAACTCACCAGTAGTATCAAGTCCTACCTTGGTGAATTTCCAAAAGGGAATGCCCAATATAAAATCCATAGACTTTTTTAAAGCTATGGTCACCATGTTCAATCTAATTGTAATACAAGACGAGTCAAATAAAACATTACGGATAGAACCATACAATTGGTATTACAATGATGAAGATAGAATTAAACGAGATTGGACTGAAATATTAGATTTAAATTCATCTTACAAAATTGAACCATTGTCATTTGATTTATCAAAAGAATTGAATTGGACATATAGTACAGTTCAAGGTGATAAAATTCAAATCAATCAAACTTTATCTGGTGATAATGGTAGTGTTGGTGATTATTATAACACATTATTTGCGGCAGAAAACGGATATACTTTTGGTCAATATTCTTACATCTCTCAAGGTAATTTATTAGCTGGTGACCAAGTATATCAATTACCATTTTCTGCATTACCTACTGAGACAGTAAGTGGTTCAACTTATGTTGTAATTCCTGGCGTATATCAATTAAATTCTGCGGGTCAACAATTACCATTCTCATCAAAACCACATATATTCTTTTGGGTTGGAAATAGATATTGTTATAATGACAATAATAAAACATCAGGTTCTCAATGGTGGTTATTAAGTGGAGCAACTGCATACGCTTATACAACATATCCATGTGTATCCCATTTATCTTCATTGGATATTACAATTCCTGAATATGTTTCTGACTTGAATTTTGGTTCAGATTTCGATTTCTTTTATAATGATAATCCACAACCAGTTCAAATAACACCTTACACATTATACAACTCATTTTGGAAAGATTATGTGGAAAACAATTACTCCAATGAAACACGAAGATTCAGTGGTAAATTTTACTTTACACCATTGGATGTTTACAATACAAAATATAACGATAAAATCTTTTTAAAAGATTCATATTATAGAATTGAAAAAATTGAAGAAGCAGATTTGGTTGATAACAAATTAACTGATATTTCTTTGATTAAAGAACGTGGAGGTTATTATAAAATTACACCACCATCTCCTGAATATTTGATTACCCAAGGTCAAGGAACCTATCCTGTTCTTGTTGCACCTGTTGCATTGAACGTAATCAGTTCGGGTGATAAAGACACTCTTTGTGCAGGTGGAGGTGTTGGTCAAACTATTTACCAATATGGTGGGGGATTAATATTATATGAAGGAAGTACGGTTGTTACCGCTATTGGAACAGTGGGTAATATCCCATATGTCGCTCAAGGAACTTATTTAAAATCCCCAATCACAAATAAAATATTTGTAGTTATAAACAATTACGGTCAGATTATAGAGGACCCTTGTTAAAGAAAATATAAATCATGGCAGCAAAAACTTTAGGTTTTAAATTAACAATAGATGGGGTTGAGTATTCACTTGAACAACTCAAAAAATTAGCAACCCAAGCTGAAAAAGTTGATACCGCAACAAGTAATGTTGGTAAAGGTGGAACGGGTGGTATTGATAAAATTGGTCAATCAGCTGAACAGGCCAGTGTCAAAACAGAAAAATTAGTAACATCAACCGAGAAAGTTGGTTTAACTACTGAACAACAATTACAGAATTTTGGAAAATTTGCAAGAGGTGTAACAGGTGCGTTTTCAGCTGCAGCAACAGCTGCCCAATTTTTTGGTGGTAGTAGTGCAGATGCAACAAAAGTGGCTGAACAAGCACAAAAAGCTTTCAACGTAGTTTTAGGTGTTTCTGCAGCATTAGAGGCCGGATTGGCTTTGAAGAAATTATTAACCGTTGGGGCAACAAAACAACAAACAATTGCGTCAACTCAAGCAATTGTAGCTGTTGAAGGACAAGCTGCGGCAACTACCGCATTAGCGGCAACTGAAGCAGTTGCAACCACAACAACATTAACTTTAACAGGCGCAATTAAAGCTTTGGGTGCAGCGATTAAATCAAACCCAATTGGTATTATTTTAACATTAGCGAGTGCCGCTGTGATAATTTATGACCAATTAAAGGATACTACGGATGAATTAGCTGATGCAAATGAAAGATTAGATAATGCAACAAGAAAATTAATACAAGCTCAAGACGAACAATTAAACACATCCAAACGATTACTTGAGGTAGAAATAGCTAATGCGGAAGCTACAAGTGCTAGTCTTGAAGATTTATTAGCTCTTAGAATAAAGGGATTAGATAAAGAAAAAGAAATTGCAAATAATAAGATTAAAATTCTTGAAAATGCTGCAAAAGCTGAAGAAAGAATTGAGGAACTTAGATACAATAATGGTACAATTAACAAAGAAGAATTTGAAAAAAGAAAATTAGCAATTGAACAAAAATATGCTCCACAAATTTTCACATTAACACAATCTATTGAAGATACAAAAACAAAGATTCAAGTTGATGGTATTAATACAAGAGAACAAATTGAAGAAAGGAATAGAAAATTTGCATTTGAATCGGCACAGTTTAGAATTTCATTACTTACAAATTCATACAAAAAAGAATTAGAAAATTTAAATCTAACTTTAAAACAAGAAAATGATGCCGTTAATGAATCTACATTAACTCAAGCACAAAAATTTCAAAGATTAGCAGAAATTGGTTTAACATATCAAAAGGATTATCAGGACCTAATAAAGAAATTTAATGAGGAAAATGAAAAATTAACTGAGGATGCTGCAAGGGATGTAGAAAATATTAATAAAGCAGCGAGGGAAGAAGAAATATCAGAATTAAAACAATCTTATGCAGATAAGATTAAATTGTTTGTGGAAAATACTCAGAAGTTAAATGAAGTCACATATGCAATTCCAATAGATTTAGATGATGAAGCAGTTAAAAGTAGTTTTGAGGGTTTATTATTAAGATTAAAAGATTTAGAACCAGAATTATCTAAAACATTTAAAACGTTAAATATAGATTTAAAAAACAACATTAATAAATTTAGTGCTGAACAAATTAAAGTATTAGATTTCTTTATTCAAAAATATGGTAAAGCTTATCAAAAAATTCAGGAAGTTATTAAAAGTGAAGGTGCTAAAGCCCTTACTAACATTAATGAATTATCACAAAATATTGCAGATAATGAAGAATTAACTTTGGATGACAGAATTAAAACGGCACAGGAATCATACAGTATAGATTTTGAAAATTATAAAAAAGCTGAGTTAGATAAAATTAGATTATTTTTTGAATCTTCAAATTTAACAAAAGACGAACTTGACAAACAAATAGAAAAATATCAAAAAAGATTAGATAAAATAAAAGAGAGCGGCGAAAAAGAAATTGAAATTTCTAAAAGAATTGCTCAAATAGTTAAAGAAGATAATATTGGTAAATCTGAAGGTGATGAAAAATATTATAATGACGTAACAGAATTAACAAAAAAATATGCAATAACCAGTGACATGTCATTATCACAAATTGTCAAAAGCACTGAAAAATATAATAAAGAAAAAGAAGCTCTTGATAATGATTATTATATAAAAACTAATCAAAGTAATCAAACAAGATTACGAAATGAAAATACTGAATTATCTAAAAATCTTGAAACTAATAAAGAACAAATTGCAAAAAATAATGCAGAAATAGCTAAATTAGATTCCGAACTAAATCAAAAAATAAGAGACAATGATAAAAAAACAAGAGAGGAACAACAAGCAGCAAGAATAGCAAAAATTCAAGAAATTAAAACAATCATAGCTGAATTTGAAACATTAATAAATAATTTTGCATCAGTAACTGCACAAGGATTTTCTCTTAGATTACAAGGTTTAGAAATTGATTTCAACAAACAATTAGAACAAATATCTCAAGATGCTCAAAGAATTGATGGTGAGAGTCAAGAAGATTTTCTAAAGAGACAAGAACTTGTAAATCAAAAAAGAATTGAAGCTGAAAAAATCTATCAAGCACAGAAAAAACAGATAGAAAAAGAAGCACAAATTGCGTCTTTAAAAATTCAGATTGCACAAGCAACAGCGTCAGCTGCTCAATCAGTTTTAAGTGTATTAGCTGCTCCACCTCCTATTGGTGGTAACCCAATCCTACAAGGAATTTTAATTGCGGCAAACGCAGCAATTGCATTGGCACAAATTGGACAAATTACTCAACAAATTAGTATGGTTCAATCCATGGCTCGTGGTGGTTTCTTACGTGGACCATCTCACGAACAAGGTGGAATCAAATACCAAGGTGGTGGTGTTGAGGTTGAAGGAAATGAATCAGTTATCAACAGACGTTCAACATTGGCATACGCACCATTATTATCACAGATAAACATGCAAGGTGGTGGTAGACCAATCTATGTTAACAGTGTAATGGATTCACGTATGGCTGAAGTATTGGCAGCAACCAAACAAGAACCAATCAGAGCTTATGTGTTAGAAAAAGACATTACCAAATCACAAGCTGTAAACAGAAGATTGGACCAATTAGCGAGTTATTAAACAAAAATATTTATTAAAATGGGATATAAAATCATTGAATTAGAAATTGATAACAATATTCTATCAGGTCAAACAGGTGTAGATAGTGTTGCGTTGGTTGAAATGCCAGCAATTGACACCGAATTTGTTTTCTTTGGTAGACAGAAATTTTATAAAGCACCCGATTACGTTTCACAAAAAGCGTGTAGGGCAATCAGAGAGAATGAAGAACGTGGAAATCCTGCGGGAACTCAGGTGGGTAAAGTAAGAGCACAACAATTGTGTAACCAATCTGAGATTTCTTTGGAAACAATTAAACGCATGAAATCCTATTTGGAACGTGCGGCAACTTATAACACTGGAAATTGGGATGATAAAGGAACCATCGCCTACGGATTATGGGGTGGTGAAGAAGCTCTTAAATGGGTTGATACCGTATTATCTCAACTTGAGAATCAAGAAATGGATATCGATACATCTAACCTACCACCTTATGTAAATTATCCCACTGGTGAGACAGAAAACAACATGTTGATTAAACCAATATTGTTTGTTGAAAAGATACCAGGTGAAGGAAAAGATGATTATCTACAAAGATGTATTCCCGTTTTAAGACAAGAAGGTTATCCCGAAGACCAAGCGGTTGCAATCTGTATCGATGAATATTCAAATTATACCAAATGTGGTGATTGTAAACAAGGAATGGCTATTACACCTAACCCATGTTGGAAAGGTTATGAACCTTATGGATTAAAACCTGATGGTTCACCAAATTGTATTCCTGTAGAACAATCAAAAGAAGAATTTACATTGATTGGATACATGGATGGTATTCCATATTTCTCAAATCCCGTGGACGCAGAAGCATACGGTAAAATCAATTATAACTGTGAGGGATATCATGTACATCAAGATGAGAACGGAAATGATGTGTATATGTCTTGTGCAACTCACGATGAAATAAGTGATGGTGGTGTTGAACTCGAATCACTATTGGCACAAGGATGGGTAATTGAGGATATCCAAGAGGTTAATCCTGAAGAATTATTACAATCAGTTAGACAGAAATATTCTAAAATAACTGAACAAGAATTTTACAGAATAGTTTCAGACCCGAATGAAAATTCAATACAAGATTTTGCTGGTGCAAAAATCAGATACGTTTATGTATCAGGAATGGGTTCAGACCTGATTGCAACAAGTAGAGAGTTTTGTAGAAGAATGATGGGTGGTAGACAATTCGTATTCCGTTATGAAGATATCATGAGATTGAACGCAGAAATTACTGCGGAAGATTCTCAAAGAACAATTATTCCAAGACCTGTTGGAACTCAACCTGATATCATGATGTATAAAGGTGGAGCAAATTGTCGTCACTATTGGTTACAATTAATCTTTGGAAATCCAAATCCAAACGTGGGTTATGAAGAAACAATTACCAACAGAAAATACGATGAAATTAGAAAGGCAGAAATAACCAATCCTGCAACAGGTCAAGCTGGTATAGTTAATCCAAAAGCGAATCCACAAAAAGGTTCAAGAGATGGATTTAACCGTG